>Ga0209275_10000079_pt1 | contig 28822 bp, 23 predicted proteins | sample HubBroMetageREF2_FD_188344 | JGI IMG/M metagenome (GOLD analysis project Ga0209275, IMG submission 188344) | Reference soil microbial communities from the Hubbard Brook experimental Forest, New Hampshire, USA - Hubbard Brook CCASE Soil... | ecosystem: Environmental > Terrestrial > Soil >... | reverse complement strand
GAAATCCACCCATTCCAGGAAGTGAGCAATTTCATCTCCGCCGATGCCCAGGGTGATTTTCAGAACTTCCCTGCTGCTGACTTTCTGGCTAAGCGCCGCGTACAGACTCGAGCCGCCCTGTTCGATCATTCCGAAGTGAAACGCCGCCACGTTGGCGATCGCCTGAATGTGAACGTTACCAAGAAAGTTGGAATTCGTAGCGCCGTTGAAATCGCTGTTGTTTCGCGGAATCGCCGTGACGTTGTTGAGCGTAATCGCCTGCGGGAACGTCGCGCCAAAGTCCGGATTGGTCGTGCTGCGGTAACGCACGAACCAGCTGGTGTCCACGTTCAGGTGCATCAGGTTCGTAAGGCGCTTCATGCCCGATGATCCAGTGGCCGTGCTTCCAGGCAAAGTACGGAACGCGTCAAGGTTCACCGGCTCGGCGCCTTTGGATTCCAGATAGGCGTTGAGGAAGGCCGCGTGGCTGGCTTCGTCCAGCGTGTTGCTGGTGATGTATTGCGGGCCGTCGCCGTCGAGATTCGACAACGCGGTTTGATAACTGTTCATGGCCTGATTTTGGTCCACTTCGATGGGAGGATTGTCGCCTATGCCGCCGAGTTCTGCGTACTGAACCCACAGGTCCGTTTCGAGGATTTCGGCAGCGGCCAGGAAACGTAGAATTGCCGCGTCGCCTCGCGTGAGCCTTTCGTTGTCGCCCTCGCCGAATGCGGATTTCGCGCCGCCCAGCGCCGCCGCGCCCATCGTCGCCGCGCCTGCCGCCATCATGCCCTTCGTCAATAGCGACCGGCGATTTACTTTCGTATTCATCAGTCCATTCGATTTTTCCATGACGCTCCTCGCGTATTGAATTGAAAACCGAAGCCCGAGTGATCACGGTAAACGCGCCCCGGGCGGAGCTTGTCACGGGCAAATCAAATGATTGTCGCGTTGTTGTCAGATTTTCGTCACCTAGCGGATGAATATCGGATGAATGCGGTGCGAGTTTGGAATCCGCATGCAGCGAATCGCAGACCGACGCGAACGCAGAATCCTTGCGCACGATTTATTGCAACTTTATCGAGACGGCCCCGGCTGTCGATTCACAGTTGCGTTCAATCTGGATTTCTCGCTGCTACACCCTCAGCGCGTGCCGGGGCTGAATCGCGGTGTTCTTGAGGTTCTGGAATGCAGGCGAGCACCAGACCGCGGCCGACTGCATTGTCGAGCCTGCCGAATTCCCAGAACGCTTCCGCTAGGAATCCGCCGCACGTGTAGCCGGCTCTGCGAAAGATGCGGTCGTGTTCGCGCCAAACCACGAGGCAAGTAATCAACAAGAATAGACGGTGGATTGCGGAGACGATGCGGTCGGCAAAGAGCGGTCGGCTGGCGGCAAGGCGGGAAAGCATCGAGGCCTGAAAGCGCAAGTGCGCGGCTTCGTCCAGCAAAATTCTGGCGCAGATGGCTTGCAGCAACGGCGATTGCGTGGCCCCGGCGAGAGCGCGATAGTACGGAATGGCGATGATTTCCGCGGAAACCAATACGCGCAGGGACAATTCCAATCCGGCTAGAACGCGTAGCCGCCGAAAAACTGTGTCCACCCAATGGCTCGAACTCGCGGGGATGCCTTCGCGCTGCATGAAACGCAACAGATAACCGCTGTGGCGCTGCTCTTCTTTCACAAATAGCGCGAGGGCTTCAATAAAATTTGCATCGCCCGTGGTGTTTGCGAATTCCCGACCGCGCTGCAGCAGCCGCCTACCGCTGGAACCTTCACCCAGCTGAAACTGCTGGATCGAACTCTGAATGCAGCGCGATTCTTCGCGGCTGAGCGCGGTGGGATCGTCCCAAGGCAGGCGGTCCGCCGCGGTGGCAGCGGCGAGGAAGTGGCGGCGCCAAGATGCGGATTCTGCTGCTGACAAGTCGTCGAAAGTAGTCACGCGGAACCCTCCTGAGAAGTACTTTACTTAATAAAGTACTTTAATGCCAGAGATTTTCTCCGCCTTCACCCAGCAAGCCCCTTCCCCGCCGCGCTCGTCTTTCGCCCCTGCCGTAGGCTCCACCGCGTTAGCAGTCGGGCACGATGCCCAAGCGCTCGCTTGAGGGCCGCCCAGCGTTCGGGCAGAATTGAGATGTGGCGTTATCTACCTTCATCGGGATTTTTGTCTTTCTGTTCGGCCTGATCATCGGCAGTTTTTTGAACGTGTGCATTCTGCGCATCCCGTCGGGCAAGTCCATCGTGCTGCCGGCGTCCGCGTGCCCGAAATGCGGCGAACCGATTCGCCCGTACGACAATATTCCGGTGCTGAGCTATATTCTGCTGGGTGGAAAGTGCCGCGGCTGCAAAACGAAAATTTCGCCGATTTATCCGCTAGTGGAAGCGTTGACCGGTCTGCTGTTTCTTGGCTGCTTCTACGCGTTTGGAATCAGCGTCGAGACCGGAAAGTGGGCGGCCTTCTCAGCGATCATGGTGGTGCTGGTGTTCACCGATCTGCGCGAACGCATCTTGCCAGACGTAGTGAACTTCACCGGCCTCGCAATCGGGGTGCTGTTCAGCTTATTCACGAAGCCGACAGACGGCACGGCCCTGTGGATCGCGAATCATTTGTTCGACTACCCTCCTCCGGCGCCGGTGCTTTCGCTGGTGGACGCGATTCTGGGCGCGGCGGTGGGCGGCGGTCTGCTGTGGGTGGTGTCCGAGGCGTATTTTAAATTGCGCGGGCGCGAAGGCATGGGCTTGGGCGATGTGAAAATGATGCTGATGGCCGGCGCTTTTCTGGGCGCGAAGCGCACGCTGCTGACGATTCTGGCTGGCTCGCTACTCGGCAGCGTGCTGGGCGTGGCAATTATTCTGGCGCGGCGCAAGGACGCGGATTACGAATTGCCGTTTGGCACATTTCTGGGAGCCGGGGCGCTGCTGGTGGTTTTTTTCGGCACACCGCTGGTGAATTGGTATCAGTCTCTGCTGATGGTGCGTTGATGAAATTGACGAAACTATTGAAATTCGCGATGACGGCTCCGGCTCATCCGCATTCCGTGGCTGCGCTGCCGTTTAACATGGCTTTCGCGGTGGTGCTGGTGATCGTGCTGTTCGCTGGCATGGTGCTAGCAGCGATGCTGCTGCGCAAATTCATGCGCGATCAGGCGCGCGCGAACAAAGAAGATTGGACCACGGCGAAGACGGACGTGGAGAATCCGTCGGCCTTCATGGCCGCTTCCATGCAGGGAGTCATCGAAAAATTGCGCACACAGGAAAAGGAACTGGCGCGGCTGCATTTGCTGGCGCAGGAACGCGCCCAGGAGTCCGAGCGGCTCACCGAAGAAGTTACGCGCAACATGCCGACGGGCCTGTTGTTGGTGAATGCCACCGGCGCGATCAGTTCGACGAACCCTGCGGCGGAAGCGGCGTTGGGCATACGCACGCTGCGCTACCGTTCGTACAAGGAAATCCTTGGCGCGGAATCGGAGCTGACGCAGATGCTCACTGCCTGCATCCGCGACGGCAAGACCTTTCAGCGCGGCGAAATCGAACACCTCACATCCGAAGGCGCCGTGCGCAATCTGGGCGTGACCATTTCGCCGATTTATCGTGCGGCGCGCGCTTCCGGAAAATCCGGGGTGGCTGACAACCTGGCCCAAGCTCGGGACCCGCACGCGCAGGACATGAAGATCAGCGGCGCTTTGTGCCTGATGAGCGACCTGACGGAATTGACCGCGCTGCAAAAACAAATTCGCTGGAAGGAAAATCTCGCGGCGCTGGGTGAAATGTCCGCAGGCATCGCGCACGAATTCAAGAACTCCCTGGCCACAATTTCCGGCTACGCGCAGATGATTCGCAGCGAGACGACTCCGGGGGACGTGCGCGAATCCTCCGAACGAATCCTGGAGCAGACACGCGCTCTCACTCACGTGGTCACCGAATTCCTGCGCTTCGCCAAGCCACTGGAAATCTGCTATGAGACGGTCCCAATGCAAACCGTCGTCGAGAAAGTGGCGGAAGAGCTGCACGAAACCATTCCGCAATGCGCTGTCGAGTTCGAAGGCACCTTCCAGGATTTGCCGGGTGACGAAGCCCTACTGCGCCAAGCCCTGCTGAACCTGGCGCGCAACGGCGCAGAATCCGCGCTGACCACCGGCAAAACTCCGCGCGTCACAATTTCCGGAACCATCGAGGAATTGGGCGGTCGCAAATGGCAGCGGATCTGCGTTGCGGACGACGGCCCGGGGATTTCGGAGACGGATTTGCCGAAAATTTTTCTGCCCTTTTACACCACGAAATCCGAGGGCACCGGCCTGGGCCTCGCCGTCGTCCAGAAAGTGGCCCTGCAACACGGCGGCAGCATCGAGGGCCGCAACCGCCAGGGCGGCGGAGCCGAGTTTCTGCTGTGGTTACCTTTGCGGCAGGACCCCCTGCCATCCACGGTTGCCACCCGCGCTGCCCGCATCTAAACTCAGAGCAGGCGTTCCACTGTCCTCCGAGGAGGCGTTAGCCCATGCGTAGAGACTTATTGTGCGCCGCTGTCGCGGCATTTCTATTGTTATCGGGGCACGCGTTTGCGTTTCAGAACGCCCAAGGACAGCCCAGCCAGAGTCAGGCGCAACAGCAGCAAACATCGGCTCCGTCTGCGCCGGCATCTGCAGCGCCCGCATCGGCACCGGCTCCGGCGCCCTCGTCGCAATCCACCACTGTGAGTCTTCCGCCGCAGACCACCGATCCGCTGGTAGCGGCTGCACGCAAGGCGCGTGAGCAGAGAAAAGATCAAGCGAGTGCGAAGCCTGCACGAGTGTTCACGAATGACAATATTCCCACACAGGGCGGGGTCTCCGCTGTGGGCGTGGCTCCCGCTGCGGATAACGCTGACGGCGCAGGTGCAGCAGCGGCGGGTACCGCTGCGCCGGCGTCTGACAAACCTGCCGCGGCTGCAGGCGAATCTGCCTGGCGCGAACGTTTTGCACACCTGCGCAAAAAATTGGAGCAGGACCAGGCCGACGTGGACCTGATGCAGCGCGAATTGGGCGTGCTGGACGTGCAGTATTACAACGATCCGGTGAAAAGCATGCAGCAAGGCTATTCGCGCAGCGACATCAACGAAAAAACCGACAAGATCGAAGCTAAGAAAAAAACGATCGAAGCCGACGAGCAGGCCATCACCGACGCCGAAGAGGAATTGCAGCGCGCCGGCGGGGATCCCGGCTGGGCGCGCTAGAAATTTCGCTTCATGGAACCGATCCTCCTTGTCGAAGATAAAGCCGAATTGCGGGCGATGCTCCGCAAGGCGCTGGAACGCGCAGGCTACACCGTCGAAGAAGCTCCGGATGGAAATTCTGCGATTGAGAAAGTGCGCGGGCGGCGTTATCTGCTGGTCCTGTCCGATTTAAAACTTCCCGGTAGTTCTGGTCTGGATGTGCTGCGAGAATCGCGGAAAGTGGAAGCTACCTTGCCCGTGATTTTGATGACGGCGTACGGCTCCGTAGAAGAAGCCGTCACCGCGATGAAGGAAGGCGCATTCGATTTCATTCAGAAGCCGGTGGACCTGGACCATTTGAAATTGCTTTTGCAGCGCGCGGCGCAACAGCAGGAATTATTGCGCGAAAATTTATTGCTCCGCGAAGAGTACGCGGTGCGCTACGGCTTTCCGCGCATCGTGGGCGAGCACCCGGCGATGAAAGATGCCAGCTCCATGACCCAGCGCGTCGCGGCGACGGATTCCACGGTGCTGCTGCTGGGCGAAAGCGGGACGGGCAAGGAAGTTTTCGCGCGGGCGATTCACCATTTGAGCCCGCGCGCGGATCATCCGTTCGTGGCGCTGAACTGCGCGGCGATTCCGGAAGGATTAGTTGAGAACGAGCTGTTCGGACACGAGCGCGGTGCCTATACCGGCGCGGGCGCGCGGAAAATCGGCAAATTAGAGCTGGCGCATCGAGGGACTTTGTTTCTGGATGAGATTGGCGAGCTGCCCATGGCCATTCAGAGCAAGCTGCTGCGCGTGCTGGAAGAAAAGCGCTTCGAGCGCGTCGGCGGCACGCAGGAAATCGAAGTGAGCGTACGCATCTTGACAGCAACAAACAAAGATCTGCGCGCGGCCGTGGCGGAAAAGACCTTCCGCGAAGACCTCTTCTTCCGCATTTCTGCCGTGCCCATCACCATCCCGCCTTTGCGCGAACGCGGTGACGACGTTCTGCTGCTGGCCGAATATTTCCTGGAGAAATTCCGCCGCGAGTTCCGCAAGCCCGACCTGCAATTGGGCAAGCAAACCCGTGCGCGCCTGCTCACTTATTCGTGGCCGGGCAACGTTCGCGAGTTGCAGAATGCCATCGAGCGCGCCGCGATTCTCGCGAACGGCCCCGAAATCAACGAGAGCGCGCTGCAATTGCCGGAGTCGAAGCCAACCGTCGAGGAATTACCCGGCGGAATGCTGGCCGAACAATTTTTGTGGGAAGGTCCGCTGGAGGAAGTATCGCAACGCGCCGTGCAACATGTGGAACGCTTCAAGATTCAAGACGCGCTGCGCGACGCCAAATGGAACAAAACCCGCGCCGCCGAAAAACTCGGCGTCTCCTACAAAACCCTGCTGAATAAAATCCGCGTCCTCGGCCTGGAAAACTAGAACTCTCCGGCCGCCCGACAGATTTCGGTGCTCCAGCAAGCGTGCACGTTTCGGTGTACGGCATTGCTCGCAGGCGACGATACGCGGAATAACAACGGACACACGGACGAGCCGTCAATTTCCATTCCAGCCGGCAACGGCACGACAAGCTCCGGCCCTTTGATCGTGGACAGTTTTGCCATGGCGGCCCGCAGTAGGTTGGCGAACTGGGCTGCGGCCACCGGCCGGCTGAAAAGGTAGCACTGCCCTTCGGAGCAATGCTGGTTTTGCAGATAACTCTTCTGTTCGAGAGTCTCCACGCCCTCGGCAATCACCAGATGCTTCAGGCTACGCCCCATGTCAATGATTGCGCTCACGAGCGTAGAGTCAGGATGTTCGGAATTGATCTCCTGGAGAAAGGATTCGTCAATCTTAAGAACGTCCACGGGAAACTGTCGCAGGTAGCTTAGGTTGGAATAGCCAGTGCCGAAGTCGTCCACGGCAAGCTGCAAACCCCTCGCTTTGAGCGCTGCCAGCACCGCGCCCGTGGCTTCTGCGTCCTGCATCAGGACTCCTTCGGTGAGCTCGAGTTGCAGATGTTGCGATGCCAACCCCGTTTCCGAGAGTATCTTCCGGACACCCCGAATGAATCCCTGATCGCGGATCTCTACCGCAGACACATTGACGGAAATAGGCAACGGCGGCAGTCCTGCATCCTGCCAGGAGCGCGCCTGCTGGCAGGCTTCGCGCAGCACCCAGCGCCCCATCTCGACAATTAGCCCGCAATCCTCGGCGACCGGCACGAACAAGGCGGGCAGCATCATTTCCCTGTCCGGCGGCTGCCAGCGAATCAATGCCTCGACACCGGTGATGCTACCCGTGTCCAGATTCACCTTCGGCTGATAATGCAGCAAGAACTCTTCCCGCTCGAGGGCGTGGCCCAGGCCGCCTTCCAGAGCTTGCCGCTCCCGGGACTTTAGATCCATAGCCGGCGTAAAGAACTGGAAATTATTGCGACCACTTTCCTTGGCGTGGTACATGGCCATGTCCGCATTCTGGATCAGCGTATCGGCTTCCTCTCCGTCTTCCGGGTACGTGCTGATACCGATGCTCGCATTGATGTGCAGATCCTGGTCAATTACGCCTTGCGCCGCAACGAGCGGGCGCAGAATTTTTCTGGCGCTCGTGGCCGCGTCTCCGGGATGGGAAACCTCCGAAAGTAGAATGATGAATACGTCGCCACCCTGCCGGCTCACCGTATCCGAATCGCGCAGGCTACCGACCAATCGTTTGGAAACGCTCTGCAGCAGCTGGTCTCCGGCGGCGTGTCCCAGCGAGTCGTTGACGTATTTGAAATGATCCAAATGCAGAAAGAGCACGGCCATAAGTTTTTCTTGACGGCGAGCCAGGGCAATAGACTGAGAGATGCAGTCGTTGAGCAACAGGCGATTAGGCGGATTCGTCGCCACATCGTGCTGCGTCTCATCAGACCTCTGAAACGCATTTCAACATGCTGCGAAGTTTGCTGAATGTGCCAAATTGCACATAAGCCCAATAATTAGAATAATTTAACCTGCGCCGAGGTTGGCGCCCGCTGGTCCAGTCTTCATCCCCGAGGCAACGGAACGCCGCGCGTGCACCACTACCACTAGTCGCGATATTTCACCGAACATCCATAGGGGCGCGTCGCGGGCGTTTGCACTGGCTTTCCGGACATGGACTGCTCCAGCGCGAGGCTTACGTAATTCGTGGCGCCTTGGACGTCTTGCAGGTCGGTGGTGGGCTTGTCGTCAATCGCGCCGCTGTAGATCACAACGCCTTGCGGACTGATTACTACCATTTGCGGCGAGGTTTTGGCGTCGTAGAGGTGGCCGATCTCGCCGGTGGGGTCGAGCAGCGCGGCGGTTGGCGCGGCTTGCTCTTTCGTCAGGTAATCATTCTCTTCGCCTGCTGTTACGTAGCCTTGCTTGCCCGGCGCGGAAGAAAGTACCGTGAACCAGACCACGCCCTGGCTGGTCCAGTGTTTTTGCAGTCGCTGCATGTTGCCGCTGTTGTAATGCTTGCCAACGTAGGGGCAGCCGTTGTTGTGCCATTCCAGGACGACATATTTTCCGCGATAGTCCGTCAGGCGCACGGTTTTGCCGGTGCTCGCCGTCGCGGTGAATTCCGGCGCCGCGTCGCCCACTTTCGCTGCAGCAATCAGCAGCGGCACCGCGCACAACATCACCGCAACTAGAATGCGATACAAATGCGAACATTTCATTTTTGTGTTACCTCCTTCGAGGATTTCGGTGCGTTCGATCCGCTAACGGCATCACCGCGCACGGCCACAGCCTTTCTGACTGGCACATCAATTATGTAACCGCGATCGCCTTGCAGCACCAGCACGCCCTTCAGTTGCTCGATCGGCTTCAGCAGCTGATCAGATTTGCGTAGCGTTAGCCGGAAGCCGCCGGGCACCGCCGCGAATTGCTGCGCTGCTGCGTCCTTCACTTGCGATTCCTCGCGCGGGAAGAAATTAGCCTGTGCCACACGCGGGTCGAGTTTCGCGGTGAGCACGAATGCGTCACCTGCATCCGCCACGCTGATTTTCCAGCTGGCGGGCGCTGGGCGTGGCAATCGTTCGCGTGCGGAGGCGAACCACTCCGCAGCGCGCGCATCTGCAACGGGTAGCTGTGATTTCATCGGCAGCGTCAGCGACAGCTGCGCCTTGCCCGGAATGCACATTTCGCGGCAGACCAGCACTTTCACTTCGGCGCCGATTTGCGCTAATCCTTGCGTCGCCGCGGCTGCCTCCGCATGCACCGGCACGATGAGCATCACATCATCTTCGTAGCCGAAATCCACGATGCTCGATGCTCCCAACCGCCGCGGCGTGGGCCATTCCATTTCGCCGACGCTCACGCCCGCCGGCAGTTGCCACTTCACGCGCGGCGGCTCGCCCGAATCGCCGGGATTCACCCAATAGATGTGCCAGCCCTTCTCCATCTGGAAACGCAAACCGAGATGAATCGTGTGGCCCGCGGCGATCCATTGATTTTCAGCGACGAGTTCGAGCGTGCCGTGCGGGATCGGCGTGCCGTCAGCCCGCGCAGTTCCCACGCACAGCAGCAAAGCGGCTCCCAACGTAAGAGCCTGGCAAACACCGAAGCTTGAACAGCGCCGCGACATGTATCTTTTGACGCACGAGCTAGCCAACCCGCTTCATTCCATGTAACGACGCGCGCGATTCATTGCTTTCCTGAATCGCGGCGCGGCCAGGTTAAGTCTTCGGGGTACTGGTCGCGGTGCACCGCTCTTCAGCCTTTCGGCAAACGCGCGGCGTGCAGCACTACGCTGCGAAAATTCCAGGAAGTAGTGTGCACGGAGGCGAATCCGACCTTCTCCATCAGCGCGGTGATTTCTTTCGGCACCGGAAAGCGCGCCACTGAACCGGGCAGATAGGTGTACGCCTCGCTGTTGCCGGAAATCGCCGCGCCCACGTGCGGCAACACCTTGCGGAAATAAAAACGGAACAGTCCCGCCATGGCTCCCGAGCCAGGCTCGGAAAATTCCAGGATGGCCACTTCCCCGCCCGGCTTCAGCACGCGTGCGATTTCCTTCAGTCCGCGCTCGTAATTCACCAGATTGCGAAAACCGAAAGCGCTGGTAACCAGATCGAAAGACGCATCCGCAAACGGCAAGTGCAAAGCATCAGCGGTGGTGAACACCGTCGAACGGGAACGCTTGACGGCTTTGCGGCGTGCGCGTTCCAGCATCGGCTGCGCGAAATCGCTGCCGATCAGCGGAAACCGGTGCGCGCCGCGGTCGCGAATCTCGTGTACGCGCACCTGCTCCAACGCAAACGTAAGATCGCCGGTTCCGCAGCACAAATCCAGCACGCGCGCGTCGGTGCGCCGCAGGACACGGCGGAATTTCCGCGCGGTGCGCCGGCGCCACACCTTATCCAGCGAAAAAGAAAGCGCGTGATTCAGAAAATCGTAGCGCGGCGCGATGCGGCTGAACATTTCGCGCACGCGCGCGGACGCTTCGCCCTCCGTGCGTGTGCCGGCGGGCCGTGTTCCCGGCAATTTCGGTGGCTTCCCAGTTTCTACTGTCATGCGACGTGCTTGTGCATCAATTTTTAGCCGTCGCGGAGAGGGCGGGCAATTCCGCGAAGGTGCGGGACACCAGAGTCCAGGGAAGGTCGATGCCCCATTCCACTTTACCAAGGCGGCGCGGCAATACCCAGAGCACGCGTCCGCCACGAGCTTTCTTATCACCAGCGAGGATTGGACGCAATTGCGCAGCGCGAATTCCTGCGAGCGACGGGACCGGCCCCACGCTGCCGATCAGCCGCATCATGCGCACCGCTTGACCTTCACGCAGGCGTCCCGTGGCGAGGCCAAATAAAGTTGCCGCGAGCATTCCCCAGGCGATCGCTTCGCCATGCAGGAAACGCCGATAGCGCGTGGCGGCTTCCAGCGCATGGCCAAGAGTGTGGCCGAAATTGAGGATGTGGCGCAGGCCGCCTTCGCGTTCGTCGCGCGCGACGACGTCGGCTTTAATGCGAATGCAGCGGGTGGTTACCCACGCGATCGCTTTGGCGTCGCGCCTGAGCAGGGCGAGCATGTGGCGTTCGAGGTATGCGAAAAGCTCGGGATCGGCGATGATGCCGTACTTCACCACTTCGTACAGGCCCGAGCGATATTCGCGGTGCGGCAGCGTCAGCAAAACTCTGGGGTCGGCCAGCACCAGCTTTGGCGGATAGAACGCGCCAACGAGATTTTTTCCTTCCGGCAGATTTACGCCAGTCTTTCCGCCGATGGAGCTGTCCACCTGCGCAACGAGCGTCGTGGGCACATGCACCAGGCGCACGCCGCGCAAATAGCTGGCCGCTGCGAAACCCCCGACATCGCCAACTACTCCACCACCCATCGCCACAATTGTGGCCTTGCGATCGGCGCCGGCCAGCACCAGGTGGCGCGTGATTTGCTCGATGGTGGCGAGATCTTTGGCGGATTCGCTGTCGTCGAAAAGCATCGCGCGTACCCGCACGCGCGGTCGCTTGCCGAGCGCGCGCAGCAGCGGCCGGCCCCAGTGTTCCCACACGCGCGGCGAAGAGAGCACGTAGATGCCGGTAGTTTCGCCCAGTCGCGCGACTGCCGCACCCGCTCGCACGAAAACACCCGGCGCGCATTGCACCTGATAAGCGCCGCCGGATGAATCAATGCGAACGGTAGGCATGAGTGAGCCAAAGAAATGTAGCACAGGTAAGCAGTGAAACCGGCGGAGACATCGCGCGATTGGCGATCTCGCATCGAGGGCCGTAGGGGCACGGCATGCCGTGCCCGCTTTCAACTGTTTTCAGGATCAAATGTCAGTGGAATTTTTTCTGCAGCTCGTCCACCGATTCCAGAATCACGTAGCCGACAATCGCAACACTGCGCGGGCTCACCTTATCCAACGTGTCCTGCGGCGTGTGCCAGTAACCGGCGGTGATGTAATCATTCAAGTCGATAATGTCCAGCGCCGGAACGCCGCGCGCGAGAAACGGGTCGTGATCGTCGCTGGTCGTGGTCTCTTCGGAAACAAAAATATCTTTGTAACCAAGCTGCGCCGCTTTTTTCCACACCAGATCGTTCAGCCACTTCGGCGAATCGGACTGGCGCAGAATTTTCAGGTTGTACTGCCCGATCATGTCCGCCAGTAGCACGGCCTTCACGCGCTTCAGGTCGCCGGAAACGGCCATCCGCGCGGCGAGTTCGCGGCTGCCGTAGGTGTGATCGTCGTCCTGATCCCAATTCACGAAAGCTTCTTCGCCATCGAGAAACGCCATCCACACCGAGCTGGGGCCTTTCTTGCCGCACAGCTGCCGCGCCATCTCGATCATCATCCCGGTGGACGAAGCGCTATCTTCCGCGCCCACAAAATTCTCGACGCTGCTCAACGTGTCGTAGTGCGTCAACAGCAGAATAATCCCCTGCCCGGTGCCGGGAGCCTTCCCGATGATGTTCTTCATCGCGATAGCGCCTTTCGGCGTGGACGCATGAAAATCGTCCTGATCCACTTCGCAGCCCGCGGTTTTCAGCTGCGCGATGATGTAATCCTGCGAATGATGCAGCGCTTCGGAAGCGGGCGGGCGCGGACCGAAGCTGACAAGTTTTGCGACGTGCTCGTAGGCTTTCGCGCCGTCGAAACCGCCGGTTTGGTCCGCGGACGGTGCAACTTCAGCTAATTTCGGAGCGGCGGCAGACTGACCAGCCGCAGATGCTCCGGCAGCGGGCGTGGCAGAATTCGAAGACGCGGAAGACGCAGACGACGGCGCATTCGACGCGCCGCAAGCCACCACGCCCGACAGCACCGCGACCGCCGACGCCATCCAGAATTTGCCGCACATTCCATTTGCCAATTTGGCCACGCTATTGCGCCTCCCCGCTCGGACGAGTCTGCGACTGTTTGTTGCGCAGCACAACGTAAGAAACCAATACACCCACAAAATACAGCACCACCATCGGCGCCATAAACACCAGCATGGTAGTAGCGTCCGGCGTAGGTGTCACAATCGCGGCGACGATAGTGATGATCAGCATGGCATATCGAAAATTCTTCAGCAGGAATTTCGGCGTCACGATCCCAAACAGCGACAAAATGAAAATCAGCACGGGCAGCTCGAAAATCACGCCCAGCCCCACCAGAATAATCAGGATCAGCTCAAAATATTCGTTGTAATTGATCAGCGGCTTCACCGGTGAGTCGGTGGCAAAGCCCATCAAAAATCCCAAAGTGCGCGGCAGCATGATGTAGTAACCAAACGCGATGCCGCATAGAAACAAAACCATCGACGACACGATGAATCCGGAAACCGCCCGCCGCTCGTGTTTGTAAAGCCCCGGCGCAACGAACAACCACACCTGGTACAACACGAAAGGCATCGCCAGCACCACACCCAAGTACAGACCGATGTTGATGACCAGAGTTAAATATCCAGCCGGCGACGTGAAGTACAGCTTGTCGTCAAAATGCGCCGACCGCAGCGCCTGCTGCATCGGCTGCACCAGAATCACAATGAAATGTTTGGAGACCAGCAGCCCGATCCCGGCGCCCACCGCAATCGCCGCCGCGGAATAAATCAGCCGCTTGCGCAGATCGAGCAAATGCTCGAAAAACGACATGCGCCCGCCGGCGTCTTCTTCAGCGGGTGGCGCAATGGTGGGCTCAGTTTGGACGGGCGCGACCATCGCTCACTTTCTCGGGATCTTCTGGCGCAGATGCGGGAACATCAGAAGCAGGAGCTTGCTCAGGTTGCGCACTGGGTGTTATCGAGTGAGTTTCGAATTGCACTTGCTTCGGCTCCGCCAAATCGCGCGCCGCAAAAGAATTCGGCTGCTCCGTCGCCACAGTTCCGGGCGCGGGCGGCAGCGCATTCTCCGACGGCGACCCACCCTCTGTCGACGACGCTTCGGGCGTTGACACAGGCAACGCGGGAGCAGCCGCACCGCCTCCCATAGTCCGGGTCGGCGGCTCCGCTTCGCGCACACGTCGCAATTCGGCCTCGCGCTCTAGCTCGCGCATGTGCCCTTCGAAAGTAGACCGCAGATCGCCGGTGGCGCGCCGGAATTCGCCCATCACCTTGCCCAGGGTGCGCGCCAGTTCCGGCAATTTCTCCGGGCCGAACACCATTAGAGCAACGGCGAAAATGATAATCAGGTGTGGGACGCTGAACATGTAGCTTCTTTGGGTGCCAAACGGCAGGGATGCGCATTTCGCCTGCATCTCCCGCGCCGTTTTTGAATCATAGAAGAGGGCCACAGGCCTGTCAAACTGCCCAAAAGTGTTGTGCTATACTTGGTCCCTGGGGCTTAAGAGAGGGCGCATGGAATCGAAGGGATCGTCAAGGCGCGGTGTCGTTCTTCTAGTAGTAGTACTGGGTATTTCTGCGGTGCTGGGCGGCTTGTATGGGCCGTCGGTGCGCGCCACAGCAGCCGGACAGAACGACATGCAGGACTCGGTGAAGAGCTTCACGCACGTCCTCTCCGTCGTGGAGCGCAATTACGCCGAACCGGTGGACACCGACAAGGTGATCTATGACGGCGCCATCCCCGGCATGTTGCGCGTGCTCGATCCGCACTCGAACTTCTTCGATCCAAAACAGTACGCTCTCTTCAAGGAAGAACAGCAAGGCAAATATTATGGCGTCGGAATGACCGTGCAGCAGCGTGAAAACCAGACCGTGGTTTTGGCGCCGTTCGTCGGCTCGCCCGCTTACAAGGCCGGGATACGTCCGGGCGACATTATTCTGAAAGTGGACGGAAAATCCTGCGACGGCCTCACCACCACCGAAGTTGCGGATATGTTGAAGGGCGCGAAAGGCACCGTGGTGCATATTTCCCTGGGCCGCGAAGGCTGGGAAAAACCCATCGAAGTAACTGTGACGCGCGACGAAATTCCCCGCCCCGGCGTGGAATATTTCACGATGGTGAAACCCGGCATCGGTTATGTGCGCGTCTCCACGTTCAACGAAACCACGGACAGCGATCTGGCTGAAGCGTTGCGCCAGCTGGACGTTTCCAAGCTCGATGGCCTGATTATTGACCTGCGCAATAATGGCGGCGGCTTGCTGAATCAAGCCGTGGGCATGGCGGACATGTTCCTCGATAAGAACGAAATCGTCGTGTCGCATCGTGGCCGCGCTTCGCAGGAGCGCCGCTATTACGCCGTGCGCGGAAATCAGGGCATCGAAGTTCCGGTGATAGTTCTGATCAATGGCCAGAGCGCTTCCGCTTCGGAAATTGTTTCCGGCGCGATTCAGGATCACGACCGTGGGCTGATCGTCGGCGAGGTCAGCTTCGGCAAGGGCCTGGTGCAGACGCAATTCCCGCTCAGCGAAGATACGGCGCTGCTGCTCACCACCGCGCGGTACTACACGCCCAGCGGACGGCTGATCCAGCGCGATTACAAGAATGTCTCGCTCTACGATTATCACTACAATCCGCAACCGCCCACGAAACCCGAAGTGAAGCTGACGGATAGCGGTCGCCAGGTGTTCGGCGGCGGCGGAATTACTCCGGACGACATCGTGGCCGCTCCGAAGCCGGACGATTTCCAGCAGATGCTCTACCGCCGCGGCGTTTTTTATTCGCAGCAGCAGGGCGTGGGCGACTTCACGCGCTACTATCTGGGCGAGAAACCGGACGTCACCAAGGATTTCGTAGTGAACGACGCCGTCGTCAACGACTTCCGCAAGTATCTGGACAAGCAGAAAATCAAATACACCGATGCCGACATTCAGGCCAACATCGTCTGGCTGAAGTGGCAGATCAAGCGCGAAGTCTTCACTTCCTATTTCGGTTTGAACGATGGCTATAAGGTGGAATTGCAGGACGACGTGCAGCTGGAAAAAGCCATTGACCTGATTCCGCAAGCCAAAGCCCTCTACCAGAACGCGCGCAAAATCCTAGCCGAGCGCGAAGCCGGGCAAGTCAGCCAGCCGCAGTAAGGGTTTCGTAGCAGCATCGCGAGGGCACAGCTCTCCCGAGGAGTATGCTTTTTCCTCGGGATTCGCTCGAGCAGCAGATCCCTCACCCGCTGTTGCGGGCTCGGGATGTTTTACCCACCTCACTTTCACCATCCCCACTGACGCGCCCCGCCCGCACCTGGTCGCTGTTGCACGCAACGGCACGCCGCGCTGAAACGGGTTCCCCCTCCGCCCCCGGACGCCGTATCCTTACTGCAGGTCGCACCAGTTCGCCCGAGCCATGAGCGCCACGATACCGCTGCACAAAACGGTGGAGAGAGGTCTGCGGCAAATGTCGCCGACCGGCTGGGCGCTTACCGCCGGATGGGTGTTGTTGGTCGGCAGCTATTCCATTGCGGCTCTTACAGTTCCAAACGGCCGCGGCCTCACGGCGTTCGGCGACATTGTGCAATGCCTGGCTGCGATGTTTGCCTGCGGCGGCCTGATCCTGAACTGGGGCGCTGCCGAAAAACGCACCCGCGTTTTCTGGATACTGCTGAGCCTCGGCTGCTTCGCGTGGCTCGTCGGCCAGTGCATCTGGACTTACTTTGAAGTGGACCTGCGCCAAAGCGTTCCCAATCCTTTTATCGGCGACGTGATTTTGTTCCTGCATCCCGTGCCGATGATTGGGGCCCTCGCGCTAAAACCGCACGACAAGCGCGACGACCTGAACGTGCACATCGGCTACCTGGATTTTTCCCTGCTGCTGGTCTGGTGGGTTTATCTCTACCTCTTCGTAGTGATTCCCTGGCAATACATCGCGCCCAACGTCCTCGCCTACGGATGGAGCTACGACCATCTGGCCGCAATTGAAAATCTGGTCCTTACCGTCGGCTTTGGGGTGCTCATCACCCGTGCCCGCGGCGCCTGGAAAGAAATTTACGCGCACTTGTTCAGCGCTTCCCTGCTTTACGCCGCCGGTTCTTACATCACCAATCGCGCCATCGATCGCATGGACTATTACACCGGCAGCCCCTTCGATCTGCCGCTGGTCGCTTCCTTCGTGTGGTTTGGCACCGCCGGAATCATGGCTTACCGGCTGAAGCCGTCGCGCGAAATGGCTTCCTCGCGCAATGATCGCACCAAGAAATGGGCCGCGGTCCTTGCCATGACCGCCGTATTTTCCATTCCGCTGATGGCCCTCTGGAGCCTGTGGAGCGCCCGCTATCCGGCGGATATACGCATGTTCCGCATTGGCGTCACGCAAGTCACGCTGGTGGTCGCCGCTCTGCTGATTGCCATGCGTCAGCGCCTCGTGGACCACGATCGCATCCGCCTGCTCGATGAATCGCACGAGTCGTTCCAGAACCTGAAGCATTTTCAAGCTCAGATGGTGCAGACGGAAAAGCTTGTTTCGCTGGGGCAGCTCGCCGCCGGAGCCGCGCACGAAATCAATAATCCGCTCACCGGGATCCTGGGCTATTCCGATCTGCTGGTGGACGATCCCTCGCTCGGCGAGCGCCAACGAGTCGTCGCCGAAAAAATCCGCACGCTTTCGCGCCGCATCAAGACGCTCGTGACTAGCCTGCTCAGCTTCGCGCGCCGTGTGCCCACCGAAAAACTGGCGCTCGATTTGAACCAGGTGATTGCTTCCGCGCTGCACCTCAGCAATCTGGACCTGCGCGGAAAACACATCGAGGTGCGCACTGACGTTGACGAAGCTCTTCCGCACATTTTCGGCGATGCCAATCAGGTCCTGCAAGTTTTCTTCAACTTAATCAGCAATGCGGTGGACGCGCTGGAAGAAGTCGGCGGCGGCACGCTGGTGATTCGCACCTCGCACAACGACAGCAAGCTGATCATCGAGTTTTCCGATAGCGGACCCGGCATCAAATCCCCCCAGCAAGTCTTCGATCCGTTCTTCACCACCAAGCCCGTCGGCAAAGGCACCGGCCTCGGCCTCAGCATCTGCTACGGCATCGTGCAGGAACACGGCGGCCGCATCGAATGCTTCAATCGCCCCGAAGGCGGCGCCACATTCCTGGTCGAGTTCCCCCTGAACGCGCTCGACACCTACCTCAACGACTCTCCGCTCGCCACCTCTTCCCATTCAAACTAGCCCACTTGGGAACGCCAATCTCCCGAATGGCGAATTAACCGCACCAAGTGTTCCCAATATCTCACCATGTGCGCGCATAGCCCGCGCCTCATGTATGATCCCTGCCTCAGGAGGCGCCGTGAACTCTCGCCGCGCGCTATTTCTTTTTTCTTTCAGCGTTTTAATGTTTGCGTTGGCGATCCCTCTCGCCACCACGCGCACAACCGCAAACGCCGCCGCGACCACATTGAAAACGCGCGCGGTCGTCCTGATCGTCCTCGACGGTTTCCGCTGGCAGGAAGTTTTCGACGGCCCCGAACACGATCTGATAGACGCAAAACACGGCAACGCGCAAGACTCAGCCCAGCTGCGCGAAGATTTCTGGCGCGACACCCCCGAAGCAGCCCGCGAGGCGCTACTGCCGTTCCTCTGGACCGTCGTCGCCAAGCAAGGCCAGATTTATGGCAACCAACACATAGGCAGCGTCGCCCAAGTCACCAACGGCTTCAAATTTTCCTACCCCGGATACAACGAAATGTCCACCGGCTATCCCAATCCGCAAATCAACAGCAACGAATTCGGGCCGAATCCAAACGCCACAGTCTTCGAGTGGCTCAATAACCAGCCGGAGTTTCACAATCAGGTGGCGATCTTCGGCACATGGGACACCTTCAACGATATCTTCCGCGTGAAACAGAGCGGCCTGCTAGTGCGCGCGGGATGGACTTTGCCATGGGCTGCGGAGCTGACGCCCCGCGAGCAACTACTAAGGAAGTTGTACGAAACCACGACACGTGTCGAAGACGACGACGCGCCCGATTCTTTTACCCACGAAGATCTGCTCGATTATCTCCAAACCCACAGCCCCCGCGCGCTCTTCGTCGGTTACGGCGAGACGGACGACTGGGCCCACGCTGGAAAATACGACCTCGTATTGCAAGCCGCTCACGAAGACGACCAGCGCATCGCGGAATTGTGGCGCACGATGCAAGCCAAGCCCGAATATCACAATCAACTCACATTCGTAATCACCTGCGACCACGGACGCGGCAGCGGCCCCAAACTCTGGCGCGACCACGACAAAAATATCCCCGGCGCCGAAAACATCTGGATCGCCGTGATCGGCCCAGACACGCCACCCACCGGCGAAATGTCCAACGTCCCGCGCGTAACCCAAAACCAAATCGCCGCCACCATCGCGCAACTGCTCGGCCAGGATAACCGCGCCGCCGTGCCGCAAGCCGCCGCGCCGCTGCCAGTGTTTGCCAAGTGAAGACAGCACGCCAAACTAGAGCAGTCCCAGTTGATCCGGATACCTGGCCTGCAAAGAACTCACCAGAACGTCAAATTCGGCAAGACCGTGCAGATTCTGCAGCCACGGGTCTTTCGTAAAAAATGGCCAGCACGCGAATCCGGTGCTGACGCTGCGTTCCAGCCATTCAAATGCTTCGCTGGGGCGCTCCAGCACAGCCAGAATGCAAGCGACCTGATAATACGTATGGTGCGCGTGCCCGAAAGATTTTGGGCTGGCGCAAGCCCGGTTCAAACACTCCAGCGCGCGTTCGGGCTTTCCACGCAAAGCGTAAAAGACGCCGAGAAGACTCGCAATTAGCGGCTCATCGGGCACAAGCTGCACGGCTTCATCGAACAGCGTCTTTGCCTCGCGCCAATCCTCCGTCATCATGGCCAGCTGGGGCGCGAAATAGACGGGATATTTGTTGCTCGGGCTTTCCGCGCGCCAGGCCCGGATTTCTTCCCGCGCCAGATCATACGCCCGGCTCCACACGTAAACCTGCACGATACTGTGGCTCACCGCTTTCTGCGGATGGAACGGCCGTCCTCTCTCGTACATTTCACGCGCGTGATCCAGCAGTCCCACATGCGCCAAAATTGTGCCCAGACGATTGTAAGCGTGAGGCAGATTTCTCTGTAGCGCCAGCGCTCGCCGCAATTCGGCGATTGCTTCCAGATGCTGGAAGTTTTTCGACGGTCCCCACAGCAGAAAAGCTTTGGCCACGTGTCCTTCGGGCAGATCCGCATCCAATTCCAGCGCGCGGCGGCAGTGAAACTCGGCCTTCTCCAGCCACGCGCTGGCCGGGTCCAGCTCGAAATGCCGCGTCGCACACACCAATGAGAGTGTAGCGTGGGCCAGCGAGAAACGCGGATCGCGCGTCACCGCCGTGCTCAGGTGCCGCGCCGCTTCCTCCAGCAGCGCCGTATCACCCGACGAGCTGAGCCGGTACCCGTGCATGAATTCCGCGTAAGCCAGCGGATCCTGGCTATGCCGCGGGCGGCGTTGGACCTCTCGTGGCGGCAGCGTCCTGTTCAACGCGCCAGCGACTTGCTGGGCGGTCGCGTCCTCAAATTCGAAAAGGCGGTTCGCGTCGAAATCACACTTCCGTGAAAAACAAACGCGCTGCAAATGAGAGTCAAACATTTCCAGCGACAGGCGGCGCTGCCCTTTCGATTCTTGTATTGCCCCGCGCATCACAAAGCGCACTCCGAGCCGCGTGGCAATATCCGCAGTCGCCACATCCGCCGGCACGTTCAGCACAGCCGACGTCGGCAAGACGTCCAAACCCCGCAAATTTCCCAACCGCGCCACCAGCGCATCCGCAAACCCCAGGCTCAGGCCCTGCTCGTCGGATAAATTTCCGAGCAGAACCAGCGGTAGGACGGCGAGCGATGTGCGTTCACGCCGCGCCGCGCCAAGCTCCGCGTCGGTCCCGGCACCTGAATGTGGTTCTAGGTCGGAGTGCGGGAAGCGCGCGTCGATCACGCGCAGCGGACCGATAAACCGATACCCTTTGCCCACAACGGTTTCGAGAAACCGCGGCTTCGCCGAACTATCGCCCAGCGCCGCGCGGATTTTGCGCACGATGTTGTTGATGTTCGGCTCGGTATCAATGAAAAGATCCGAACGCCACAGCTTCGTAACGATATCCTTGCGCGAAACCAATTGTTCACGCCTGGCCACCAGGAAAATCAGCAGTTCCATGGGTTTCTTCTCGAGCTTCACCCGACGTCCGCGGCGGCGAAGTTCGTAGCGCCCGAGGTCCAGTTCCACGTCACCGATTGCCCGATTGCTAGCGCGCACGAAGCGCTCCTGTGCGCATTATCCCCTAAGATTGAATGATTTACGACGATATACGAAAGATATGCAAAGGTTATCCCCTTTCAATTGAATCGAATGAGCAATCGGCGGATTATTCTCGCGGGTCAACATCTCACGTTGGAGGCAGAACCATGAAACCTAACATCTATCTCACGCTCGTGTTGTTCGGACTGCTGGGCGCAGCCGGCCTGGCCATTACCGTTGGCGCTCACCCGGCTCCTGCAGGAAAAAATGCTTTCACTCCCGATGACATTCCTTACGGTCCCGCACCGGCATTTGTCGCGCCGGGCGCGCAGCTGGCCGTGCTGGAGGGCAACCCTGGTGCGTCCAGTGGCGATTACACGGTGCGCCTGAAAATGCCCGCGGGTTACCGCATCGCGCCGCACTGGCATCCGCAACGGGAAAACGTCACCGTCCTCTCCGGCACGTTCAAAGTCGGAATGGGCGATCGCTTCGATGAAAGCACGATGGGAACTTTCCCGGCCGGAAGTTTCGCCTATCTCGATCCGGACATGCACCACTACGCGATGGCCACCGGAGAAGTCGTGGTGCAAGTCCACGGCACGGCTCCGCTGCAATTCAACTACGTCAATCCCAACGACGATCCCAGCCGCAAATAATAGTTGTGGGAGTTAGCGCCACAGCGAAGCTCTCGTGGCGGCCACTCAAATCGGGATCGCCATCGGTCGGCGGCCCAGTCGCAAGCGGGACACCGCTACAGGAATAACGCTAAGACGCTCGCTGACGTGCAGACGGGTGGGGTCAGTCACGCACCACAAATTCCAGCTCGACGCCGGCGACTTCGATCACATCCCCTGATTCCAACTTCGTCGGATGCGTAATCGGCGTGCCGTTCACGCTCGGCACCTTATCCGCCGGGCCCACGTAGTAGGAATCGTCGTCGCGGCGATTGATTTGCGCGGCAGCCTTGGGCTTGAACCAACCCTTCAGCTTCACCGTGGCCATCGCGGATTTTCCGACGACGGTGAGTTTGTCCGAAAGCGTGTACTCGCGCCGGTCGGTGCTGCCCTTAATCCGCCCGGGCGCGGGCTGCGCGCTTTCGCCCACCGCCGCCACCTGACGCAAAAATTCGCGGCGATCTTTCGTGTCCAGCATCACCGTCTCATTGATTTTCGGCACGGCAGGTTTCACTGCAACGTTGTCGAGCGAGTGCGCGCGCACTTCGACCGAGTCCGTCACCACAATGGTGTGCTTGCCGATGCCCACCGAATCGCCAGGCTTCAGCATTACCATCTTCACGCGCTGGCCATTCACGAACGTGCCATTCAAGCTGCCGAAATCCTGCAGCATCAAGCGGCCGTCTTCGTGAAACACGCGCGCGTGATAACTCGAGATCGCCGGATTATCAATCACGATGGCATTGTCCGGCGAGCGCCCGATGCTCACTTCCTGCTGCCCCACCGCCACTTCCTTCAATATCGCCGTCTCGAATTTCAAAACCAGCTTGGACATGGGAACGCCCTCCCTATCGAGTTGGATCCTCGGATGCCTTAAACCATCGGCCGATCTTGCTCATCGCGCCGTTCTGTTTCGCCGCGTGTCGCAAGACAATTGCGGTAATGTTGTCGCCGCCGCCCGCATGATTCGCCCGCTCGATCAGCGAATCGGCAGCCTGCTGCGCCCCGGTCGCCTCCTGCAAAATTCCAGCGATCTGCGGCTCGGACAGCTCGCGAAATAATCCGTCGGAACAGAGCAGGTACGTATCGCCCTCGCGCAAAAGTTCTTCCGTAACTTCCACGTCCACGTTTTGCTCCACACCCAGCGCCCGCGTCAGCACGTTCTGCATGCGGCTGCGCCCGGCTTGCTCCGGCGTGATGATTCCGCGGCGCACCTGCTCGGCCACGAACGAATGATCTTCGGTAAGCTGGTTCAACTGTTCGTCACGGAATAAATACGCGCGGCTATCTCCCACATGCGCGATACAGGCGCGATCCTCGACGAAGCGTACGGCCACAATCGTCGCGCCCATGCCACCTTTTCCACCCAAGTCCTGCGCAGCCTGATAAATCTCCTGATTGGCGAGCCGAATGGCGCTCGCGAGACGATTGCATGCGTCGCTCACGCCCTCAATCTGCTTGCCGAAAACCGCCAGCGCCGCATCGGCCTGCGCGTCGCGGCAATGCATCAGGACGGTTTCAGTCGCCAGACGGCTGGCGCGTTCGCCGGATTCCAGCCCGCCCATGCCGTCAGACAGCACGAACAAATTCAACTCCGGCGCCAGCCGGAAGCTATCTTCATTGTTCTCGCGAACACGCCCTGTATCGCTGCGCGCGCCAACTTCCATCGCATTTCCCTTGCGCTCCACCGAAGCCGAAGCGTCGCCTCTAGTAAATTTGCCTGGCCTAGGAATCTTCGGCCCATGGACATCACTGATCGAACCCGTGTTTAGTCTCTTTGTTTCGAACCGCCCATCGGATTGCTGATCTGGTGCACGTTTGAGAAACCCTTGGCTTCGAGCCGTTCGGTCACCCCGCTCGTGCGCTTGGCGTCAATCGGGCCGCAATACAAGACAAAATATTTCAGCGCTCCCAGCGTTCGTGTCGCAATGTAAGCGGGCAATTGCATTCCTTCCACCTTCTTCGCCGCCGCCTGCGCCTTGTCCTCCCGCTCGAATCGGCCTGCCCATAAGTACACGGAATTGGTGATTACAGAATCGGACGACCGCCCTTTCGTGCCATTCGCCGCGCTGCCGCGGGAATTCTTCCGCAGCGGCCCGGTCTCCATGCGCGGAAACACATCGGGCGGTACGGCCTTCGCGGGCTCGGGCGCGGGAGGCTTCAAATGCGCAACCGGTTTCGCCACCGGCGCCTTCGGTTCCTGCATAACCGGCGCGGGAGGTGGAGGTGGCGGCGCAGGAATCACGTACGCAAAATCCGGAGGCTTCGGCGGCGCCGCTGGCTCCGGCGCTACGATTCGGTTGGCTGTTTGCACCACTCCCAACCAATGGAGTCCGCTCAGCGCGCCCACTACCAGCAGCGCGCCAAGCAAAATCCATACGAAGGGCGAAGTTCTTCGCGGCGCCGGCTGCGGAATAGCCGCAGCCGCAGCGGCGGCGCGCGGCAGGCCAGTCGAAATGCGCTTTGAATTTGTGGTGCTCGCGGTGGCCGGCGGCCCGGCAGGCGGCACCGCCGGCGCGCCCGAATGCAGATTGGATTCCAGCTCGGCGATTGACTGAAAGCGCTTCGCCGGATCCTTTTCCAAGCACTTCAGAATCGCGCGCTCGCTCGCCACAGGAATATTCGGCTCAATCTCATGCGGCGCAGGAGGCTCTTCGCGCATCTGCTTCAACGCCACCGCAATCGAATTGTCCGCCGTAAACGCCGCAGCGCCCGTAAACATCTCGTACAATATCAACCCCAACGAATAAATATCCGTGCGGTAGTCCACCGGCTTGCCCGCCACTTGCTCCGGCGCCATATACGCCGGCGTGCCTACCATCGAGCCAGTCAGTCGCGTTCCCGCTTCCATGGAACGCGCAATGCCGAAATCCATGATCTTGACGTTGCCCTGCGCGTCAATCATCACGTTCTCCGGTTTCAAATCGCGATGCACAATCCCTTGCGCGTGCGCTTCCTTCAGCCCCGAGCAAATCTGCAACGCCAGGTCCGTCGCTTTGCGCTGCGGCAATCCGCCAAAACGATTCAGCACCGAACGCAAGCTTTCGCCTTCCACAAATTCCATCGAGGTGTAGGCGATTCCGGCCACGCGGTTGAATTCATACACGCGGCAAACATTCTTGTGCGTGATTTTCCGCGCGAAAAGCAACTCGTTCTTGAAGCGGTCCATCATGGCCTGATCGGAAGCGATCTCAGGCTTCAAGAGCTTCAGCGCGACGGTCTCGCCCGTCTCGCGATCGCGCGCTTTGTAAACGTTGCCCATGCTGCCGTGGCCGGCCTCGCCCAATATCTCGTAACGCACGCCCAGCGCGGCAAGCGCCGCCGGGCTTAGCGATGGGCTTAGCGCCGCCGACGCGGCAGCCTCTTCGACCAGCACCGCCGCAGCATCCGGCACGTCGCTCAGCAGCACCGTATCCCGACGCCCTGCCGTACGCGACGGTGCGTCCGTGCCAGCCGCGCCAGACGTGCCAGGTACCGCGCCGCCCGTCGCCGAACTGCCCGGTTTTGGAACGCCCATTTTTGATTTGCCTGTTTCGGTCATGTCCGTACCGTATAGAGTAAGAGAGAAGCGCGTCGCGCGGTGCCCCACGAAGGGCAGGTGTAGGGAAAGAGTATCGGGTCGCACCACGCTTGAACCCTCGCAAATGAACGCGTTTTCAGCGCAAGATTCCCCGCACACAGCCCCTTCTTCGCCGCGGGAACAGTAACGTACAGCTAATCGTTTGAGAACAGCCGCGCACTCCGTCCCACCCCCGCGCGTCCCGCGTGGTTCATACTATCTAAGACCAGACGACGTGCGGGCCCCTTCCCCGACGGCTGGGGAAGGAGTTGATATGGCAAACCCAACGATTCCCGCTATCCCTGTGCCCGCCGCTGAACAGACCGGCCCGGCGCCCACAGCCAATATCATCGCGTCCATGTTGCAGGCCGCGCCAAAGACCAGCGACCTGATTTTTTCGCCCGGCCGCGCTCCTCAAGTAGAACTCCACGGCCAGCTTATGCAGCTGAAAATCAAAGGCGTGGGCGTGCTCTCAGCGGAAGACACCGCACGCATCGCAGCGGACCTGATCGGCAGAAATTCCTTCGCCGTAACGAAACTGAAAGAAGAAGGCTCCTGCGACATTTCCTACAGCGTGGCGAAACTTTCCCGCTTCCGCGTGAACATCTTCACTCAGCGCGGCAGCTGCGCCATCGTGATGCGCGTGATTCCCAGCGTCATACCGGATTTCAAGACGTTACATCTTCCCGAACAATTGGGCGAAGCGGCGCAAGTGCGTCCGGGAATTGTGCTGGTTACAGGGCCGACCGGTAGCGGAAAATCCTCCACGCTCGCGGCGTTCGTCAACAAGATCAACGAGGAAAAAGCCTGCCACGTCATCACCATCGAAGACCCGATCGAATTTCTGCACCAGCACAAACGCGCCACTATTCATCAGCGCGAACTCTATAGCGATACGCCCAGTTTCGCCTTGGCCTTACGCGCCGCATTACGCCAAGCGCCCAAATTAATCCTCGTCGGCGAAATGCGCGACAAGGAAACCATTGAAGTTGCTCTGGAAGCCGCCGAAACCGGCCACATGGTCTACTCCACGCTGCATACCATTGACGCATCGAAAACCATCGAGCGCATTGTCGGCGTCTTCCCGAATTCCGACCAGCCCGCCATCCGCGGGCGCCTTGCGAAATCGTTCCGCTACATTATTTCCCAGCGCTTGATTCCCAAGGCCGACGGCACCGGCCGCGCCGCCGTCTTCGAAATTCTGAAATCTACGCTGCGCACCCGCGAGTACGTGCAAAAAGGCGAATCCGAAGGAAAATCGCTGCTCGATGCCATGCGCGACGGCGCGGAAGAAGGCATGCAGTGCTTCGACATCGAAATCGAAAAACTCATCCGTTCGAAAGTGCTGGATATTGACACCGGCCTCTCCTACTCGACGAACGAAGGCAACTTGCGCCTGCTGCTGGCCGATATGCTCGAAGGCCGTGAAGGCCAGATTCCGTCGGGTGCGCCCCGTGCATCACAGAAATCCGGCGCCAGCGAAATGGAAGAGATGATCGAACGATAAGGGCAGAAAGTCCGCATACCCGAGCCTGATCGGACTGCCCGACGCCAGGCCTCCGATCCCCGAGATCGGATTGTGCGAATAGTTTCTCGTCGCCGCGAGCAATCCGAACCCGCTACTAATCATTTACTAATCTCTCGCGCCGTCTCGTATAATTCTCGTCTCGAAGCGGTTTCGCGCTTCGAAATTTTCCACCTCAGGCTTCGCTGTGAAGCGTTGGACGAAAATTCTGCTGGCAATCGTCGTGCTCGTAGTCGCTGCCGCCGCGGCGATTCCTCTTTTCGTGCATGCCAACACCTTCCGCCCCGCCATCGAAAGGCAACTCACCCGGACGCTAGGCCGCCGCGTGAAGCTTGGAGACTTGCGCCTGTCTGTATTTTCCCGCAGCCTGGTCGCCAGAGACCTCAGCGTAGCCGATGACCCCAACTTCAGTGCCGAACCGTTCCTGACGGCCAAGGAAGCGCGCATCGGCGTGTCGCTACGGCGGCTGATTTTTTCGCATGAGGCGGAATTGCGCGAGTTTGAGATCGAGTCTCCGCAAATTACGGTGATTCGCGATTCCGGCGGCGCATGGAATTTCTCCAGTATTGGACGCCGCGCGCCTGTCGGCGCGCCCTCCAGCGGCAGTGCGGCGGAAATTGGCGCTTCCGAAACCTCCGAAGGCCTCGCAACGCCGCTCCCCGACTTCCACGTTGACCGCATCGCGGTCGTGGACGGCCGCGTCGCGGTCTCGGCCGCTCCCGCGCAGGGTCAAGCCACCGTGTACGACCATGTGAACATTACAGCGCGCGATTTTGCTTTCGCTTTGCAGTTTCCGTTCGACCTCAGTGCGGACCTGCCCGCCGGTGGCGCCATAAGCGCCAGCGGTCGCCTTGGGCCCATCAACGGCGCTGATGCGGCTGCCACGCCGGTTGACGCGCAAATCACGGTCAAGAGCTTCGACCCGGTCGGCGCCGGGTTTCTCGATCCAGAAGACGGCCTCTCGTTCCTAGCGGACATGAACGTACACAGCGCGTTTAACGGGCAAACGTTCGCCACCAACGGCACCGTTCACATCGAGAACCTCAAGCTTCGCAAGGATGCCGCCGCCGCGCCCAAGCCGCTCGACCTCGCCTACAGCGGCACTCACCGAATGAAGGAAAACAGCGGCCAGATTGACGACGCCACGATAAAAGTCGGCGACGCCGAGATTCACTTGAGCGGGACATATCGAGCTGTGGCACCCAGCGCGCCCGGTGCGCCCAGTACAAAGGGCGCGTCCGGCGCGGCCAACTTAGAAGTGCCGCTGCTGAACCTGAAACTCTCCGGAAAAAATTTGCCGATTGACGAGCTCCAGTCGCTGATGACCGCAGCTGCCGTTCGTTTACCCAACGGCTCAAAGCTGAGAGGCGGCGAGCTCTCGTTGAATTTGGCCATCACTGGCCCGGCAAAATCGCTGATCATCACCGGACCGATTGCGGTGGAAAACACGCGCCTGGTGGGCTTCGATGTCAGCTCAAAAATTCACGGCATTGCCACGCTGAGCGGCGTAAAAACAGGAGATACCACGGAGATTGAGAGGTTGCGCGCCAACGTGCGCGTGACGAACGGCGGCATCGTGGCCGACGGGATTTACGCCGTAATCCCTGCTTTGGGCGAGCTCAACGGCAAGGGCACGATCTCATCCGCGAATCAGTTGGACTTCGACCTGGTCGCGAAAGTCGACTCTGCTTCCGGCGTCGGCAAAGTCGGGGTAAGCCTGCTTTCCGCACTAAACGGCGGCTCGGGAAAGAAATCGGGAGTGCCCCTGCACATCACCGGCACGCCTGACGAACCCTACATCACCGCCGACGTCGGCGGAGTATTGAAGAAGACCACGCGACCTATCACATCGATTTTCCGCAAAAAGAAATAACGCGCGGTGCGG
>Ga0209275_10000078_pt1 | contig 29158 bp, 27 predicted proteins | sample HubBroMetageREF2_FD_188344 | JGI IMG/M metagenome (GOLD analysis project Ga0209275, IMG submission 188344) | Reference soil microbial communities from the Hubbard Brook experimental Forest, New Hampshire, USA - Hubbard Brook CCASE Soil... | ecosystem: Environmental > Terrestrial > Soil >... | reverse complement strand
TCGCGGAGTGCGACGACGTCTCCAGCTGATTTTCGCCAAGCATCGCCGCGCCCACCGTGGCGTTCGAGAGCGGGTCAATCAGGATGAAGCTGCCGGTCGTACGGTTGCGCTCATAGGGATCGAAAAATAACGGGCTGCTGGATTCGAACTCGACGGATGCGATGTCGTTCATCTCCAGCCGCTGTGCGGGCTCGTGTGCAAACGTGTGGACGTTGACGCGGTGCTGAATCGCGACGGCCTGGGCGCGCGTAGTTCGCACCGTATGTTTCAGCAGATAACTCTTGCCCCGCTCAAGCGGCTGCCGATGAAGCCACACAACCATCGCTTGAAAATGTCGCGAAACGCGCGGAGAGCCGTGCGGCGAAACGAGCATGTCTCCGCGGCTGAGGTCAATTTGATCGGCGAGGCGCAGCGTCACGGACAGGGGATGAGTGGCTTCCGCGATTTCACCGTCGTAGGTGACGATGGAATGGACGCGCGTCCTTTGTCCGGAGGGAAGCGCGATCACCGCGTCGCCCGGACGAATCACGCCGCTGGCAACCTGGCCGGCAAATCCGCGAAACGCAGAGTCGGGTCGAATGACGTACTGAATGGGAAATCGCACCGCGTCCAGGGACGCGGCGGGACGCAATGGAACGGTTTCGAGATGTTCAAGAAGCGTCGGACCCTGGTACCAAGGCGTTCGCGAGCCGCTGCTGACGACGTTATCGCCTTCGAGCGCACTAATGGGAACGCTGAGGACGTTCGGAATGCCCAGCTGCGCAGCCAGCGTGAAAAAATCACTCTGCAGCTGGAGGAAAATATCCTCGCGGTAATCCACCAGATCCATCTTGTTCACGGCAGCCAGCACATTCGGAATTCCCAGCAGCGAAGCGATGTAAGCGTGGCGGCGAGTCTGCGGAAGCAATCCTTGGGTCGCGTCGATCAGCACGATGGCGAGATCGGCCGTGGAAGCCCCGGTGGCCATGTTGCGCGTGTACTGCTCGTGGCCGGGCGTATCAGCAATGATGAATTTACGGCGCGCCGTCGCGAAATACCGGTAGGCCACGTCAATCGTGATGCCCTGCTCGCGTTCAGCGCGCAGCCCGTCGGTAAGCAGTGAAAAATCAATCGGCCCGGCAGCGCGATTGATACGGCTTTTTTTCACAGCGGAAAGCTGATCTTCGTACACGGACTTGGAATCGTGCAGCAGGCGCCCGATCAGAGTGGACTTGCCGTCGTCCACACTGCCGGCGGTGGTGAAACGCAGCAGATCCTTCTGCAAATCGCGGTCCAGAAAGGCCGCGAACCTCTGCTGCAATTCCTGGTGGGCGGCGGGCATGGCTAGAAGTAACCCTCCCGCTTCTTCAGTTCCATCGAGCCTTCTTCGTCGTGGTCAATCACGCGGTTCTCGCGCTCCGAGCGCCGGAAGGAAACCATCTCCTCGATGATTTTGGGAACGGTGTCCGCCGCGGAACGAATCGCGCCGGTGCATGGAACGCACCCCAGAGAGCGCATGCGGCATTGCACGATCTGTGTTTGTTCGCCCGGCAGCAGCCGGTCGCCCGGATAGCGCACGACGATCGATCCCCCGCGAATAACGACTTCGTGATCGCGCGCGAAATACAGCGGAACGATGGGGATTTTTTCGGCGTGAATGTAGAGCCAGATATCCAGCTCCGTCCAGTTCGAGAGAGGAAACACGCGAATGCTTTCGCCCTTGTCTATGCGCGAGTTGAAAATATTCCACAGCTCGGGCCGCTGGTTTTTCGGATCCCACTGGCCTTGCGCGTCGCGGAACGAATAAATACGTTCCTTGGCGCGCGATTTTTCTTCGTCGCGGCGCGCTCCGCCAAACGCGGCATCGAATCCTCCTTCGGCCAGAGCGTCGAGGAGGGATTTCGTTTTCAGCAAGCCGCAGCATTTCTGTGTGCCCAGGGAGAAGGGATTGGCGCCTGCCGCGAGCGCTTCACGGTTCTGATGGACGATTAATTCCGCGCCGATGTGCCGCGCGTACCAATCGCGAAACTGAATCATTTCCGGAAATTTGTAACTCGTATCAATGTGCAGCAGAGGGAACGGAATTTTCCCGGGGAAAAACGCCTTCTGCGCCAGGCGCAGCATCACCGACGAATCTTTGCCGATGGAATAGAGCATCACCGGCCGCGCAAACTCCGCCGCCGCTTCCCGCAGAATGTAAATGCTCTCCGCTTCAAGCGCTTTCAGGTGGCTGAGAGCGGCGAGCGCCACACGCGCGCTGTGCGGATGCGGGACCGCCGACCGTTCCGGTTGTTGCAGGACTTCTTCCGATGCAAAGCTCATTTTTTCCGCCCTAAAAACAAAAAACCCACCGACCGGGTCTTCCGGTGGTGGGTTGCTAAAATCTTGAGTGCGCTTACTTAGATTTTTGGGTTACCCACCCGCGCGGCAGACGCATGTGCGCATCTCTGTACAACAACAAGTACAGGCGCACACAGCGTTCGCGGAATGGGTGCTGACCTTCACAGCCAATAGGCTACACAAACCTCCGAACAATCACAAGGCAAGAATTCTGCGCGGGTGTCTTGGCGCGCGCAGCAAAGACGCAGCGCGAGGAATTAGTGCGCCCAAATCTTCGCCGGGTCCGTTTCGTAGGGATATACGTGAACCATCCAGCCGAAGATCTGCGGGAACCAACGCCCGCCGGCCTGCTCGCACGCTTCCGGAGTCGCGATCGAGCCGTGAAGTCCGAATTCCTTAAAATTGGCTTGCTGCAAGGAAGTGCCCCTCGGAGGAAGACAAAGATTCGTGTGTTTGTGCCAGCGGGCGATGCTGAGAGGAACGCGCGCGTTCAAATCGTCTTCGCTGGCAAATTTGCGAGCGGTGTACATCGCGCCCACCAGCTCATAGCCGTCACTCGTTTTCTTGTAGAGCAAAGACGTCGGATGTGCCGGGTTGAACGCAACGCTTGCTTCAAAAGCGTAAGTATAGTTCGTGAAGTGATATTGCGGCTGCGGAACGTTGGGCCCGAAAATCTTGAAGCCATCCGCGAGGGCGACACGATAGTCCTTGTATTTTTCGATGGCCGGCCGCAATTGCGCCAGTATTTCCTCAGCGCGCTTTTCATCGGCCGGATTCGCGGGGCGCAGCGTGGTCATGTACATGTGCGCGCTCATGCTCTCGTCCATGTCGTGATCGGACATGGCATCGTGAGCTGCCTTGGCGGCGTCGGGGTTTTTGTCCGAGTCGTGCTGGCTCATGTCCATACCCGGCATGGAATCGTGGGCTGGTGCTGGCGAAGACGGCGGAATTTGCGATTGCTGTGCGGGCAGCGACGGCACACAGAACGATGCTGCGGCCGCCAGCAGAATAATTGCGAATTTCTTGTCTATTATTTTTCCGATGATCTTATGGATCATGTGGCTGCTCCTTGTTTAGCTCCCATGAATGATACGTTGCAGCTGGCGGAAAATTTCGTGCGAGTCGCGCGATGACGCGAACGAGCAACATTGCTGAGCGGGCGCCAAAAAATAGAGAAGGCTCGGGGGCCCAAGCCTTCTCGTGGGGGTGCATTGTTATGACAAATATGGCGTGGCAGCCCGGGGTGTGTCCCAAACGGCACGCCAAGCTACCCGCCACAGTACTCAAACCCTGGAATTGCCGGTAAGTTGCAGACAGAGCTGGTAGGCGCCTGACAGACGCCCGTTTTTGCCGATGACGTATTGATTCTGTTGCGCTTGCAGGAAGGCAGTTTTTGGGCTCTCGCGTCTAGCCCACGCAGGGATTCCCTCGACAGACTCTAGCGAACGAACTGAAACAAGCTACAAACCTACTAGCAACTTTCGTTCCACACGCGTCGTCCAATGGTGGAACACGCCGAGAGATTTATTTGCTATTTCGCGCCGTGGACTCTTGACGGCAGCGTTGAAATCTGTAAACTGCGATTTTCCATTATGGCGACGCTGGCTAACCCGATCGAAGACCCGCTGCAGGAATTTGAATATCCGCAGCGCGAGGCGGCCTTTTTCTACGGCCTCTTTCTGCGCGGCCATTCGGCTGAGGAATTGCGCAAGGACATCCAGGTTCCGGCAATGGTCTTGGCGAAATGGGACAAGGAAACCGTGCGCGAGCCGCAGCTGCGGCCGCTGCTGGAACGCATCGTGCAATACCGGCAACACGTGCTGGCGATTTTCGAAAATCTGATCTGTCACGACGCCGCTACCCAGAAGCTGCAATAGCCCCCGTTACTGTAACAACCGCTCCGCAACAGTCTCGTTGACATCGGTAAGCTCGCAGGTATCATCAAACAGGTGGCGATGGAGTTCGCCCTTAACCGCTGTCCTTCTTTTGCCGGGGCAGATGATGACTCCTGACAAGAATCTTGTCGCGGAGCCATGTCGCCGGCAAGGTTCCTTGTAAAAAGCGTAAGCGAAATCCGGCGCGTTACGATTCGGCGGCGGGATTTTCTGCGCGCATAAGGGAGAACCAGGCTACGTCATGATGAAATATCTGATGGTCGGCATTGGGGGCGGCATCGGGTCGGTGCTGCGTTTCTGGGTGAGCAGTTACCTGGGCGAGCGAATCGGCACGCGGTTTCCATTCGGCACGTTTGCCGTGAATATCACCGGATCTTTCTTGATTGGCCTGATCGTGACGCTGCTGGCGAGCAATTCGGACTGGGATCCCAATTGGCGATATCTGATTGCGATCGGCTTTATCGGTGGATACACAACCTTTTCCGCATTCGAATATGAAACTCTGCGCAGCATGCAAGACGGCAGAATACTGGTCGCGTCGTTGAACGTGATTCTGAGCGTGACGCTGGGATTTGCCGCGGTGTGGCTGGGAACGATCGCGGGACGCTCTCTCGAGTAAACGCGATATGGGAACGGTCGAGCTAGCGACCAGAGCGGTCTCGCGCGTGTGGGTTCCTCGGGGGCAGTCGCGGTATCTTTCGCTCTATGATTTCTTCACGCCCAGAGCTTTCACGTAGAACTGACGCACATATTCTTTCAACATCCGCCGGGAACTAAACTGCGGCGCCACGCTCTTGATGGCTGCTTTCATCACGCGTACATATTCGTGAGGAATTTCGTCGTCCGGACGCAGGTAGTAGAGCGGAATTATTTTCTCCTCGAGCAAGCGATAAAGCGCTTCGGCATCTGCGGCGGTGCGATCTCCTTCCGTCGCGTCGCCACCGAAGGCCCAGCCATTCGTGCCGTTATAGCCTTCCAACCACCAGCCGTCCAAAATCGAAATGCTGGGGACGCCATTGGCGCCCGCCTTCATGCCGCTGGTGCCGCTCGCTTCCAGGGGAGGCAAGGGATTGTTCAGCCACATGTCCACGCCACGAACCATGCGCGCCGCCAGATGTTGATCGTAATTTTCGACGAATGCGATGCGCGCCGCGAAGTTTGGATCGCGCGCGAGTTGGAACACCCTTTGGATCAGCTGCGCCCCGGCGATATCGGAAGGATGAGCTTTTCCGGCGAAAATAATCTGCACCGGCTGCAACGGATTGGTCAAAATCAGCTTCAGGCGATCCAGATCATGAAGGATCAAATCAGGGCGCTTATAGCTGGTGAACCGGCGCGCAAAACCGATCGTTAGGATTTCAGGATCGAGCAACGCGCCAAACGCAATCACACTTTCCGCGCGCACGCGTTTTTTTTGCCATTCTTCGCGCGCGCGCTCGTTGATTTCGTCAATCAACAAGATCTTCAGCAGGCTGTGCGACCCCCAAAGTTCCTCGTCTGGAATATTGTCAACTGCTTCCCACATTTTTAATTGGTCTTGGTCGCGGATCCAGCCCGGGCTCACGTATTTAGCGAACAGCGGCTGAAGCCACTGTGGGTCCATCCAAGTGAGCAAATGGACGCCGTTGGTGATGGCGGTAATCGGAACGTCCTCGAGTTTTTTCTCCGGCCAGACGCCTTTCCACATTTCCCGGGCTACTTCACCGTGTTTCTTGCTGACCGCGTTGCAAAAGTTGGACATGCGCAGCGCGAACACAGTCATGTTGAATCCGGCGTCGGGATTCGCGGGATTGGTTCCCAGTTGCAGCAAACCATTGCGGTCGGTGCCGAACTTATCGTAGTGGCTGCTGAAATATTTCTCGAACAACGGAAACGGGAAAACATCCGTTCCGGCCGAAAGCGGCGTATGCGTGGTAAAGACCGAAGTCTCCCTGATTTTCGCCACCGCTGCTTCGAAGGCAGTGCCGGATTCCACCAGCCCGCGCGCGCGTTCCAAAAACGCAAATGCGGGATGCCCTTCGTTGATGTGCACGGCCGCCGGATGAATGCCCAGCGCCTTCAGCACGCACATTCCACCGATGCCCAGCACGATTTCCTGGCGCAAGCGCTGCTCGGGATCGTTGGTGTAGAGCCGATGCGCGATGGCGCGGTCCCACGGCTGATTGGTTTCCACTTCGGTATCGAGCAGATAGACGGGAACGCGGCCAATATCGGCGCGCCACACCAGCACGTGCACCGGCGGTTCGAAGAATGGAACCTGAACTCTCAGGGGCTCGTTGTTTCCGTTGAGCACCAGCTTCACGGGATCGTACGTGCGGTCCAGCGTCTTTTCGTCGTCTTCTTGCCAGCCGTCGTCGCGGATTTTTTGTGAAAGATAACCGCGGGAATAAATCAGGCCCACCGCGACCATGGGAATTGCGAGATCGCTGCACTCCTTGATGTAATCTCCTGCCAGCACGCCCAGCCCGCCCGCATAAAGCGGCAGCGAATGATGGAAAGCGTACTCGGCAGAGAAATAGGCCAAAGGGTTCTGCGGAGCTCCGTATTCGGTAGTGAACCAGCCCGTCTGCGATGCGATGTTCGCGTCGAACTCCGCCATCACCGCGTCAAATCGTTCCAGAAACTCGGGATCGCGCGCGGCGTTGTCCAGAGTTTGCTGCGGCACCAGCGCGAGCATCCGCAATGGATTGTGGTCGCTCTCGCGCCAGGCCTGTTGATCCAGCGCGGGGAACAGTTCGCGCGCTTCGCGGTGCCAGCTCCACCATACATTGTAAGAAAGGCGTGCGAGCCCGTGAATTCGCTTCGGCAAGCTAGGGAACTGCTGAGCCGGGTCTGAACTTTCAGCCATCAATTCTTGCACCTCGTAATCGTCGCCGGGTCGTTGCGCTCTTAGAGCGATGCCATTGTCCCGCCGCGAATCGCTGCAGGCAGAATCGGAGCGAAGCCATCGATTCCCGCGCGCTGAAGAAAGGAATCGTACACGTTCCGCGGGCCGAAACCACGCACATTCATCGTGGCGTGAAACCAATCCTGCAATGGAGAACGCGATCCACTTGCCGTGGAAACGCGCGCTTGCTGCACATTTCCGCGTGGACCGAGGATTATTGTCCCTTACGCAGCATGATTTGGGGAGTGGATTCTAAGACCTCATAAATGGTCAACCCGGAAGGGCGGGGCTTCAGCCTCGCCGTAAAGCTGCGCAAACGAAGGGCTTTAGCCCGTGAAGCCGCGCTCTCTGATCGCAGTCCAATATTTATGAGTTCGCTTCCCGTGAATTTGGCAGTTGGTGGCGCGATGGACCCATGCTCTTAGGTACCAGCGTGTGACGAGCCTCGCACTTGAAGTCGTCATTTGCGGAACAAGCACCTCTGTCGCAAGAGGATGGGAATTAGCCGACAACACAGTTCCCCGGTAGCTCAATCGGAGAGCATTCGGCTGTTAAAAATCCCACAAACCGTTGCTTCGGCACCGTGTAACCACCAAATTGGCCGCCTCGAACGGGCCAGTTGGACCTCATTTTGGACCCCAAAATGTCATCATCCGCCCTGTCTTGTTGACCAGCGCTTCGAATGAGTTCACACGAGTCGTATCGATCCTGATCTTGCAATACACTCCTTGCGATTTGAGTCTTCGCAGACGGAGTCCTACGGGATCGAGTTCAAAAGCCAGTTGAGAAACACCGCGCGGTCCGCATTGCTGCTCTTCAGCCGTGCGGCGCTTCACCGCACTTTTTTTGGTGCGTTTATTCTTTGCTGCAATTTTTCTAGTCTCGTAAGGATTTCAGCGAAGGGCAAAGGCTTGCTGGGAAACATTTCCTCCATTTGCTGGTAGTCCCTGCGCAGGATCGTTTGCAGGTGCTCGTTCGGTTTTATTCGAAGGGTTCCGGCTACGGCACTATCATAGTGGGCCCAATTCGCGGCGAAGTAGATTTTCTTGAAGCCTATTACTTCAGCGAGAAGTTCAAATGAGAGTTTCTCGTCCTTGAATCGGTCGGCGGTGCTCATCACGGCAACGTCGGACCAGTGGCGCGCCACGCGCGCCTTTAGTTTGGTTGGATCGGGACGATGATTCTCGGCATGCAAGAGCGTCACTTTCTCCCAAAACGTACGTTCGCAATCAAGGACCACAACCAGGGCGGACTTCTCTTGAAAAATATCCGGAAACGTCTCAGCGACGAAGGGCGTCACAGAGGACTTCTCGCTGGGCTGCTGATCTCCGCGGCCAAACTCAATCTTGATTTGCGGACGCAGATATTTTTCGTACGCAAATGCATGGGGATAGTGGAACACGAGGGTCATTTCTTCGTTTTCGTCTTGGGAACCCGCCAGCTCCCATCCCTGCTTGCCGAGGATGGCCGCAAAGCGCTCGTGCAGTTTCGGAAGGATCTTCACATTCACTTCCGCAGTGATGGCCGCGGCTAACTCTTCGCCCAACGTTTTGCGTTTGCTGCGTGAGAGTCGTGGGTTCGCCAGATCGCGGTCTCCGGAAAAACCCAAGGCCGCACGGTTGATCGAGATGTCGATGTCTTCAGAGAACCGGTCAATGAGGCTGAATACTTTGGAAAGCGAAGTCCCACCCTTGAAGCGAAGTTCGGGAATTGCTTCCAATTGGAAGAGGTGTTTCAGAGTCCAGCAGATCCAAAAGTCCTTTTCGACGGCGGTTGTTGTCGAGTTGCGGCGAGCGGCAGTTTCCTCGAAATAGGGCTGCCGCTCCGCCGGCTTACCTTTTGCGAACCTATCCATTGTCTCGCATCAGGCGCTGATTTCGTTGAGCACCGGTTGCGACCAAGCCGGTGCTGCCCGCGCTAGGCGTTTAACGGCTCTCTTGACCGGACGGGGAAGCCGTTTCGCAAGGGCCTGGACGGGAATTTCGGGAACTCCCTTTCTGCCGAGTGAGCGGACCGCCTGAATTACGATTCCCGCCTCGGTTCCTGCACCAATCATTTTGGAAGGCGCAACGTGTTTCAATGCCACCGTTTGGTTCCCAATCCGAATGGTGCGAGAAGGTCCCTCTGTCCAAAAGACATTCTGCATAGGCACTTGATTCGAAAGTCCCAGAAGGTTCGCCGCCTTTGCTCCAGAGACTGTCATCCGGCTCCCGGTTCTCTCCGCCATGGCCTTAGCGACGGCTTCGGCAGAAGGTGAGAGTACCCCGATCTGGGGATGCATTTTGGGAAACTCATACACTCCCTGAGCGAGGTGCCGAATCTGCCCACTCCGCTGAAGCCGGGACAAAGCTTGATCTACCGCAGCACGGGTTCCCAGGTGCGCGAATTCTCTGGGAGTAAAGACCGACCCTCGGTGCTTTGCACGAATTCTTTTCAAGATGGCATTCGTAGTAGAGGTCGCCATGAGAAGCTCCTTCGTCAGAAATACTATACTATATATCTGACAGAGTCAAGGGGCATTTCTCGATGTAAAGCCCTTAAGGTCAATTGCATACCTGCAGAAATCCTAGAACATTGCCAGGTGTATAGCAACGAGCGAGGAGGTTGCGGAAGGTTGAATCGGGGTGCAATATGGTCGAGTCAAAATCAGCGGAATGGAAAAGAATTTATCAAGAAGCGTTACAGGAAACTGACCAGGAAAAATTGATAGCAAAAATCTGCGCCGCTGACGCGACGCGTTTTCTCACGCAGGACGCATTTGATGGGCAGAAGCATCGGTTAACTTTTTCAGACGCGAAACGGCACACCGTTACGGCTATCAAACCTGCGGGAGGGCAAGCTCTACCCCATGTTGGAAGAGTTGAACCTCGTCCAACCCGGCGTTGGAATGCACGCGTTTCGAAGAGGACGGATTTCTTACGATCACCTAATCGATGACGAAACGAACGCCCTCAATCCATCATTCAAATCACTTTGGCCTAGTTAAGTGTTCCGCCCTAGATAATGAAGCGACAGCTTCCTTTAGAAATGATTGCGCTTCGATCAGCGCGCCGTTGACACCCGCGTCGCGGCTCCTTTCGATGACATCGCTGACGGGATCGAGAAACTGTCTCAAATCATTTAGCAACTGAACTATCGCTAAATGTGGGTCCGAACTCCTTTGTGGAGCGTTCATGACGCACCTCCGCGGATGGCTAGCATCGCCCGCTAAAAATCTTCACTCATCCCTAAAAGGGTATTCAGAGCTCTGTTTGATATAGGCAAGAAGTACTAACCGGGTAGCCTCGTCTTCCACGACGAGGATGCGCAATGATTGCGTTTCCTCGTGCACTGAGTTTGGCCCTCACTCACTCTTCAATCCTGCACGGTGTAGATTCTGACTTCGGCGCTTTGTCCGCCGCGCGCGGGAACGGCGAGATAGAAACGCTCAAAGCCCTTTGATCCTTTTCCAAAGTAGCCAGCGGTTCGTGCGCCGAGGGCAGTAGGAATTTTGGCGAGCAGACTATAGTGGTCTCCGTCAGCCATTTGAAATACGTCGATGAAACCCTCTCCTCCGGGCATATACACCCTCTTGCGACCCGCATCGAAGTACAGATCATCCATATCTTGCACACTCGGAAGCGTCGCCACCTTGTGGCCTGTGACGGTATCCAGCACTACCAATCGCGGCGGGACGTGCGCACCCACGAATAACCGATGGTCTGCTTCATCGAGCGCCATGGGGAAGTTTTCTTCGACGCCCTGCAAGGGCCAGCGCTTGATGTCTTTCGTATTGCGGTTGATTACCACAATTTGCTTTAGTGGCGGGACGTTCACGTAGATGTTGGGTCCGTTCCTCTCCAGTTGGAAAGATTCCGGTTCGCCGCCCAATTTGTATTCCTCATCGAGCCGCTGATTGGTGATCGCATCGATCATCGCGATGGCACCGCTCGGCTCGTCATCTCCGCAGGCCACGTAAACACGCTTGGTGGCTGCGTCGTATCGCAGATTGTCCGCGCCACCGGGAAAGTCGATGGTGGTGATCAGGTCAAATGAAGTTCCGTCATAGATGTAAACTTTGCCGGCGCCACTGGCGACGAAGAGTTTGTTCGTGTCGGGAGAAAACGCCACGCCTTGCGGATCCGCAATGCCTGTGATGGTGCGCTCGGGGATTTGTCCACTGAGGTTGATGACCGCGACCGCATTGCTGCCCAACGCAGAAATAAACAGCCTGCCCTTTCCGTTCGCGAAATGGTCGAAACGGCCTTTGGCATCCTCCAGCGGGATGGCTCCCGTAAGGACGAGGGGCGCGTCACGCTCGGGTTTCGCACTCGTTGCGCTGGCCGAATTCTCTTGAGCGTACACCTCCATCGCAAACCAGAAAATCACAGTTAGTGCGGTACACGCGGCGCAGAACGTTTTCATGTTGCCCTCCTTGAGAAGAACTCTGTATTCGCATTTGTCCCTAGCTCTTTGCGGCTGAATAACATTACCGTCTCCCCTCCAGCTTTCTGGGAGATCAAAGATATTCTGATTGTTTCAGGCTGCCTACCTAAGAGTTTCTGAACAAATTGTCAGAATTCGAAGAGGAACGGAGAGCCATCGGCCACGTGAATCGTCGGGAGTTATGGAATGCACGAAGAAATCGACCCCGGTTCAACTCCGGAGCCACTTGCTTTCAACTCGATTCAATTTCGCGTTCCTAGCTAGAATGTCAACTTGACAGCAACCTGCAAGAGCCGCGGCGGCGCGGCCCGAACCACCTGACCGAACAAACCACTTGAGAAGTCCCCATTGACAGCTGCTGGCCCGAAAAATTGAGTGTGGTTGAAAGCATTGAAGGCTTCGAGGCGGATTTGTAACGCCTTTGATTCCGAAAGCTGGAAGGCTTTCAGGAGAGCCAGATCGCTATTGAACATGCCAGGCCCATAGAAGAAACGGCGCCCGGAGGTGCCCGGCGTACCCAAAGGATTGGGGCTGAACAACGAAGTATTGAAATATTCTCGGCCGTTCCTTGGATTTCCATTAAGGTTTAGCGAACCACCTGCAAAGTCCGGCAAGTCGAGGCTATGATTGTTGACACCGTTTGGCAAGCTTCCCATCAATGAATTGTCCAGGTCGCTGGAGATGGTAACTGGAAATCCAGAGCTGGCACGGGTTATGCCTGAAATCGCCCATCCTTGCGTCCAGATGTTCGCTTGCGAGAACAGGCGTTGAATCGGAAGCTGGTATTGGTATGTGGCGACGAAATTGTGTTTGAGATCGAAAGCCGATAGTCCGCGGGTTGCGTTGAAATCGAATGGATTGAGGATGTCAGCCAAGCTCGATGCCTGATCGATCGATTTGCTGTAGGTATACGCAACCATCCAATCGAGGGTCTTGCCCGAATGACGGATGTTGGCTTGAAACGAGTTGTAATTCGAGTTGGCGACGCTACCTTCGAAATCATCGTTGCTGAAAGCCGAGCCGAGCGGTCCGCGCGTGCCGTGTACGATCTGGCCGCTGGAAGTGATGTAGGTGGTGTCCTCTCCGGCAGGCCCGCAGGTGGGCGATCCCGGAGCCACATCACTTGGCTCGCTCAACGCAAGACAAAGCGCAGGGTTACCCGGATTGGCGGAGTACACGGCGAGGAGGTGATGAGCTTGGGATCCAACGTACGTCAGGCTGACGACGGCGGTCCCAACCAATTGTCGCTCGATCGAAAGGAAGTAGTTTTCTGAATAAGGATACGTGTTGCTCGGGGATGGCGCTGTCATCCCAGCAATCGGTTCGAACTGGGAAAAGTCAATGTGCGGATTTGGATGGGTCATCGATGCATTCAGCGGCGGAAACGTCAGAGGAAACGGATTCACGTGAACTGTCCCGTTCGCTGCAGTGATGAATGGAGTGGCGAAAAGCGTGTCATTGCCGGTATAACTCAAGCCATAGGGGGGCTGGGGCTGGTCGAAAGCGATGGTGTTGCCCTGAATCACGGAATAGAAAATACCGAATCCAGCTCGGATGCTCGTTTTTCCCGGCCCTCCGATAATTTTCCCCAAGAATCCGTCGGACTTCGCCGGCGAGTAGGCAAGCCCGAGCCGCGGCGCGAAACGGTTTCCTCCGGGCACCAACGTCTTCGGCACCCCAAGGTCAGTCGGATAGACAATGCCGACGGGAGCGGTCGGGTAGACTTTAGACTGTTCTCCCAGAATGAAGGTTGGAATCTGATTGTATTTCTCAGACCAATATTGCAGCAACTCCCATCTGAGGCCGTAATTCAGGGTTAAATTGCGGCGAATTCGCCAGCTATCTTGCGCGAAAGCTCCGGCATATTTATGGCGCCCATAGTAATGCTGTGAATCCGCCTGATTGTAATTCGTTGAGACCCCGATCAAGAAATCGGCGAAGTCCAAACCTGTTTCCGTTCCCGAAAACAGGAACGATCCGTTAAACGTTGGGTTAGGATTGACATTGACTTGCTCAAAACTGATTTCGGCACCGGCCCTGATGGTATGGTTATCCAGGTTTCTTGAGAAATTGTCGAGCGCCGAAAACGTATTGTTCGCCTGCTGCAGGTTTGTAATGGGTACGCCGATCACAAACGAATTGAAGATGGTGTTCTCTACACCTTCGATCGAGGGTGCCAGCGGTACAATTCCCGGTGTCCCGACGCCCGTAACAAAACCTTGGGAAGCAAGGGTCGGACCAACGCCGCCCATCGGCTGTCCTACATTATTTGCACCTCGCATGAGGCTAAAATGAATCTCGTTTACAGCGGCAACGCCAAATGTCTTAGTTTCTCCAAGATTGATGAGCTGCGCGCGTCCCGTGTTTATGGCGTTGAACCCAGGAACATTTGCTCCTCCCTGGCCGGTTGGATAGGGATTGTTTAACGCGAAGTCGTCAATAAAATAGTAGGCTGAAATCTCACCGTACAGTCCCGTGTCGGCATCGAAGCGGAAGCTTCCTTTGTCGTCTCGCACCCGCTGTCCCTGGGACCCCGTCGAAAACTCAGAATCTCCGACGTTTGGAGGCGGTATGTATTGCAGCAGACTCTTGGCAGGTGCGGCCCACGCGCTTGGGGGAATTACGGCATTTGGAAAGACGCACTGTGCTGGATTCGCGCAACCCGGCGTATAGTACGGCTCATCCGCATCAACGGCGTAGCCGAGCCTGGCGGTGAGAAGACTCGCGAGATTCGGACCGCCTACTTTCCCAGTGAGCGAGCTTGCGAGGTCGCTGAGATTGCCTGTTCGATCTGCGACCGAAGGTACGGAAATCAGCCCCGTGTCGATGGCTTCGTTCGCTCTGGTTCCTTGGTAGTCAGCGAAAAAAAAAGAGTGGTCTCTGCGGATCGGTCCACCCATTGTGCCGCCAAACTGGTTTTGGCGGAAGAAGCCGCGATCAGGAGAGAAGTAATTACGCGCGTCGAAGACGGTGTTTCGAAGGAACTCAAAGGCAGAACCGTGCAGCTGGTTGGACCCCGACTTGGTCACTACGCTCACGATTCCGCCGCTATGATCTCCATATTCCGCATCGAAGTTGCTGGATAGTATGCGGAACTGAGCAATCGAATCCAGATTCGGTACAATTAGGGTCCCGCCGTTCATCATCTCCTTTACGTCGCCTCCGTTGACCAGGTAGCCGTTTGCGTCCTCACGCTGGCCGTTGATCGATTGGCTACCGGGGTTCAGGGTCCCTGAGGGAAGGATCGCGACAGAGGCGCCGGCCATGACGATCGAGTCCGGTAGCTGAGTTGTTACGGGCACAATTCCCGGCTGAAGGGCCAGCAGGTCCGTATAGCTACGGCCGTTGAGGGCCACGCCTGTGATTTCGTTCGCGTCCACAACCCAACCTAACTGGGTGTTCGAGGTTTCGACCTGGACCCCGCCGTCTGATACGGTAATCTCGGCGGTATTCTGGCCAATTTGAAGCTCCACGTCCAAATGAAGCAAGGCATCCACATCAAGCACCAGGCCGTTTTTCTCCTGGGTTGCGAACCCGGCAGCTTCAAAAGTCAACTTGTACACACCGGCAGGCAGACTGGGAAATGAATAAGCTCCTACTGCGTTGCTGGCTGTCTTTGTTTTAATGCCTTGGGCGGCGTTGGTAGCGGTTATCGTGGCGTTTGGAATCGCGGCTCCGCTTTTGTCTTTTATCGTCCCAAAAACGCTGCCTGCGATGGCTGCCCAGCTCGAGGAGCCCCCCACAAGGACCGAGACAAAGAGCAATGCGCGCATCATCCTGTTGAAATCGCTATAAATAGTCTGCCGTCGTGACCGGCTACCAAACACTCTTGTCAACTCCGATCCCTCGTTAGACTAAGCTTGTTCGCAAGAAATTGCGATGAGGTGAGAGTCGGAACTAGGCCGAACATGCGACAGCTTGTGGGTGCCTGACGATCCCGAGCTGTGGGGTCGGGCTGCAAGCGTGGCGATCCGGGACACGGGCTCTGATATTATTGCGTTGGAGCTGCGGTTTATGGTATGTCCATCATACCAGTTTACATCCCTTATCCAGCTGAGGCAACTGTGTACACGCCAATCCAAACGTCGCATCTATATGAACAGATTGTGCAACAGATTCAGCATTCAATTTTGCAAGGCACCCTAAAGCCCGGAGATCAGCTGCCGTCGGAACGGGAACTGGCGGTAAAGTTCGGCGTCAGCCGAACGGCGGTCCGTGAAGCTGTGAAAACGCTCCATGAAAAAGGACTGGTAGAACCCTTTTCAGGGCGCGGCACATTCGTGACGAACGGAACTTCGCAGGCAGTGCGGCAGTCGATCAATTTGATGATGAGAATTGACCGCCTGCACGGATCTCGGTATTTATCCGAGACAAGACAAATTCTAGAACCCGAGATCGCGGCCATTGCTGCGGCGCGCATTGAGGAGCCACAACTCCTGTTGCTGCGCGACGCGTTCGCAACCATGAACCGTGCCTTGAAGGATGCTGATGCATACATCGAAGCCGACCTCGACTTCCATCTCGCGCTGGCGGAAGCGGCGGGCAATCCGCTGATCCTGTCTCTGCTTGATTCCATTGTCGTGTTGCTGCGCGAACAAAGAATGAAGATATTTTTCACCGAGGGCGGACCCGAACGTGGGCAGCATCATCATGCGCGGATTATGCAAGCCGTGACGCGACATGACACGGAAGGGGCTCGCACCGCGATGCGAGAACATTTGCAACAGGTTAAAGCGGATTCCCACGAAGATAGAAACTTTCAAACTGAGCTCGGGCTGGCTGCGCGACGACGCCCGAAGCGAACATCACAATGCAGTAGAAAGGACGCGATCGTTCCCGAGGGGCTTTCCATTGAAGGCTGAAACGATCTGTGGTCGCTCCCCCTTGTCGCGACGAAGGTTCATTTTCGGCGCGACCGCCACAGCACTGCTATTACCGACTCGGCGTGCGGCCGCGGCGAAGTTCGAGCTCCGGCAATTCCACAACCAACCGTCTACCAGTCCCTTGCATAATCGGCTCACCGAGCTGTGGGCCGCGGTAGAAGCTGAAACAAACGGCGCCGTCGTGGTCCGGACATTTCCGGAAAATGATCACCTTCCGGGCGGCGACCCTGCGGCGCTAAAGCTACTGGTGGAAGGGGGGCTTGATTTTCTTACATTGATGGGTGGTTTGATCGCACCCTTAGTGCCGGCAGCGCAAGTGCAAGGAATACCGTTTGCGTTTCGAGATCATGCAGAAGTCTACGCAGCGATGGACGGCGATCTGGGCGATTATCTGCGGCAGGAATTAACGGCGAAAAACATTTACGCGGTTCCGCGAGGCTGCTTTGAAAACGGCTTCCGCCATATCACATGCACGGTGAAGCCGATTCATAACGCCGAGGACCTTCTAGGTTTGAAGATGCGGACACCCAATAGCCCCATCTTCACGGATCTGTTCGAGTCCCTAGGCACCACGCCCGTCGCATACAACGTGAACCAGTTGTACGATTGCCTCAAAAGCGGCGCCGCGGATGCCGAGGAAAATGCGCTTGCCGTGGTCGAAGCATTCAAGCTTTATGAAATACAGAAATACGTGAGCCTCACAAGCCACATGTGGTCTGGGTTTAACCAACTTGCTAATCTAAAACTCTGGCAGCAATTTCCCTCCGATACGCAGCGGACAATCGAACGCAACATCGCGAAATTTGCCGCTTTACAGCGAGCAGACAATGAAGAGTTGAACGCCACCCTGAAGGTTCGGTTGACGGAACAGGGCATGAGCGTGAACGAAGCTGAAACATCTTCATTCCGCGCCCGCCTAGGGCCCTTTTATGGACGATGGAAGGAAATCGTCGGGAAAAGAGCGTGGGAAATCCTCGAATCACACGTCGGAAAACTCGCCTGAGCCCGAATTTCGGAAGATAGCGTTTGACGGTGACTGGTTTCAGAACTCAGGGTGCTCCTTCGTTGAGACCTGGGAGCGACCATTCCGACACGACCATCGGATCGAGTACGGGTTTGCCCAGTTCCGGGCAACTCAGCGCGTAGATTCCCGTATCCGCGGCTGCATAAATCACATTCCGGTCCCACTCGATAAAAACGTTACTTACAGTTCGTCCCCAACCGTAGGGGACATCACCCTGCGGCGGAATGAAATAGGCGATCTCTTCGGGCCGCGTCAAATTTCCGACGTCATAGCAACGTAAGCCCGCGATGAAATATGAAAACGCCATGAAGTCCTGCCGCGGCCTCCCGGGAGCTTTCAGATGGGGAGGATTGTGCGCACCGAAGCGCCCTCGTTTAAAACAGAAATCATCGTAGGGGGCTCCCGGTGGCGGTACGGGGCGCGGGAACTGCGCCACCGGAACGGGATGCTCTTCGTCGCGAATATCGATCATCCAGATCGGAAGGAAAATCTGATTACAGTCCGCGTTGAGGGTTTCACCGTTGGCGGTGACGAAACCTCGGTCAAGAAATCCGCAGTAGATGGTGTGGAAGGCAACCCCAGTTCGAGAATATTGGGGAGGCGGCTCGAACTTGCCGATCTCCTTCTGGCTGGTAGGATCAGAAAGATCGAGAATTCTCATGCCATTGCAACCGAAAGCGCCGTATCCTCTGTTTCCGCCGTCTTCGAGTTTTTTGGGCACATACACGGGGCCGTGCAATCCTGCGAAAGGCGTTTGGTCCGGTGGGACGGCCGGAGGAACCAGCTTCGACCACATCCACTCCGCGTATTGAGCCTCTTCGCCTTTTCGCGAACCAGGCACCCACCACATCGAGACTTCTTTGGCATGTGTCGGATCGGAGACATCCACAATCATGTTTCCGTTTGCAAGTGGCCGCCCCGCATTCGGTTGATGGATGAACGTGTCATCCGGCGCCGTGTCCAGGTAAGCGTACTTTCCACCGTCATAGTAATTCCGATGAGTGCCGGAACCAGTGGCACCGGTACTGAATTCCGAGAGCAAGACGATTTTAGAGGGATCCGTTGCATCGTAAAATCGAACTCCGCGGAGGCCCTTAATTTTCCGATAGGCCTCCAGCCAATTCGGATTGTCGTATTTGCCTGTCGATTCTTCGGAGACGACAACCGCCCCGGTCGGGCCCGCACCAGTCATCAGAATCCATTTCTTCAGGTTTTTGTTATACGCCACTTGAAGTTGCGCGCCGAAGCGGGTCTCCTCGAACCCATGGCGGTTGTAGAGTGCGGGCTTGCGCAAATTGCTCACGTCGATCACGTCGCCCTTCTGGAGCAAATACCGGCGGTCGCCGATCGACATCATTTGCAATTTGTCGGTTCGAACTTCTCCCGGCAGAATGTGGGCGAGAACCTCCATGTTGTGGACGTACGTTCTGCGATCGAGGTACGTGATGCTTTGCGGCGTCGGGGTCTTGGATTTCAAACCTTGTTGAGCCCATGCCGGGAGTGCACTTCCAGCTAGAGCCAGCCCGGCGCCTGTCACCGCCTGATTCAAAAATTCCCGTCGACTTGGTTTACTCGTCTTATTTTTCTTTTTCATCGTGTCTTGGCCCTCATTTCCTTAAGTAATCAAACGATCGACGCACAGATACAAAGCAGGAACGGGCACGCAGCACGGGCCAATCACGCAACGAGGGAGTTAGAATATGAGTTTAAGACCCAATTGAACGGCCCGATTGCTTCCCGAACCAAGCACGGGATTCGTGCCCGCCTGATCCGGGGTGGCGCAGCCACAACCAAAACCGAATCCGGTTGAGGGATCATTGTTAGCGTACCCGTTAGGTCCTCCGTAGGGATTGGCGAAGTTGGGGTGATTCAGTATGTTGAAAAACTCCGCGCGGAATTGAGCCGTCAGCCGCTCTTTGAATGTCCAGCCTTTAACCACTGACAAGTCCCAGCTGCGGAATCCCGAATCGCGAAATAGATTCCGGCCCGCCGTGCCATACGTCCCGATGGCAGGCGGTATCAGCACGGAATTGCCCTGAGCGTAGCACCCGAATTGATTGAGGGATGCCATCAAACCCGGCGTGTTTGCAGCGTTTGTGCATGCGGCGGGAAACGGGCCACTGAAGTACGGGATCGGGTTCTGATTGGAAGTGAAATCGGATGGCTTACCTATGAAATCCCAGCGCTCAAAGGAGGAAGTCGGGTTGTTGACTTCCCCGGTCAGGCTGAAATCGTTAGAAGTATCCTGCGGACCCCAAGGTTGGCCGGTCTGCACTGCTGCAATCGAGTTGATTTGCCAGCCTTTGAGCATTTGGCCCCATGAATTTTTTCCCGGAAGGGCGTAGGTTAACGAGAGCGTAAAGCGGTGCCGAACGTCGAAATCGCTGCTTGCATATTGCAGGCCAGGCCGCAGGCTGTCGAGGGGCACGCCCGCGCCTTCGTTTGCCGAGGCGTCGTCGAGTGCATGAGAATAGGTGTAGGCGGCCGTGTAGGAAAGCCCATGCCAAAGGCGCTGCGTTAGCGTCGCCTGCAGGCCGTTATAGTTGGAAATGTTCAGGTTGGAAAGATAGTCGATGTAGCCCAAATAGGGATACAGAGCAAAGTATGGCCGACCGGCTTGCTCGCAGTGTCCGCAGGCGATTTCGGCGGGTGAGTTTGGATCGACTTGGTTAATGTCGGTCACGCCGACCAGCTTTGACCCGTGGTTGCCTACGTAGCCGACCTCGAGAGCCAAATCCTTGGTCAAGGTTCTTTCGATGTCGACGGTCCAGGTAGTAACAAAGGGAGTACGCAGGTTTCGATCCACGGCGAACGTGTTGCAGGGAGCAGGGTCGCTGCCCATTCCGTCGCCACATTGCAGCTGTCCGGTTGGGAAGATGCTTGCGCCTCCGACCGAAGATCCATTCCAATTGAGAGCCGCGCCAGGAAGAGAGACCGAAGCCGTAGCAATGGTGCCCGGACTTGGAAGCGCCACGCCATTCGTTCCGGTAAGGAGGGCGCCCGTCGGAACAAGACCCAGCCCGATCGTGCCGGTGGTTGCACTCCCCTGCGCGAGGAAAACGTCATAAGCAAGCTGGTCGTACACGACGGCGACTCCGGCGCGTACCACGGTCTTGCCATCCCCTCGAACATCCCAGGCCACGCCAAACCGGGGCGCGAAGTTGTTGTGGTCTCCGTTGTACGGTGAAGAGATCTGCTTGCCGACTTGCACGAGCCCGAGCGCGGGATCGAAATTCCCGAACTGGTCGTTGGATTCTTTGAGCACCGTATTGACTTCGTACCGCAGTCCGAGGTTGAGGGTTAGTGTGGGCTTTATGCGGTAATCATCCTGGAAAAACAACGCGTATCCTTCGTTGTGGACGTTCCGCGCGGGATTGCCGGCAAGGATCGCGCCCTGACCCGGCGTGCCGGCAAAAAAATCCTCCAGCGGCGTGGCGCAAGGAGGTGTTGCGCACACCCCATTGAAGGCGTCGACGTCTCCGAATCGAATGAGGCCTCGCGCGTTCGTATAGGATGCTCCCGTGAAGCTATCGCGAAGGAATTCCCCGCCAAACTTGAAAGCGTGCTTGCCATGCAAGTAAGAAGCGTGGTCGAGAATCTGAAAGACTTCGTCGGGCCCCTGAATTCTGGGCCGGCCACCGCCTGCGCCCAATTCAAAGTTGGCAAAACCATTCAGTCGGATTACCGGGAATCCAAAGTAGAGCGGATTCGTAACGCCCGTGTTAATACCGTACGTCGTGGGGTTCACGGTGTGGTCTGCGCCGAATCCAGGCTGATACAGATGGTCCAGTCCAGCCCTGAACTCGTTTACCCACCGCGAGCTCGGACTCCAGGTCCAACTGCCCGAACCCACTTGGGCCCGCGTATGAAGGACGGACTCCCAATCTTGCTTGACTTGATTCGGCGCGTCGTTCCATTGGCCATCAACTTGTCCGAAGAAATACATGCCACTTACCGTGTGACGCTCATTGATATGGTAATCGACCTTGGCCACACCGTTGTTTTCTTTGATATAGCTTTGCAAATTTGGGAAATAGGATGTCGTGGGCCCGGTATTGGCAGGGAACAAGTTTCCCGTGCACTGGATGGGAGGGCCAAGTGTGCATCCCGCTAACTGCAAACTGAGCGGGCTGGGTGCCAGCCCGGCGGCCTGTACCCCTGCTATAGCATCCGGTAAACTGTTCGCGGTATCTCCACCGAGGGTTGTAATCACAGGCGCACTGACGGAACTGGTGCTCCCCACCGAGTAGCTTAATGCTTCATATCCCAAGAAATAGAATAATTTGTCTTTCTTGACTGGCCCTCCCACCGTGGCCCCGTATTGCTGCAAGTCAATCGGCTGTTTCGGTGATCCAACAGGATTAAAGTAATTCCGTGCGTCCCACGAATCGTCACGGCCAAAGGCATATGCCGTGCCATGAATCGTGTTCTCGCCAGATTTTAGTCCCACGTTGACGATCGCACCGGGCTTCCAGCCATATTCCGCTTTCGGGTTTTCCTCCACGTTAAATTCTTGAATGGCGTCGATAGGCAGGATCGTCGAGGCATCGCCCGCGATGGTGGCGCCGTTAATGACGCTCATCCCGGAGAAGGGTTCGTCATTGTTCAGCCCTTCAATCAGGTAAACGTTTTCATCCGGCCGGCCGCCGTTTGTGCTCTGCGTAAAGGCCCCTCCCCCCGGATAGATCGTGACTCCGGGACGCAACTGCAGGAGGTTTTCATAATTGCGGCCGTTGAGGGGCAAATCATTTATAGTTTCGTTACTGAGCGTGCCGCCCAAGGTAGCACTGGTATTGTCCACCATGGGAATTTCCGCAGTCACAAGCACCGTCGCGGTAGCCTCGCCGGGTTCAAGCACGGCGTCCACTCGAATGTCCTTGCCGACTTCGAGTTGAATGTTGGTATGTTCGACCGTCTTAAAACCGGGGCCCTCGATGTGGACCCGGTACATTCCTGGAACCAGGTCGGGGGCCACGTATTCGCCAGCTTGGTCGGTCATAAGGGTTCGCGCAAGCCCCCGTTGAATGTCGGTAACATCGACTTTGGCGCCTACGACGGCACCTCCCGATCGATCCGTAACCGTTCCGGAAATGCGGCCAGTACTACCTTGCGCACGCAGCGGTTGACTGAGCGTCAGAGAAACCAGGGACAGAATCGAGATGCAAAAAAGAATCGATACGGTCTTACGGGGAAGCACGACGCCCGCAACGCTCATGGCAACTCCATGTAATGGGTAGGGTTGGACCCCACTGGTCACACAGCTCTACCACCGTAACGCAAACCCGTCAAGAGGTAATTCAAATAGTTGCAATAAAATTTTGGAATGTGGTATGGTCGTACGACCACTTGGAACGGTCAGGATGGCTTCGGAGCGCATGCGCTAATGCTCTGGCTACACGGTACCCGGAAGGAGATGCCGCAGATCCTTTGCTTCAGTTGCACTTAACCCGGAGGATAGAGTGAAGGGCACATTGGGAGCAACAATAGCACTGGCCGTCATTTCGCTGGTCTGTGCAGGTATCGCGTTGGCGCACCACGGAACCGCGAATTACGACATGACTAAGCTGACGACCATTAAGGGTACCGTGACGGATTTTCAATTTATCAATCCTCACGTCGAGATCTTCATTGACGCCAAGGATGACAAAGGAAACCTTCAGAAATGGCAGGCCGAAACGAACAGTCCCAACCTGCTACACCGGGCTGGCTGGACGAAGGATTCACTGAAGCCAGGAGACGTGGTTACCGCAACCGGTAATCGGGCTAAAGATGGCTCCAATTTAATGCGGCTGGACAAAATAGTCCTGTCTGATGGCAAGGAACTACCTCTTGCGAACGGGTCGAACATTCAATAGGAATTGGAGACGTTTTCACGGTCGAATCTCGTCCATCTTGTAATAGCGAGTCGGTGGTCAATTCAGTGAGACACGAGGCCCACGCGCATGCCTAGCTTGTTTTCTCTGTGTCAGTGGCTCGAACATACCTCAGTAGGCACGGCGGTCCGCGACTCACTCTGGCTTTTCCCAGTAATCGAGACAATCCATCTTTTCGGCATCGTCATTCTGGTTGGATCAACATCGGCTCTTGATCTACGCCTGCTCGGGTTCGCGATGCGTGAACAATCCGTTTCAAAACTCGCTCACCGGCTTTTGCCCTGGGCGTGGATCGGGTTCATCATCCAGATCGTCACGGGCTTCCTGCTTTTCTCCTCGGAAGCCACGAAGTGCTACACAAATTTGGGATTCCGAATCAAGATGGCGTTGATCGTATTGGCTGGCGCGAATGCCGTTCTTTTCCACATGCTCGCCTACCGCAGCGTTGACAAGTGGGACAATGCGCCGTCGACGCCGTTCATGGCAAAGTTCGCAGGTTGCCTGTCGATACTGCTGTGGTTTGGTATCGTTGCCGCTGGGCGATGGATCGCATTCCTCTAGCGCGACTTCCTGGCGTAGTGATCGTTTCTTACGCGGCTCCGCTTTCCGAGCGTTTTGAGAATGGAGTATCGAGCACCGGAGGGAATGAAAATGCGCAAGCGACTTATCGGTGTGAGCCTCATTCTAAGCACGGTGACTGTAGTTCCGGGGATTGTGGCCGCGCAAACTGCCGAGTCTCCGGCGAAAGAAAGGCCGAAAGACGAAGTATCGAGCCCGGACATTTCCGGAGTGTGGATGGGACGCGAACTGAGCAAGACCTTCAAAGGGGATCCTCTACCCCCTCTCCAACCATCGGCGGACGTTACCTACAAAGCCACGCAAGCCAAAGACCACAACAATCACGCCGCAACGGATCCGTATCTTAGCTGTTATCCTCCGGGGGTTCCCAGGATTCTACTCATCCCTTTTCCATTCGAGATTATTCAGACCCCCGGTAAGATCGTAATGATCTTCGAGTACGATCATTTCGTTCGACAAATTTATACTGACGGCCGTGACCATCCGAAAGATCTCGATCCGACGTGGATGGGGAATTCGATCGGCAAATGGGAGGGGGATACGCTCGTCGTTGACACAATCGGTTTTAACGACAAGACCTGGCTCGACATGATCGGAGTTCCTCACAGTGAAGCTCTCCATGTTATCGAGCGCATCCACCGCGTCGACCATGACACTTTGCAAGATGACATCTTAATCGACGATCCCAAGACATTCACCAAGCCGTGGAGCGTGCAAAAAATATTCAAGCTGCGGCCAAAATGGGAAATTATGGAATATATCTGCGAAGATAATTTCGAAAAGCCTAAAGCGGAGACTGGAAAGTAGTTTGAGGCATATCCTAGGTTGTTTGATTTTGGAGGCAAGCCTTGAAACACGCGCTTTTTGCGTTCCTCGCGACGATATTCTTCGTTTCAACGGGCGCAGGGCCCTCGTACGCTCACCACGGAGCATCGATGTTTGACATGAATGCGCTCGTTACCAGAGCGGGCACCGTAACGGATTTCCAGTTTATCAATCCCCACGGAATGATTTATTTCAATGCAAAAGATGAAAAAGGAACTGTAGAGAAATGGAGCGCCGAAACCCGTGGCGGGCCGAACGTGTTAACAAAAGTGGGTTGGACCAAAGATACCCTGAAAGAGGGCGATCAAATCACTTTTGTTGGTCATCCGGCGAAAGACGGCTCCAATAGTATGCGCCTCGCGAAGGTCATTTTTCCTGATGGCCGGGAATTGAGCCCCGATCTACCGTAAATCGATGGCCTGGCTTTCGTGCCCTTGAATGCTTCCCGCTCATTGAAATGCGCGCGACTTTCAAGCAATCGTAATCGAGAGGTCGCCTAGACCATCGATGTGTCCGATCATCTTATCTCCCCGGACAACCGGACCGACTCCGTCTGGCGTTCCGGTATAGATCAGATCGCCTGCGGCGAGTCCGACCTGTTGCGATAGGTGGCTGATGATTTCCTGCACATTCCAAATCATCATTCCGAGATCGGAGTTTTGGCGCTCCTCGCCGTTGACCGTGAGTTGAATTTTTCCTTTACTCAGGTGCCCCACTTTCGAGAAAGGAAAGACCGCCGAGCAGGGCGCGGCTTGGTCGAAAGATTTGCCGATCTCCCACGGCTGTCCCTTCCTCGCAGCGGCCTGTTGGAGGTCACGACGCGTCATATCCAAGCCCACCGCGTAGCCATAGACATGGCCCAGGGCCCCGTCCACCGGAATATCTGTACCGCCGGATTTCATAGCGACCACCAACTCGATTTCATGGTGATAATTCTGCGTAAGGGATGGATACGTGATCGTCGCGCCGTTTTGAACGATCATGTCGCTCGCCTTGGCGAAAAAAAACGGCGCCTCGCGCTCGTCATGACCCATCTCACGGATGTGAGCCAAATAATTACGGCCTACGCAATAAATGCGACGCACGGGAAACCTGCCGTCGGTGCCGGCCACCGGCAAGGTCGCTTCTGGTGGCGCCGGAATCACGACCTTCTCGTTCGAGGATCGTGTTGAGGGAAGGCCGAAAGGCCCGGCAGCACCGATCAGTCCGGTCGTTTTAAGAAATGCGCGGCGACCATTCATGACGGTCTCCCTTAGGCGTGTTTACTTGGTAAGCAGCAAAACTCCGAACGAGTCCGGCCGCATCGGGGGCCGCCGCTGGCCCGGCGCTTTGACCCCCTCGAATATCGCGATCGGGAGAAAGATATTGTGGGTTTTGAAATCGATCGCCATGGTCCGCGCATATTTTTTCGTGGGCACATTCTCAACCACGCTATAGGTATCCGGCGTATCCTCGTGAATGACCGTGAGGTTTCCAGCTCCTCCGTTCGAGCTGAATGCGAGTTGTGTTCCAGGATCGAAACCGGCCGCGTCAGGATCTTCGTCGATCGCGGGGGTCGCGACGACTTTCCCGGTATCCGCGTTCACGACTGCCATCATGGTGTTGTCGCACACCGCGAATAGGCGCCGGTTTTTCTTGTCCATCGCCAAACCAGATGGTTCCTTACACGGTGCGAGCGACCAGCGATTGATGATCGTGAACTTCTGCGCATCAATTTGAACGATTTGTGATTTGTCTGCAATGTTTGCGAATACACGGCCATCGCCAGCTCCCGCTGCAAATTCAGGCTTGCCCTCGAGCGGAATTGTGCCAACTACGCTGCCATCTGCGGCATTGATGGCGGTGACGTTATTGGTTTTACCGTTGAAGACCAGAGCACGTTGGGACGCCGCGTCATAGAAAATTGCGTCCGGGTTTTCACCGCCGGCGGCGACCGTGGCAATGGTTTTCAAGGTTTTCAAATCAAAGATGGTGACCGTGTTCGTTTTGCCGTTGCTGGTGAATCCGCGGCCAAGATCCGGCGCCAGTGCTATCCCGTGCACACCTTGTGTGTCGGGGATGTCCCCGACAACCGCGTCGCTGTCGGCATCCAGCACAACCACGTGCGTCGCATGGCTGATATACACGCGACGCGCGTCACTATCCACAATACTGTAATCCCACTGTCCTTCCCCTCCAATCGCAATCGTTTTTACGACGTGATAGCCGGACGCTGACGCGGGCACGGCGTGCGCCAGCGAACGGGCTGAAAGTAGAGCAAGTCCCAGGACGCAAGTTAAAAGTAAGAGGAAGCTAGCTTGTTTCGGACGCATCGTATTCGACCCCTCGAAAGTAGGTTGCGGCAAAGTCGACCGCCAATCGCGGAGAATATACATCATTTCGATTCTATTTGGTATGGTGGTATGACAATCAACCGTTAGTCCTAGACAATATGCAACTTCGTTGCACAAGCTAAGCGATTTGCTTGCGAGTGTCTTGGCTTCTAGTGTCAAGGGTAACGTTGTCTAAGTCTTTGAATCGGTGCTGGATACCTATACATCAAGGATCAAGCTTCTCATCGACTCCGCTTTCTCAGCTTGTACAAGGACGAAGACAGAACCCGAACGGTGCCCATCGACACCTCGGTAGCTGCGGAGCTCAAGAAGCATTTGATGGGCAGAAGGATCGGTTAACTTTTTCAGACGCGAAACGGCACACCGTTGCGGCTATCAAACCTGCGGGAGGACAAGCTCTACCCCATGTTGGAAGAGTTGAACCTCGTCCAACCCGGCGTTGGAATGCACGCGTTTCGAAGAGGACGGATTTCTTATCTGGTATATTCCGGGGTGAGCCGTCAAGTCATTCGCGACCGGGGCGGACACTGATCCGACGATACGAAGCTGTTGCGGTAACATCACGCGCCTGAAATGACCAAGTTGAAACCGATGTTGGACTCCAAGCGACAGAAAGGAAACTAGCACCAGCTCGCAAGTTGTTGTAAATTGAAAGTCTACTTGCCCGTTCCCCGGTAGCTCAATGGTAGAGCATTCGGCTGTTAACCGAAGGGTTGCTAGTTCGAATCTAGCCCGGGGAGCCACTTCTTCTTCTTCATTCTTTGATTCGTCGATAGAGGCGACTCTCACCTCCGTCTGTCCGTTCACGTCTCACGGAAATGTGATACTGCGCCGCCGGTTCCTGACTTGCGTGGCGCGACCCATATTGTTCGACAGCCTGCGGTGCGACGCCACTCGCGAGGAAGTAAGAAGACGATTCCACCGATTGTAGATCGGTTCCCGGAAGTAAGATATCGACGCTGTTACCGTTCCCTCCTCCATCCGGAAATACCATATTCAGTGCTGGCCTCGAGTATGGTATAAGGAGACCTTATGGAGACAGCGCGCAAGATCACCGTGGAAGTGCCTCTTGACCTTCTCGAGAAGGCGCAGCGAGCGAGCGGTACGGGCGTCACCCAGACCGTCCGCGCAGGGCTGCAGCTAGTTGCAGCATCGCGTACGTACGCGCGCTTGCGACGCCTACGTGGCAAGGTTCGCTTCACGCGGACATTGGCTGAATTGAAGGCTGACCGGTGATTGCGGCTGATACGAGCACATGGATTGCCTTTCTAGAAGGCAGCGCAGGCGAGGATGTGAAGTTACTCGACAGGGCGCTCGAGGACCGGCAAGTAGTTATGGTGCCTGTTGTACTCACCGAACTACTGAGTGATCCCAAGCTCCCTTCAGGTGTTGCCGAGATGCTCTCAGAGGTACCTTCCATCGAGATCGCATCCGGCTACTGGCAAAGGGCCGGAGGGTTGCGAGGAAAGGTGCTGGCGCGGCGTCGCAAGGCGCGTCTCGGTGATGCGCTGATCGCCCAGAGCTGTATCGACGGAGATGTTCCTCTTCTCACGCGGGACCGGGACTTCAAGGCATTCGCCGAAGCTGCGGGCCTCGATCTCGTCCTTGGGTTCGGAACGAACTGACTCAAGTCATCCGGTCGAAATCGGTGAATCATGTCGCGTTTGGGCATTTCACGGGTTGGGTGCAGCTTTGGGTGCAACCATACCGGGGAGAATGGCTCCCAGTTTCTCGTAAGCGACACCAGATAGGGCAGTTAGATTTTCGACCACATCGGCTGTTAACCGAAGGGTTGCTAGTTCGAATCTAGCCCGGGGAGCCAACTTCCTCTTTTGTAGTCAATTAGTTAGAGACGGTTTTCGGTTCCTCCTGTTCCGCTTGCGGCCGAACGTAGTAAAAACGTAGCAGTGGGCACGGAAATTGTGGTGCGGCAAGGCCACTGAAATTAGCGAAAAGCCCAGCATTTTGAGACATGCTGCCCGTGAAATGGGGGCAAGCCTTCGGTTCGGAACCGAATGCTCGGCAGCCGTACAGTCGATGATGGCGCTGCCTAGATCGCACGAGTGGTGTGGTGCGAGTGAACGATCCCGCGTGGGATCGTTCAGCGGAACTCCG
>Ga0209275_10000077_pt1 | contig 29468 bp, 26 predicted proteins | sample HubBroMetageREF2_FD_188344 | JGI IMG/M metagenome (GOLD analysis project Ga0209275, IMG submission 188344) | Reference soil microbial communities from the Hubbard Brook experimental Forest, New Hampshire, USA - Hubbard Brook CCASE Soil... | ecosystem: Environmental > Terrestrial > Soil >... | reverse complement strand
TAAGCACCGCGTCGAGAACGCTGGGACTCAATTTTGCAGCGCAGCCCGCAGTCTTTGCGGTGGTGGTGAGCCGGATTTGTTCCGCCAATGTCATTTCTCCGTGGAACACGTTTGGTGATTATAGCGCGCGGACAGTTGCGAACTTGACGCGAAATAGTCCAGAAGTTGGTTCTGCAAACAGAGTGTTTGAACTATGCGTGCGCGGCGGCTGAGCGAATGGGAATTGTGATGGGCTTGGAAACTTCGGTCGCCGAGAGCATGTGGCAGCGGCCGTCGAAAATGGCGCCGGGTTCCATGATAAGGCATGGCGTATGGATTTCGCCGGTCACGATAGCTTTGGTTTGAATTTCGACCTTGCCGGAGGCTTTTATGGTGCCGTCGAAGTGGCCGCCGACGATGACGTAGTTGCCTTCAATTTGTCCTTCCACATTGGAGTGCTCGCCGAGAATCAGGGTCTCGTGCGAAACCAGAGTTCCCTTCATCGCGGAATCAATGCGGAACGTGCCGTTGCATTCCAGACGGCCCTCGAGCTTTACGCCCTGGTCCAGAAAGCCGGTCCACTCCCCGGAATCATGTCGTTTGCGGTCGAACCAACCCATGCGCATTCCCCACGCTAGGTGAACAGCGTAGCACTATTTTCGCATGAGTTGGTCGTAGAGACGGGCCAAATCACTATCGTCGTAGTATTCAAACACTAACTGGCCTGGCTTGCTGCCGTGGCGCGGATGCATGTGCACGCGCGTGCCGTACTCGCGCTGCAGCTCTTCGAGGGCGGCTTTGGTGTTGGCATCCACCGAAAATGTCGGCGCGCTGACACGTGGCTTGGAACTGCGCGTGGCGAGGCGTTCAACCTGGCGAACGGTCATGCCTCCGCGGGCGACACGGCGAGCTATGGTGAGGCGAGCTTGCGGATCGTCGACGGCAAGGAGGGCGCGAGCGTGGCCGGCGGTTATGCGGCCTTCCTCGAGCAGGTCCTGGATGGGCTCGTCTAGCTTGAGCAGGCGGACTGCATTGGCGATGGTTGCGCGATCTTTGCCGGTGCGTTCGGCGACTTGTTCCTGTGTGAGATGAAATTCGTCAATCAAGCGCTGAAAGGCGTGCGCCTGTTCGATGGGATTGAGATCCTCGCGCTGGAGATTCTCCACCAGCGTCATTTCCAGCGCCATCTCTTCGGACACATCGCGAACTACGATGGGCACGCGAAGTAGGCCCGCGCGCTGTGCTGCACGCCAGCGGCGCTCGCCGGCGATTAGCTGAAAGCGGCCGGCAATTCTACGGACGACTAGCGGTTGAACGATGCCGCTGGAATGGATCGACCGGGCGAGCTCCTCCAGCGCTTCTTCACGGAAGCGTGTGCGAGGCTGATAGGGGCTGGGATCAATCAGATCGATATCTGATTGAAACAGGCCTTCAGAGGGCGCCGGAGCCGCTGCCGTCGCCGCCGCTGTTGGTCCCACTGTCATCGGGCGTGCTGGTTGAACTGACGGAGCCGGCTCCCGCGGCGGCTGCGGAGGCGCTGGAGCCGGTACTTGTGGTTCCGGGTCCCGAATCAGCGCGCTCAATCCCCTGCCCAACGCGTTTCTGGGCATTAGCGATAACCTCCTTGGCAAGTTGGATGTAGCTTTCTGCGCCTTTACTATGTATGTCGTAGAACATTACTGGCATGCCGTGGCTGGGGGCCTCTGCCAGACGTACATTTCTAGGAATGACCGTTTCGAACACTTGTGCGCCGAAAAAGCTGCGAAGATCTGCGGCTACTTGCTTCGAAAGCGTGGTGCGATCGTCATACATCGTTAAAAGGATGCCCTCGATCGCGAGGGATGGGTTAATCGTGCGTCGCAGGCGCATCAGAGTGTCGAGAAGTTCCGATACACCTTCGAGGGCTAGGTATTCGCATTGAATCGGGACAAGGACGGAGTCGCTGGCGGCTAGAGCGTTGAGTGTCAGTAGATCGAGCGATGGTGGACAATCGATCAGAACGTAGTTGTAGCGCGCCTGGATACCGGCGACGAGAGCTTTTAGGCGGTATTCGCGATTCTCGAGGTTGACCAGTTCAACCGCAGCCCCCACCAGGTTTTTGTCCGATGGAATTAGGTCCATACCCTCTACTTGTGCGTCAAGAATTATTCGATCGATCGGTTCGTCGAGAATTAGAGCTTGGTATAGAGTGCGGCGAGCTGGATCTTTTGGGAAGCCGAGTGCGCTGGTCGTGTTGCCCTGCGGATCGCAGTCGATAACCAGGGTGCGTTGTTCGGAAGCGGCGAGTGAGGCACCGAGATTGACCGCGGTGGTGGTCTTTCCGACTCCACCTTTCTGATTAGTGATGGCAATCACACGGGCCAACGGCGATTCCCCCAGAGAGCGGCGTAAATGTAGCAGACAAATTTGGGAAGAGGCAAGATGTTTCACGTGAAACAGCATGAATAGCTGACGTTCCACGTGAAACACTGACAGGCACCGAGGGTGTTCCACGTGGAACAACGCGTTCTACGCTAGATCTTTGATCCGTGCAAGATGACGCGTTTGTCAGATTGCGGAATGTGAACCGGATCCGACCATTTCCATTCCCTCTTCTGAGAAATCTCATCTGCATCGGGGCTACTGAGCCATAAAACAACACGGCCGCTAGAATTCAGTGAACGATGCGCCCAGTTTAGGAATTCATTGTCGATTCCGAGGGCCCGCGCCGTAATGAAGTCGGCCCTCGCTTCACCGAGCGAGACGTCGTTCATGCGGCTCCGGCGCACGTCGATATGCTCCAGCTTCAGTGCTCTCACGACCTCCATCAGAAAAGTCGCCTTCTTTTGGTTCGATTCGATGAGAACTACGCTCAGCGGCTCGGAAACCATACGGATTGGTACGGCGGGGAAGCCGGAACCTGAACCAACGTCGGCGAGCCGACCGTGCCGTATGGGTACGGTCGAGACGGACAGGAGACTTTCACCAAAGTGGAAGCGCAGAATCTCCACTGGATCGATAACGGAGGTCAGGGAGGTCTTTTGGTTCCAGCGCAACAGAAGATCGATGTAGACGCGAATCTGTTCGCACAGCAGCGCGGTGGCGCTGACGCCGTAAGGCCGAAGAGTTGCTTCTATCGTCTCGTCAGAGAGCTGTTTCACGGTTATGTACTACATTTATAGTTTACTGAGGAATTCATTTACGCCTTATCTATTTTATTTTCAGCTATTTGGAGATCCTGCTTCGCAAGACCTGCGCGAACTCGGCCCGGCGCGAGCATCCCGACGGTTATATCTGCGACGAAATGGGCCACGACGCACGGGAGCAGACTGCCCGTCCACGCCCGTATGGTGGAGAATAGCAGACCGATTGTCATGGTGGAAATCAAGCCGCGCCGCCCTTGATACAGATGTGCGAAAGCAAAAAACACGGCCGAACCGATGACAGCGACGATGACTGAGTCTCGGGACCAATCCTGAAAGACGCTCTGGACGAAACCGCGATAAATCAGCTCCTCGCAGAGCGCAACCGTAGTGACCAGGGCGAAAAAGGCCAGGCGCTCGACGTCGTCTTGCGGAAAAAGCTTCAGGGCGAGCTGCGGGACAATCCCTTGAGTCTTGGCAGGCTGCGCTACAAGGCGGCGCAAACCCATGATTTGATTTAGCAAAATCAAGGCAGAAAGCACCGCCGTGGCGCTAAGTGCGAGCGCAGGATTGGGGAGGGCCAAGCCGAGTTGATTCGGGTGAATTTGGTGGGCGTTCGTACGCCACAAGATTATGCCCGCAGCGATCCATTGAAAAGCGAGAGTGGAGGCGTAGAGCGAGAGGCGATCCATTTTTGTGGTGCTGGGGATTTGCATCAGCTGGCGCACGCGGCGGCGTCCAAGCACCGGCACGGCGATGCCGAGAAAAAGCAGCATGAGAGCAAAATCCCAATGCATGTCGCTAAATGAAAACACTTTTGCGGCGGTGGAAGCAAGCCGAACCGGGAATCATTTGCCGGAGGAGTTGACACCGCCGGAGGCGCAGCCGTATCGTTCTTGTTCCTGCGAACGCACAACGTGAAAATTCTGATCATCGGCGGCGGCGGACGTGAGCACGCGATTGCGTGGAAACTACGGCAGAGCGCGAGTGTGGAAAAGATATGGTGCGCGCCAGGCAACGGCGGAATTTCGCGCGATGCGGAATGCTTGCCGTTGAACGTGGGCGACGTGAAAGCAGCTGCGGATCTGGCGACGCAACTCGGCGCGGACCTGACGATTGTGGGGCCGGAATTGCCGCTGGTTGAAGGCATCGCGGATGAATTCAAGCGGCGGGGCTTGGCGATTCTGGGCCCTCCTAAAATCGCGGCGCAGCTGGAAGGCAGCAAAATTTTCGCGAAGGAGTTCATGACGCGCAACGGAATTCCCACTGCGGGCGTTTATGGCGCATTTGAATCGGCGCCTGAAGCTTGCGCGAAACTGGATTCGGTTTCGTGGCCGGTGGTGGTGAAGGCGGATGGACTTTGCGCGGGCAAGGGCGTACTCGTGACGTCGTCGGCGAGCGAGGCGAAAGAGTTTATCGAGCGCCTGATGAAGGGCGATGAGTTTGGCGTCGCGGGAAAGCGCGTGCTGCTCGAGAAAGGAATCGCGGGCAAGGAACTTTCGTACATTATTCTGACGGATGGGACGAATTTTATATCGCTGGCGCCGGTGCGGGATCATAAGCGCGCGTTTGATAATGATGAGGGGCCGAATACCGGCGGCATGGGAACATATTCGACGGACGAAATGCTGACGCGCGAGCTGGAAGAACAAATTCTGCAGAAAATTGTTCGCCCGACGCTGGCCGGATTGCGCAAAGAAAAAGTGGAGTATCGCGGATTCATTTTTTTTGGGTTGATGCTCACGAAAGATGGCCCGAAAGTTCTGGAATATAATTGCCGGCTGGGCGATCCGGAGTCGCAGGCAATCTTGCTGCGGGCGGACTTTGATTTTGCATCGGGGTGCATGGATGCGGCTCACGGCAGGCTCGATGGCTCCGGTGCGAAATGGAAGCGGGGAGCCAGCGTGTGTGTGGTGATGGCGTCGGAGGGCTATCCGTCCAACCCCGTTTTGGGAAGACCGATCGGGGGGCTGGACGCAGCTGAGAGAGTCCCGCAAGTGGCGGTGTTCCACGCCGGGACGCGGTGCGAGGGCGATGACTACTACACAAGTGGTGGGAGAATTCTTGGAGTTGCTGCGGTTGGTGAATCGCTGATCGAGGCTCACCGGGCAGCCTACGACGCGGCTAGTAGGATCGCAATCCCGGGGGCGCACTACCGAAAGGACATCGGGGTGACCGATATCAATCCGGTAAAGATCGCCGAGGTTCGGGCGAATGGTTGAGGTGCCACATCTATTTAGGTGCGCGGCTCAGCGTTTTCCGATGCGGGAAGCTTCTCAAATCAAAGTGATCGCGTCGGACGGAGAGAAAGTGACGACAAACGACATGGAAGCGAGAGTATCCAGGGGATGACAGTGAACAAGCAGAGGGAAGTGCGCGTGGGCGTGTTGATGGGTTCGGACACGGATTTGCCGGTGATGAGCGAAGCCGGAAAAGTGCTCGATAAATTTGGCATTGGATATGAGATGGAAGTCATGTCCGCGCACCGCACGCCGGTGCGCGCGCACGAATATGCCACTACGGCGCAGAGCCGCGGATTGAAAGTGCTGATCGCGGCAGCGGGTGCGGCGGCGCATTTGGCGGGAGTGATCGCGGCTAACACTACGTTGCCGGTAATCGGCGTGCCGATGGGGACGAGTTCACTGAACGGACTGGACGCGCTGCTTTCGACCGTGCAGATGCCGGGAGGGATTCCGGTGGCTACGATGGCGATTGATAAGGCTGGTGCGGTGAATGCGGCGATTTTTGCGGCTGAGATTTTGGGTTTGTCTGATCCGGACATCGCGCGAAAGCTGGTGGAACATAAGGAAGAGCTGGCGCGGTCGGTGACGGAGAAGAATGCGCGTTTGCAGCAGCAGCTTGCTGAACGGAAGTAGCGCCTCCAGTAAGTCTGCCAAGCCGTTGCCGCGGTGCGTGGCAGTCAAGAACGGACAGAGATCCTTCGCTCCGGATGGCGGCGCGGACGCTAATCGGTCGCGATGGAAGTTGGGATGACCCGGGGCGCGGAAACCCACTTTTCTTGATCCCGATTTATTCGGGCGACGAGCCTTTCAGCAGCGAAGGGGCGTCGGCGGGCCGTTCGCCTTCTTCCTGCACAGTAGCTCTCTTCGGTTCTGGCGGCGGGCGGAGAATCCATTCGAAGCCTGTATCGAAGCTAATTGACGCCATGGTCTGCCGAGCGTTGGGCGGAGCCAAAACCGAGAGCGCTGCGCGAAGAAATTGCGTGGCGTCAATTGCCATGATCTTGCCGCTTTGTCCTTCCAGGAAGTGATCGGCGATCTCCCGCATTTTTGCGTCGGAAGCGCAGATTTTTTCGATGCGCGGGTCTTTTTGGCGCAGCAAATCGAGCAAAGTCGGTGTGGCGTTTTCGGGTGGATACTGAAATTCCACCAGGGTGTGTGGCTGGCCTTTTTCCGGGGGCCAGCTTTGGAAATAGGCGGGATGCGAGATGTGCGTATCGTAATAGTCCAGGCGCTGCATTTCCTGATTCAGCGTGAAGCTGAACTCCCAGACCTCCGGGCCATATCCTTGAAGATAGTCGACAAGAATGAGTTGCGCGACGGGCTCGGCCGACGGCCAATCGAGTTTGCCGTGAAGATTGCCGGCGACGACGTTCATGCGTTCAAAAAGATTTTGGCCCAGGGCTTCGAGGTCGGTAGCTTCGGGAGTCGCTTGCGTCTGATTTAGGTGGGGGTTCGGCGCGTTGGAATGGCCGTGGAGTCGGGGCAATTCGGTATCCAGGCGCGCGAGCTGAAGCTGCGAAGAGGGCGAAAACCAGTCCACGGCGCCGAGGAGGATGCCGGCGCGGGTGCGGTTCATCTGCACGGGAATGGGCGGATGCGTTTGCGGCTCAATCTGATTTTCAATCGTGCCGATGAGGATGGCGTCTTTGACCACGGCGATGACGACGCGACCGGCCGCGAAGTTGACGACGACTTCCTCGGTGGGGACATCTTGAACCTGTTGGGCAGCAGTCGGGCGCGGTGAAAGCGTGAATGCGACTGCCAAAATCAGCAGTGCCGCGATTCGCGCATAAGAATTGTTGGCAGGTTGACGAAGTCCGCAGTGAATCGACCGTCGATGGAAAAACAACAGCATTCTCTGACGTTATCACAAAATTATTGCGACCGGGGAAAGCGTGACGAATGCAATGAGCGGGCAGATGGCTGTTACAAAGGTCCGGGATTCTAGTAAAATTTGACGGTAGACGTTGATCCTGAAGGATCCAAGGATCGTAGGAATTCGGGCAGCCTGGAAAGGAGTGGTGTGAAATCCCCCAAGAGCGTGAAGCATAAGGGCAAGCGGGTATCGGAAATTATTGAGGCGCACCAGCGATTTGTGCGCGGCGACGAGACGGGCGCGCGCGCAGACCTTTCGGGCGCGGATCTGCGGGGCGTGAATCTGGAGAACATGAATCTGGATCTGGTGAACTTCCAGGGAGCGAATCTGGAGGGCGCACGGCTATACAACGCGCGGCTCTCTTCGGTGAATTTGAGCAAGGCGAAGCTGCGGCGCGCGGACCTGCGCAAGGCCGATTTGACCGAGGCGAATCTGGAGGGCGCGGATCTGACGGAAGCGCAAGTGGGAGGCGCGGAATTATTCCGCACGGATTTGCGGCAAGCGATTTTGCGGCGCGCGAACTTCGGCGCGGCAAATTTTCGCAGTGCAGAGATTCGCGGAGCTGATTTTAGCGGCGCTGAAATGCGGACCGCGATTTTGCGGGAAACCAACCTGGAAGGCGTGGATCTTTCGGGGCTGGATTTGAGCACGACGCTGCTGCCGCCCGGATACGTGGCGGCGGGAAGCGTCAAGAAGTAAGGCCATGTCAAACCTGCCGTGGATCATGGTGGAAGACTATAAGTACCCCACCGGCTGGATTGGGTACGAGCAGCAGGAAGCGCGCGCGCGGGCGTATTGCGAACTGGCGGAGCGCGGGCAAATATTATTTTTTCGCGAGCTGCCGTTCCATTTGCCTGCCGAGGACCAACAATTTCTGCGCGAGCAGCAATGGACTGAGCTGCGGCTGCACAAGAACGTGTCGTACCGGCCGAGCGAAGATATGTTGCGCGGAGTTTCCGGGAACGCGGAGACGGTGGCGCGGCTGCATTCGATCATGCGGAATTACAGCGCGCAGATTATCGAATTCGTGGGGAGCTTTCTTTCGCCGTACAGCGGCAAATGGAATCTGGATTTCGCGAGCTTTCGTCCGCTGGAAGAAGAAAACCGCGATCTGCCAGTACACAAGCGCAACGATTTGCTGCATGTGGATGCGTTTCCCAGCCGGCCGACGCGCGGCGGGCGAATTTTGCGTGTGTTCACGAATTTGAATACCACGCGGCCGCGGGTGTGGATGACGACGGAAAGTTTCGACGCGCTGGCGCAGCAATACGCGAAGGCCGCGGGGCTGCAGCAGATCGCCGACGACGATTCTTTTTTAGGGCGCACGGTGCAGAGCCTGGGAGCGAAGCTGGGGATTGGCACGCTGAGCCGCACGCCGTACGACATGTTCATGCTGCGTTTCCACGATTATCTGAAGGAGAACAGCGCGTTCCAGGCGAATTGCCCGAAGATTCGAATGGAATTTCCGCCGCTGGCGACGTGGGTGGTTTTTACTGACAGCGTGGCGCACGCGGCGCTAAGCGGGCAATATGCCGTGGAGCAGACGTTTCTGATTCCACCGAACGCGCTGGTGGCGCCGGAAGCGGCTCCGTTTCGCATTCTGGAAGGAATTGCCGGGCGGCCGCTGGTTTCCTAAGTCCTGCCTGAAGTTTGCGACCGCCGCGTTTACGGAGTCATTTTTCCCTTGGTTAGATAATCCTGTGAGGGGACGCCGAAGGCGTCGGCCACGCGATTGAAAAACGCGAAAAGCGCGATGATGTAGACAGCTTCAGCGATTTGATCTTCTTTCCATCCGGCATCGCGCAATTTCTGAGCGTCTGCGTGGGACGAGCGCGCGGCGTCTTTGGTGATCTTCTCGACGTAAACCATTAGAGCGTATTCCGCAGGCGTCAGGCTGGCTTCATCGAGTTTGCCTTCCAGAATTGCGGCTACGCATTGATCGGTGGCTCCCTGAACCCGCAGGAAGTAAGCATGGCTGTCGAGTCAATAAGGGCAGCGATTGAGGAAGGAAACGTAGCTGGCGATCATTTCCTTGTGGCGTCGCGTGAGATGGCCTGCCGAGAAGTGAACTTTATTCGAGAATTCCACCACCTGACGGAGAAAATCGGGCCGCGCGCCGAAACATTTGATGATGCCGGGGACTTGTTGACGTCCGGAGCCAGCGCGCCAGAAATCGTAGGCGGCAGCGGTTTCGCCGGTGGCTTCAGCGTCTTCGGTAATGCGAATTTTTGTGGCGTGCTTATCGGTTGCAGAATCGGGAAGCGCGCCGGCGTTTTTCGACCTTTTCTTTTTACCTGCGGACATCGGCGGCTCCATTCACGCAGCACAATTCGCGAATTATTTTTCCGTGTGGCGGATCCAGCGATACACGGGCCAGCCCGCCAGCACCACGGCGCAGCCCAGTGCGGCCTGCTGGAGGCTGTGGCTGGCAAGCAGAATCAACATGATACCTTGCAGAACGAGGAACGCAATCGGCGTAAAAGGATAGCCGACGGTTAGAATTATTGTTTTCGCCTGCTGTGGCTTGCGGCGAATTATGAAGAGGCCTGCGACGGTAAGGCCAAGGAAAAGAACTGCAACGAAAAAGAAATACGCGATGATCTGTTCGAACGTGTCCAATGCCACCAGAATCGAGGCGATCACGCCCTGAACCAGGATGGCGCGCGCGGGCGTGCCGAACCGCGGGTGGATGCGGGACACGGATTTCAGAAACAGGCCGTCGCGAGCCATTGCGTAATACACGCGCGGCGCGGACATGATAAAAGCTGCCAGGCTCCCCAGCACGCACACGATGACGATCGCCGCAAAAACAATGCCGCCGGCCGGGCCGAAAAGGACTTCGCCGGCTTGCGCGACGAAGGTGCCGTCGGATGCGACTTTTTCGATGGGCACGAGATAAATAAAAACAGCACTGATGACGATGTACACGGTGGTAACTGCAACTACGCCGACGACGAGCGCACGTGGCAGTGTGCGCCCCGGGTCACGCAATTCGCCGGCGATTTTCGCCGCGTCCCACCACCCGCCGAAGCAGAAGAACGCACCAACCAACGCGGCACCCAACGCCGGAGCCAATGGCAACGCGCCGGAGCGCTGCGCGACGAAGGGAACGAAATTTGACCAAGAGCCGAGGCGAAATACCAGCGCCCAGACGGTGAGAGTGGCAAGCACGGCGAATTTCAGCCAGGTAATCCAGCGGAGAAAGCCCGCGCTAATTCGCGTACTGAAAATATTCAGAGCGCAAATCGACCAGATGGCAGCGGTGGCCGCGATTTTTACGATCAGTGCCGGCCAATGAAAAATATATGCGGCATACGCAGCGAATCCCACCGCGAATGCCGCCGTGAGTCCGGGATCGAGTACCAATAGGCTCATCCAGCCATATAGAAAAGCGGTGAGAGGGCCGAAACTTTCGCGGAGGTAGACGTAGGCTCCGCCGGCGCTGGGGAACCGGCCGGCCAGTTCGCCGAAGCAGAGCGCGCCGCTAAGCGTCATGGCGCCGACGGCGAGCCAGACGATGAGTAGCCAGAAAGGTGACGCGAGAGATTTGGCCATGCCCGCGGGCGTGAGGAAAATGCCGACGGCGATTGCTTCGCCAGCGACGATTGCAGCGGCAGAGCCTACGCCGAGTTGGCGGCGGAGGTCTTCACCTGATGAGGGAGTCGTTCCGGGAACAGATACCATTCGTCAGTGGAAGAGAACTACTCCTTGTGCGTGCAAGATTTTTGGCGCATATCCAGTACGTCCACTGCCTGCGCCCGCGCACGCGTGTGAAACACTCGATGCGCTGAATGCTCCGCTCCGGCGACAGATGATATCACTGCACGCGCTCGTAACCACTCTGCTTTCAAACACGCGGGCTTATCGCGGAGGTTGCGGGACAGCGGGCGATCCTGATGGCGAGCCGGCGGACGCGCGGCCAGTGCGAAGCGATAGTGGTTCGTGTTTGGCGCGGGCGATTTTAGCGCATGCCACAAGCAGGACCGCGGCGATGACGACAATCACGAAGAGCCTGCGGGTGGGCGCAGGCTTTGTACGAACGGGGATCACCAAGCCAAGGATCATTCCGGCGAGCAGGCCGCCGAGGTGAGCCGCGTTGAACGAATGAGAATGGATCCAGTCCGGCAAAAATCCGAGGATGATGAAGAATGCGAGGAGGAAAGCGACAGACCAGCGCCGCACAATCGTAGGGGAGGGCGCGCGCTCCAGGCAATACGCGCTCCAAAGCGCGCCGACCAGACCGAAGGCCACGCCGCTCGCTCCGTATCCATAGTAATTGGGCGAAAGAGCGAGCAATTGGGATGTGCTGCCCGCGATGCCCGCCAGGAACCAAAGCGCAAGATAGCCGGCGCGCTGAAAAACCGATTCGGCGATGGAGCCGAAGAGCAGCAAGAAACAAAGATTGGAGAGCAAATGATACAAATCAACGTGCACGAAAATTGCCGTGAGCAAGCGCCACCACTGGCCGGCGAAGACGGCCTCGCCTTTCATGCCGAGCGCGAGTAATACCGGATCGTACGGCCATTTGAACGTGGAGTGATCCGCAAGCACTTGAAGGCAGTACATGGCGACGACTAAAGAAGCGAGAAGCAACGTCATCCAGGGGACGCGCCAACGCAATTCGCGCGATTTGTTCCAAAGACTGCCTGATCCCGCAGGCGAGGTGGAATCGGAGCGAATCTCTGCGACGCTTTCCGCCAGAGTGTCACTGGAGGGCGCGGAAGAATTGAGTGGCTTTGTACTCTGCTGAGATACTGGCACGAAGGGTCTCTTGTTTTGTGCGGGTGAGATGCCTGCGTAGCCAGATTAGAATTGGCTTCTGCGCAAGTCAAAGACGGCGAGCGGAGTCGGTGCTCTAGTTCGCAACGAAGAAAAACCGATACGTGCGCAGTAGCGCTGCTGGGGACAGCACTCTTGCGGCGGCTCTACGACATGCGCTGCTGCTATCGTGTACGCAGAACCTGGATGCTTATTTTCCGGCGGCGAATTCGGCTGGTTCTTCGCCGAAACCACCTGCGCTGCGGGGAGACATGCTGCGGCGACGGGTTTCGATGCCGAGGCGCTTGATTTTTTGGTTCAGCGTGGAGAGCGGAACCTGGAAACGCTCGGACGCTTCGGTTTGATTCCAGTTGGTGCGCTCGAGCATGTCCACAATGATGCGGCGCTCGACTTCTTCCAGGATTTCGAATAGCGAAGGCGCCGTGCCGGGCGCGCCGACTTGTCCGGGCAGCGGCGGCAAAAATTCTGCGAGCTGTAAGCGGACGCCGCGAACAATTTCGCGCGTACGCACGCTTTCGGGGAGAATATCGGCATCCATGGCTTCCTGCGTCGAGAGAACGACGGCGCGTTCGATGACGTTTTCGAGTTCGCGCACGTTGCCGGGCCAATCGTAATCCATCAGGAGCTTCATGGCGCCGTGGGTGAAGAGGCGCGGCGGCTTGCCATTGTCGGTGCAGAACTGGCCGAGGAAGCGGTCAATCAGCAGCGGGATATCTTCCTTGCGATCGCGGAGTGGAGGTAGATGCAGTGAGATGACATTCAGTCGATGGAATAAATCCTCGCGGAAACGGCCTTCGCGCACGAGTTTGCTGAGATCTTCGTTGGATGCGGCGAGGATGCGGACGTCAACTTTAATGGTTTCGGTGCCGCCCAGGCGCATGAATTCGCGTTCTTGAATTACGCGCAGGAGCTTGGCCTGGGTTTCGGGGCCGATGGTGGAGATTTCGTCGAAGAAAATCGTGCCCTGGTCCGCGACTTCGAACAGGCCTTTTTTCGAGGCGACGGCGCTGGTGAATGCGCCCTTCACGTGGCCGAAAAGCTGCGATTCGAGCAAGTCCACGGGAATCGAGCCGGTATTAATGGGGATGAAAGCTTTGTCCGCGCGCGTGGAAGCGGAATGGATGGCCTTGGCGATGACTTCTTTTCCGGTGCCGCTTTCACCAGAGATCAGGACGGTGGAGCGGGAGGGCGCGACCTGTGTGACGAGGTCGAAGACGGCTTGCATCTTGTCGCTTTTGCCAACGATGTTGGGAAAATTGTAGCGCTGCTTCAGGGCGCGCTTCAGCTGCACGTTTTCATCGCGCAGGCGGCGGCCTTCGATCGCGAGCGAAATCTGCGCGATCAGTTCGTCGTTTGACCAAGGTTTGGTGATGAAATCCTGCGCGCCGCCTTTGAAGGCCGCGCGAGCCATGTCGATGGAACCGAACGCAGTGATCAAGATGATGGAGAGCTGCGGATCGCGGCGGCGAATTTCGCGCAACAATTCCAGGCCGTTGCGGTCGGGCAGGCTGACGTCCAGCAGCATCAGATCGAAGGGTTGATCTTCGAGCTTCTGCAGGCCAGCCTCGCCTGTTTCAGCGAGAGTGACTTGAAAACTCTCGGAAGTGAGAAGAGCTTCGAGACCTTCCCTGATTTCTATTTCGTCATCAACAACAAGAATCGAACCTCTAGGCATGGACGGCTTTCCTGGCTACGGGAAATTCCAGGCGGAAGGAAGTACCTTTGCCTGGAGTGGAGCGTACGTCGACTTTGCCGGCGTGCTCCTTAATGATGCCGTAGCTCACCGAAAGACCCAGCCCGGTGCCCCGTCCGGTGGCCTTGGTTGTGAAGAATGGATCGAAAATACGGTGGAGGTGCTCGGGAGAAATCCCCGAGCCCGTGTCTGTGACTTCAATTTCCACGGAGCCGTTCTGCGCTCCGGTGCGAACTTCGAGCAGGCCACCTTGCGGCATGGCGTCGCGCGCGTTCATGAAAAGATTCAGGAACACTTGCTGCAGGCGGGTGATAGAACCGAGCACCGGCGGCAATTGTTCGTTGTAATTCTTAACGACGTTGACCTGCGCGGTCTTGAAGGGATGCTGGACCAGCGTGAGAGTTTCCTCCAGCACGTGGTTGATATCCACTTCAATGAATTCAGCGGCCCCGGTGCGCGAGAAATTCAGAAGATTATTGACGATTTCGCTGGCGCGGAAAGTTTGTTTCACGATGCGCTCGATGGTTTTCTGGCGCGGATCGTCCGCGGGAATCTGCTTGGCGAGCATTTGAATGTAATTGGAGATCACCGCGAGCGGCGTATTCACTTCGTGCGCCACACCGGCAGCGAGCAGGCCGAGCGACGTGAGCTTTTCGGTCTGCACCATCTGGTCTTCCAGGCGGACGCGCTGGGTGATGTCGTCGAGAAGAATCAAGCGGCCGAGGCGCGCTCCATTTTTGCCGACCAGCGGCGCGATGGATGCGTTGATGACCAGGTGACGGCCGGCGCGCGTGTTGAGACGGAACTTATAGATGCCGGAAACATGATCGCTGGCAGCACGGGAAGTGATTTCGGCGACGAGATCCTGCGGCAACACTTCCGGCAGGCGATGCTTCAGCGCTTCGGCGCGCGGAATGGAAAGCAAATCCTCAAGCTGCGGATTCCAGGACTCGACGCGGTCTTCCAGGTCCACAGTAACCACGCCGATCTTGAGGGATTCGACGATATTTTCGCTGAAATCTTTCAGGCGCTCGATCTGCATCGCTTTCTGTTCGAGGGAATGATAGAGGCCGGCGTTTTCGATGGCGATGGCGACGTATCCGGCGATGGTGAAGAGCAGTTCGAGGTCGTCACTGGAGAGGTAATCGCCGTCCACGGTCTTGCCGAGGCCCAGAACGGCGACCGTACGTTCGCGGAAGCGACAAGGAATGAAATAATTCAGATCGAGCTCTTCGAGCGTGCGGCGAACCGATTCGGATTCCTGAATGGCGGTGCGCGCCGATTCGAAGAACAGGCAGCCACGCTCGAAGGCGGGGCGAGCAGGATCCAGGAACGACAGATCGAGCGGGCCTTCGGGGCGCAAACCCATGGAGCGCGAAAGGACGAACTGCCCGGGAGCCGCGGGATCTTCCAGGAACACGGCGAGGCGATCAACCAGGAGCGTTTGCGAAACACGATCGAGCACAGAGCCGACCAGAGGTTCCAGACGCACTTCGTTAGTGAGCGCGCGGCCGAATTCGATAAGCGTGCGCCGGTAATCGAGGCGATCGCGGTAGAAGAAACGATCCAGGCGGGTCTGCACCCACTCACGCAAAGGTTCGATGAGAAACGCAGCGACGACGATGGCGATGATGCCGCCGGCGGGGCCGGTGGACAAGCCGGGCCGGTGAAACAATTCTCCGATCACAGCAATTATGGCGAAATAAATGCCCACGACGGCGGCGGTGGCAAAAGTGTAAGAGAGGCCGCGCTTGAAGATGATGTCCACGTCCATCAAGCGGTAGCGAATGATGGCGTAGCCGAAGCAGAGAGGAATCAATACAAGCGAATAGACCGAACTCTTCATCCACGCCGGGGGAACCAAGCCAAAAGCGTATGGAACGATGTAGAAGCAGACAAACGGCAAACTGCCGGCGAAGGCTCCGGCCGTCACCCACTTCAATTGCTGGCGCAGAACGCCGCTGGGAGCGCGGCGGAAACTGAAAAAGAAAATGAAGGCAGCCAGGACAAAATAAATTCCCAGGTTGACCTGTTCAACTTTGTCGAGCCAGTAGCGCGTGCCGAGCGAGGGCAGGAAATCCAGCGTGCCCGTCGCGATGAAGGCGTGCAGAACGAAAAGCGCGACGGGGACGGAGTATACCGCGACGAGCTTGGGCCAGAGCCTGCCGCGACGTTCTGGAAACACGAGCGCGAAGTGCACCAGCATGGCGGGCTGCAGCAGCAGCGCCACCACGTTGCTCCAGTAAATGATCCAGTCGAAAGAATTCAGTTTGCCGCTGTAATGAAAACTATACAGGACGAAAGAGACCAGGCAAAAAATGTAGAAATGAATGGCGCGCGGCGCGTTCCAGCGGCGCACAAAAATGAATAGGCCGATGAAGAGGTAAAGCAGCCCGAGGACCCGCAAATAGTTTTCAATGGAAGAGGGATTTTCCTGCGGGGCGGTGACCACCGGCGTTTCGAAAGCGCGGCCATCGCGCAGCAACTGGTAACGGATTTCGGTCCAGGGACCGACGTGGAAGAGCACGCGGGTGACGTCCGTGGCGCGATGGATCGTAACTCCGCGAACGGTTTCGACAACATCCCCTTGGCGGATACCGGCTTTGGCGGCAGGCGAATCAGCCACCACATGCCAGGCTGCAACGCCTTGCGGAGAGTCCATCCAGGTAACGCCATCATCGGGAAGAACGTAGAGGGAGCGCTGCTGGAAGTTCAGAACGGCAAAAACGATAGCCGCCAATGTGAGTAGGGCTAAGATCACCGCCCCGAGCCGCATTCGCAGACTATCTTTCATCCGAGTACACCAATATCCTTGGAGGAATATGGTAGCACGTCAACTTCCAGCGAATCACAGATTCCGAAATATGTAAGGGCTTATTTTTCAGACAATTACAGAAGGCTTCGGAGCTGGAAATTCGTCGCATACCATTTGTGGAAGGTAGCTTCCCGTTTACAATATCCCGGGTTCTACCTAAAACTGGAAGCTTAAGCCGCCCCGGAAGAACCGGTAGGTAGGCACAAGGACGATCTGGCCGTCGCTGGTCGCGAGAGTCACGTACCCCTGGGCGAGAAGATTGCCGCAGTCGGCCAGGATTTCGGCATGGCCCGGGATAAAGGGCAGCCGCTGGCGAACCTGGACGCTCAGGTACGGGTCGATGTGGTAAGTGGACTGGCCGTAGGCGTCCTGCGGGGAGACGGCGGGCCCGCTGATCCATTTATAGCTGGAGACGATTTTCGTGCCGGTGCGAGGAATGGTGGCGGAAAATCGCGTGGCTGCGCTGGAACGATATTGGGCCGCTAGCTGATTCCTCAGCGCTCCTTCGGCCGGGTCTTCATTCGGTGCGAGCGCCCCCGCGTAGGCATAAATCACGGTCATGTCCAGATTGGTTGCGATCTTCTGCTGGAAAACAAGGCGGGCGCCCAAGGAATTCATAGCGCCGGCATCGTAGGCAAAGACGTTCGAAAAATAGTCGGGCAAATAATCCGGACCGGAGAAATTCCCGTGGCCGAAGATGGCAGTATTGTTGGAATGGTCGTCAAACAGCGCAGCTGTGACGCTGGATTTCTTGGTGAGATCATGCTCCACGGCGATTTCCGCGTGGAGATCATCGTCCAGCACCGCGTGACCGCCACGCAGCAGCAAAGTGGGGAAAGCGTCGAGCTGGTTGATGGTGGATTGCAGATCACCCGGAGCGCCGGCGGAATCCTGCCAGGTATTAGTAGTGACCAGCGCGGAAGCGAGCCAGGTGGGTGCAATGCGCACCGCCATTTCCGCGCGCGGGCGCACGGACGTGGTGGTCGTTTGCAAACCTGCCATCAGGAAATCAGCGCCGTAGCGAATGCTGACGCGATCGCCCAATTGAAACGAAGAATCATGCGACAGGCGCAAGCCGTGGAACGTGGGGCCAGCATTGCCCAGCTGAGATTCGCGAATCAAGACAGTGGTTACGGGCCCCGTGCCGGAATCTCCGGAAGGCAGCCACTGCGCGACAAAGCCGTTGGATTCCGACCCTGCGTCGTAGCTGAACTGACCGGCGATCAGCAGGTTGCCGAGCCCACCCAGCCCGTAATCGTAGGCAAAAGCGCTGCCGGGCGTATCCGCGAGATTAGACACGGAACCGGGATGATCGGACCCTGAAGTAAATTCAAGACGTGTGCGCGCAGACTGATCCTGCGATTTGTCGAAGGGATTGACGCGTCCGCCGAGCACAACGTCGCCATCCTGCCAGCGCAAGACGGGACGGGTCGCAGCGGAGGCACGCAGCACCCAACTCCAATCGTCCGCGGCCACTTGCTGGTCGGGCTGGCGGCGCAATTTCTCCAAGGAGGCGAAGACCGAGCCGAGCACAATTTCGAGCAACGTCGTGTGCTCATCGCGCACCTGGATGTCCTGCTCCACAGCCGGAAGAAAGCCTGCGAGAGTGACTTTGACGGAATAGATCCCCGCCGGCATGGTGGCGCTCGAAAAACGGCCCCGATCGTTCGTCAGCAGCTGAAACGCCATATTGTTCAGGAGTTGGTTCGAAGAAATCACCACGGTGGCGCCCATCTGAGGGGTTCCCGTCGAGTCAACGACCAATCCGGTGATCTTTCCCGAGCCCTGTGCAGCCAGCACCGCCGTCGAAAGCAAACACCAGGAAAGGCACAGGATCATGCCTAGGCCTACGGCGCGAATCATCCGAAGATTCATAACGCTCACTTCGCCTGTGGCGCTGGCGAACCGGTTGGCCGGACGGTAAATTCCGTAGCCGGGGTGATGGTCTTCTTGGTCAGATTGTCGGTGACAGCGACTTCCAGCTTGTACTTCCCAGGCTTCAACGAGCCCAGAGTGATGATGTTCTCCAGGGTCATTTCTTCGCCGTGCAGAGGAAGCTTGTCGCCGCCCAGATCGTATTTCAGTACCGGGTCGTTTTCCTTGTCCATCGTTACCCGATATTGCACGGTAGCATCGGCCTTGTGAGTCTTGTCGTCCACCTTAAGGTTGTAAACCTGAAGGAAAACGCCCATTTCATCACTGGCCACGAAAGAAGAATCAATGCGCGGGCGGACTTTCACATCGCCCAGGACGAACTGGCCCAAGCCGATGTCGTGCGCGGAAACGCGCTTAATCTCATCGGCGAGGATCAGAGTGCTGGATGAAAGGCTGTCGTCCTCAAAGCGCGGCACGGCCAAGCGGGTGTTGACGACTCCTACGTTGCCGTTGTTGGTGTCCTTCAAAACGATGTCCAGGCGGTAGAGACCCGGGCTGAGCGGGATTGCCTTCTGATAGATCGAGGCGGTGGCCAGCGACTGCTGCAGCAAGGCCTGTGGTACATCGCGGCGGACGTTGTCTTCAAAAGTGTTCACGATGCGGCCGCTCAGGCTGGTGACGCGGCAGAACAAGTTGACGGAGGCGGATTCGACTCCACTCTTCTGCTGAAAACTGAGCTGGCGCGTGGGAATTTGAATGGTGATGGGGACCAGAACGGTCTCGGACGTGATGCGCAAGAAGTCCGTACGGTATTGGAATTTCACCTGATCGCGCACCAAGCGCGATGAGACGACCGCTTCCAGGTCCTTGAACTTTACCGGAGGCGCTTGCTGGATCTTCGAATACAGCTCCAGCCGCGTGAATTCGTTCATGGTTTCCGGAGTCATGCCCAAGGGCGCGGCGTCGTGCGTGCCGTCCGTATTGTTGAAGCGGGCGGTCTTGCTGGACATGCCCATGGATTCCATTTGAGTGAGACCAGCGCCGGGAACGTAGAGCAATGCGTCTTTCTCGCTGGGGTCCATCGTGAGCTTGTATTCACCGCTCATGGTGGGATCTACGAATTCGATTTCGACGTTTTCCCCGATGCCCTCCAGATAACGATAGCGCCAGTCTTCAAAGGGATACGTGGAGGTTTCACCGCCACCTTCGCTCGAAGGACGCTCGTAACTACCTCCCGACGGATGCGATTGAACTTCGTCCGCAGGGCCCCACATAATGTAGATTCTGCCGCGATCGGTTTTCCATCCGGGAATGCCGGACGAGAAGTGCTCATTGGCGTAAGCGATGCGGCGATAGTGCTCTTCTTTGAAGGTGTTTTCGGCGGAATCCGGATCAGGATTGCGGCGCTGCCAGAATGCTTCGATAAATTGCTCGCGTTCTTCGTTGGTGGAAAGATGAAGGAACGAACTGCGCTCTTCCGGTGAAATGATGTAGACAACGTCTTCGTTCAGCCATTTCTTGTACTGAGAATCGAGTTCGTTGAATAGGTCTTTGTCGCGCTTGGAGCGCTGCTTGGCGGCTTGCCTCGCGGCTTTCTTGTCGTTTTGGTCCGGCTGCTGGGCGGGAGATTCACCTTGAGCGGAAGCGCGCGGCACATACACCAGTGCACAAGCTAAAACAGCGAAAAGAAACACTTTGACGGTAGAACGCATATTTAAGCCTTTGCCCCGAGGCACGAAATTCTAACCTGTCCAATGGTACAGGTCAATGTCGCATTCCCCTAACTGCCCTTGGACCATTGGAATCGGATGGTGGGCGCGGGGTTGCCTCGACCATGTTCGGGGGTACAGGGTAGTAACGGGAGATCGCGGCGACGTGGACCTACATCTGCCAATCCCCAATCGAGAACCGGTGGTCGCGGATGTGCACGCCTGGCAAGTTGCCCTTTGTCCTATTCTCTTGGAGTCCAATTAGCACTACAATGGAATGGCCAAGACTGAGAGGCGCCGTCGGTCGATGGCGCGGGTGCGTGCAAGCATCGCGAAGTTGCGCGGTCGAGTGCGACAGAGCACGGCGACGACCTCCGAAATGTCATACTAGCGCCTGTCTTTCCGTTCGCGCGAACGTCTAACCTTGACCTAGAAACATTTTGTGTCCCCGGAACGTATTCAAGTCATGGTAAAGCTGTCGCCTCGAGGGGCGAGTCCAAGGGTAAAGCAATGAAAACGTGGCAGAAAGTTGGGATTGGTGCGGGTGTCGTCCTGGTGCTCGGCGGCATGGCCTGGTTCAGCGCCTACCAGGTGAATAAGGGCGTCGTGGCCGTGCAAACCGGACATGTGGTGAAGGCCGACCTGACGTCGGTGGTGACCGCTTCCGGCGAAATCCGCCCGAAGAACTACACGAATGTGCTGGGTGAGGGGATCGGAAAGATTACCGAGATCGTGGTGAAAGAAGGCGACCACGTGAAGAAGGGCGACATTTTGCTGCGGCTGGAGAACATTCAGCCAGGTGCCGACGTCCAGGCGCAGCAGGCGGCGATTGACTCGACGGAAGCTTCGGTTCGCGCCGCGGCTGCCAGTTACGATTCGGCGGTAGCCACTCTGGCGCAACGTCAGGCGGACCTGGAGAAAGCGAAGTTCGACTGGGAACGCGCACAACAGCTCTACAAAGAACAACTGATCGCCAAATCGGACTACGATGCAAGCAAAGCTACTTACGACGCGGCTTCGGCCGGTCTGAACGCGCTGAAGGCGCAGGTGGAACAGAGCCGCGCCGGGCGCGAGCAGTCGCGCTACAACCTGGATCAAGCCAGCGCCGTGCTGAAACATACGAAGGACGTACTGCGGAAAACTACCTACGTTGCGCCGATTGACGGGATCGTCAGTTACATCGCCGTGCGCGTGGGCGAAAACGTGGTGCCCGGAATCCAGAACGCCGAAGGCAGTTTCCTGATGACCATCTCGGACATGAGCGTAGTCACTTCCGAAGTGAAGGTGGACGAAACCGACATTACGAATGTGCGCGAGGGGAATCCCGCGGACGTGACGATTGACGCGATCCCCGGGAAAGTTTTCAAGGGGCACGTGACCCAGGTGGGAGAGCTGGCGATTCTGCGCTCGTCGGGGCAAGCGGCCACTACGCAGGCTACCGCGAATACTCAGGAAGCGCGCGATTTTAAAGTGGTGGTGACGATTGATAATCCGCCGACGGATCTGCGGCCGGGACTTTCGGCCAGCGCCAAGATTCAGACGGAACAGAAGAAGGGCATCCTGACAATTCCGATTCAAGCGCTGGCGGTGCGCACGCAGAAGGACCTGGAAGAAGCGCAGAAGGAGCACGGCGGCAACGTGACGCTGGCGGCGTCGAAGCCGGCTGCAACCGCTGAAGCGCAACAGAAAGTGGATGTGCAGGGCGTTTTTGTGATCCGCGGCAAGAAAGCGGAGTTCGTACCGGTGCAAACGGGAATCACGGGCGTCACGGATATCGAAATTACCAGCGGAGTGAAGGAAGGTGACGAAATCGTCATCGGCAATTACAAAGCGCTGCGCACGCTGCGGCCCGGCGCCGCTGTGAAGGTGGACAATTCGGCGCCGAAGCGAGAAGAGTCCGCGACGTAGGTTTCCGAAATCCAGGAGCGCCTGTACATGGCCGTGGAAGAAATCGCCCCGTCGCAAAGTTTCCGGCAGGACCTCGTGGACACCGGCATCGTTATTCAAACCGAGGAACTGTGGAAGACTTATGAGATGGGCGCGGAGCAATTGCATGCGCTGCGCGGCGTCACGATTGAGATTCACAAGGGCGAGTACGTCGCAATCATGGGCCCTTCCGGCTCGGGAAAATCCACGCTGATGAATTTGATCGGATGCCTGGATACGCCGACCAAGGGGAGCTACTGGCTGGCGGGCCGGTTGGTGAGCCAGTTGGATGACGACGAGCTGGCCTACATCCGCAACAAGGAAATCGGCTTCGTATTTCAGACTTTCAATCTATTGCCGCGCGCGACCGCGTTGCACAACGTGGAATTGCCCATGATTTACAACGGCACTGCTTCGGAAGAGCGCCTGGAACGTGCGAAGAAAGCGTTGCAACAGGTGGATTTGAGCGAGCGCATGATGCACAAACCCAACGAGCTTTCCGGCGGCCAGCGCCAGCGCGTGGCGATTGCGCGCGCTTTAGTGAACAATCCTTCCATATTGCTCGCGGACGAGCCCACCGGAAATCTTGACTCGCAGACCGGCGAAGAAATCATGGCGCTGTTTGCACGATTGCACGAGCAGGGCAACACCATCATTTTGGTTACGCACGAATCCGATATCGCAGCACACGCGCATCGCGTAATCCGGCTGCGCGACGGAAAAGTCGAACGAGACGAACGAACCCGCTAGGAATTCCCGCCGTTAATTCGAGAAAAGATTTCGCGCCAGGAATAGCACGTTCGCGGGGCGCTCGGCCAGCCGGCGCATGAACCATGGGAACCAGAAGGTGCCGTAGGAAATAAGCACGCCGCAGCGGTATCCGGCTTGCACCAGGCGGAGTTGTTCCTCGCGTTGAATTCCGTAGAGCATTTGGAATTCCAGCAAGTTTTTCGGCACGTGCTGATCCGCTGCCCAGGCAATAATTTTGCCAAGCAACGCGCGATCGTGGGTGGCGACGGCCACGCGCACACGAGCCCGCCGGGCTTCAGGGCTGAGCAAACGCTGCGCGAGATGCAGAAAATTTTCGTCCACATCTTTCTTCTTGGGATAAGCAATCTCCGCCGGCTCGTTGTAGGCGCCCTTCACCAGGCGAATCGCGGCTCCTTCCGGGATCAGCGTGTCCAAATCCTTTTCCGTGCGATAGAGATAGGCCTGCAGGCAGATGCCGACGTTGGAGTAGGCTTTGCGCGCGCGGCGATAGAGCTCCAGGGAGACGTCAACGTACGGGCTTCCCTCCATGTCGATCCACAGAATCTTGTCGGCGGGAGTGTTTCGGATGAGCATCGCGAGATTTTCATAGCAGAGGTTGGGATCGAGATCGAGTCCGAGTTGGGTGAGCTTCACGGTGATTTCCGCGGGAATGCCCGTGGCGCGGATACGATCGTTCAGCTCGAGAAAACCGCGTGTCACTTCCGCGGCTTCCGCGCGATCGGCAATATTTTCGCCCAGGTGCGACAGCACGGATTGAATGCCGTTCGCCGCCAGAGAGCGCGCAGCGGTGACGGCGTCCTGCACGTCTTCGCCAGGCAGGAAACGAGCCGAGGCGCGGCGCATGAATCCGAAGCGGGGCGCATGCTGCCGCATCCACTGATTCTGCGATGCCGCCAGAATTAAGCGGCGCATCGGATTCATGACTGGATCATCGTTGGCTCATTTTTCAAGCTGCCAATTGGCGGCTCGACGCCGGTCTGCTGCCGATTGCTGTTCAGTCGACGATCATTGTGCAGAAGAGAGCGCTTTGACCAGCCGGTAGTAGAAATCCACACCATCATAAAAGGAAGCGACGCGGACGCGTTCGTCGCGGCCGTGCGAACGATCGTCATCCACATCCATAAATAATCCGGGAAGCCCGTACGTGGGAAGCCCGGCTGCGCGAGAAATTGCGCCGTCGCTCGCGCCCGCGTCCATCACCGGGACGATGGGAATGCCGGGCCACATTTCGTTAGCAACTTTCTTCAGCGCGGCCAGCAGATCGGGACGCAATGGCGACGGCGGGTTAGGGATGCCGCTGGATGCGAGACCTGGCGCATGCGTCACGGCGATGTGCGAGTCGTCGAGAACTTTCCCGAGCGTGGCTTCGATTTCATCGGGCGAGTGGCCGGGCAGAATGCGGCAATTCACGTTAGCGTGCGCCATTCCCGGCAAGGCGTTGTTGGCATGGCCGCCATCCAGGCGGGTGGCGACGCAGGTCGTGCGTATTCGCGCGTTGTAATAAGGGATTGCAGAAAGGCGCGCGAGCGCGGCGGGATCGGGCGGCGTTTGCAGAATACCCTTCATGTCCGCGCCCGTCTGGCCGCCGACGATATTTGCTTCACGCGTAAAATATTCGCGCGTGACTTCGTTGAGCTCGAATGGAAATTGATATTTTTCCAGGCGCGTGAGGCCCGCGGCGAGCTGATAAATCGCATTTTCGGAAGTGGGCAGCGAGCTGTGTCCGCCGGGATTGGTGACCTTCAGATCGAAATCCTGATAGAGCTTTTCGCTGGCCTGAATGCCGACCAGCAGATGCTTCCCGTTGTCGAGTTCGAAGTCTCCGGCATCCGGATTGATCACGTATTCGGCATCGATCAAATCGCGATGATTCTTGATGAGCCAGGCGACGCCGTTGGACGCGCCGCCCTCTTCATCGGCGGTCAGCGCGAGGATCAGATCGCGATCGGGCTGGTAATGCTCCTGCTTCAAGCGAATGAAAGTCGTGACGAGAAACGCGTCACCGTCCTTGATGTCTCCTGTGCCGCGGCCGTAAAAGTAGCCGTCCTGCTCGATGAACTGGAACGGGTCCATGGACCAGTCCTCGCGGCGCGCCTCGACCACGTCGAGATGGCAGATGAACAGCAGCGGTTTCTTCGCGCCCGTGCCGTGGATGCGCGCGACCATGTTGCCTTTGCGGTCGTTTGGCCCGAGGACTTGCAAGTCGCTCGCGGGAAAACCGGCGTCGAGCAAGCGTTTGGCCATGGCGTCGGCGGCAATCGTGGTGCTGCCGACGGAATCGGTGGTATTGATCTCAACAAGCTGCTTGAAAATGTCGTGCGAAAGCTGCTTGGTGCTTTCGTTTACTTGAGCGGGCAACGCAGCGGCGCAGAAAAGGCCCGCGATGATCGCGAGCCAAAACAAGTTCCGAGATTTCAAGTTGTGCTCTCCCAGGAAAGGAACAACCGAGCCTAGCAGACGCAGCTGTCAGCGTCAAAACGGCGGCGGGGAGAAGGGCTTGTCTTTCGGAGATTGGAGAACGGAGATGGCGAAGCGGTAGAGCTCCAGCTTGGTGACGTCGGTGACCGGGCCGCCGTCGAAAATCCGGCTGAAAGCGGAGTGAATGATGTGCGCTTTGTCTTCCGGCAGCAATCCGAGAAATTCACCGAAGCGATTTTTGGCTTTGGAATATTCGGCGGCTTCTTCGGAAGTGAGCGGGCGTCCCCCGGTTATTCTCTGTTCGTACCTTTGGTAGAACTCATAACGAAACTGCTTCCCGTAGAGCGCGGCATAGGCGGCTTCCTGTGATCCGGGCTGCTTATCCGACACGGCGAGAGCTTTCGTGGTGAAATCATCCAGCGCTTTTTGAAAGTCGCGGAAGTTTCCCAGCGCGCCCATCAACGGGCTTCTCCCGCTCTTGCCCAGCGTTGCAGCCAACTGATTTGTTCGTGCTTCGTAGCATTTTCCGTAGGCAGTGATGGCCCGGACGGCCACGGGCGCAGCCGTGTTGCTCGGCGTGCCGGCCTTTTCCGCGAAATCCGCGACCCACGCTGTGGAAGTCATTTGCAGAATTTGCGCACAGGTAAGCCCGAGCCGGTCGGCATCGCCGCCGGCCTTCGTTTGTGCGGGCTTGGCTTGCGCAAAGCTCGCGGACGCAAGAAGCAGGGAAAGAGTAAACGCGGAAATTAACTTCATTCCAGAAATCCTCCCGCGGCTCTATTGCGAACTTGCATAGCGCACCTCAAATAGATCGAGTTCCTGCTCGAGACGGCGCAACACCTCGTCATTAATCTTATTATGATTGCGCATGTTCAGCAGGGCCGCGCGCTGCAGTGCGCGGATATTCTTGGAGAGCTCGCGATAACGAACGTAATCTTCGGGCGTGTAGCCGGTCTCGACGGAGCGTTCACCCGGCAGCAAATTCAGGTGATGTTTCTGGATGCGAATCAGGTCCTGATATACCGGCGCAAAGCCGGCATGGTCCAGTTCGCGCGCTTGTTCCAGGTAGGCGAGCGCGGCTTCGATCATCGCGTAACGCGCCCGCTCCTCTTCTGGATTTTTAACCGCGGCGCCAGCTAATCCCAAGCGGCGAATGAAGTAGGGCAGCGACAAGCCTTGGCCTACCAGCGTCACGAAAATCACGCAGAACGTCAGGAAAATGATCATATTTCGCTGAGGAAATGGAGAGCCGTCCTGCAGCGACCTAGGGAGGGAAATCGCTGCGGCCAGCGCCACCACGCCGCGCATGCCCGTCCAGCCCACGATAAAAACATATCCCGCGCTGGGCAGCGCGGCCTGCTGATGCTGCACGTTGCGCCGCAGCCAGTCTGCGGCCCAGGTACCGGGGTACATCCAGAGCAGTCGCAACATGATCACCACAGCGCTGACCAGCAGGCCGATGAGTACCAAGTGTAAGAGGCTATGATTGCGAATCTCGCCAAGAATGTAAGGAAGTTGTAGTCCGATCAGAATAAAAACGATGCCATTGAGCACGAAGCTGAGAGTTTCCCACACGGCGGCGCCCTGCAGCCGCGCGCGCGTGGAAAAATACAGCGAGCTTTGATGGCCCAGATACATTCCGCAAACCACCGTCGCGAGAACGCCCGAGGAGTGTAAGCTTTCCGCCGCGAGATAGGCGAAGTAAGGCGTGATGATGCTGACAGTGATCTCCACGGGCGCATCCGTGATTTGCTTGATCAGCCACGCCAGCAGCTTGGCGATTACCAGTCCAATTACGATGCTGCTGGCGATCAGGTAGAGCAACATCCTCATGCGCTCCTGGAGTGACGGCGTGTGCCCGGTGACCACCATCGCGATGGTAAGTTGCAGCGCGAGCAGCCCGCTCGCGTCGTTCACCAGGCTCTCGCCTTCGATCACGTCGGTGACTCTTTGCGGCAATCCCAGACGACGAGTGATCGACGTGGCGGCGATGGCGTCGGTGGTGCAAATCACCGCGCCAAGAACCAGGCCGAGCTTCCAGCTGAAGTCCGGCAAAATCCAGTGAGAGGCGAAAGCTACGCCGTACACCGTGAACGACACCAGGCCCAGTGCCAGCAGGGCGATGCTGGAGATGTTGAATCGGAAGTCGCGCCAGGAAGTCTGGAATGCGGCGGAGAAGAGCAGCGGCGGCAGGAAGAGCAGGAAAACCACTTCCGGATTCAGTTCGATGCGCGGCATGCGCGGGATCAAGCTGAGGAACAGTCCCGCGATTACTAGCACGATGGGGTATGGGGTTTTGAAGCGCTTGGCCAGCGTCGCGAGCACGGCGATGCACAGCAGGAGCAGCAGGAAAATTGGTTCGGAGTGTTGGATGTTCTGGCCGTACATTATTTTGTGAAGGGATACGATAGCGCAGATGCTAGCCCGCGGCACGCACTTCCGGCTGGCTACTGAAAATCTTCGAGACCTTATTTCCGGCAGGTCTGGGCGGCTTCGGGCTTACGCGAAAGGGCGCGCGCGAGTAGAAAATCCATCGCGCGACCGAGTCTGCGAATGCGTGTGTCGGTTCCCTTGGCCGAATCGAACCATTTGATGAAATGCCGGCGATGCCCAGTGGTGAACTCGTCGAAAGCCCGGCGCGCTGCGGGATTCTGTTTCAGCGCCAGGCGCAGGTCAGCGGGAACGGGCTCTTCCCGCGACGCGCGGTCCAGTCGAAGCTCGACGCGGACGACGTCGCCAACGTCGGCGCGGGCAGCCTTACGCAGAGCCGTATTGAGCTGGATGCGGTGGCGCCCGCCGCCAGCCGGCATCATGGTAACGCGCGCGCTGCATCCATTCACAATCGCGACGACGGGCACGTATTTCGGCTTCCCTGGCTTGCGGCTCGTGTTGGCCGCTTTGCGCGCATTGCCTGCTCGGTTGGCTTTGTTGCCGCGAAGTTGCGCGACCAACGCGTCGGCAACGGCTGCCGGCACATCGACGTGGCGCATCATCCAGATTTTGTAGATCGTGGCTGGAAATTTCTTTGTTGGAGGTGGCATCGCTCTAGAATCGCAAACTTCGTCGGGCGCGTTCTGCTCATAACATTATGCGCCAAAATCCCGAGGTCCAGAATCCGCGATGCATCGAGTAAGATAGCTGGCGCGATTTCCGTCGCCCGAGGTTCCGCAAGTGGAAAAACTTCCGAGCCGCAAGATCAAGATTCCAACTATTTGCGTTGTGACACTACTGTGCGCATTTGCGCTGGTGGCGGCTGCTGCGGAGCAGAACGCGGTGCTCCTGTGGCCGAATGGCGCGCCCGGCTCCGAAGGCAAGACTGCGCCGGAAAAAGTTCGGATCACGCCGGATGGCGAGCACGTTATTTCCAGCGTGCACCAGCCATCGATTGCCGTTTATTTGCCTCCGAAGCAAACGGCGACCGGTGCCGCCGTGGTCATCGCGCCGGGCGGTAGTCATGTGGAATTGTGGGTTGACCATGAGGGATACGACATCGCGAAGTGGCTCAGCGCGCAGGGCGTCGCGGGCTTCGTTCTGAAATATCGCCTGGCGCGTGAGGCGGGGTCGAGCTACACCGTCGAGGGAGATTCGCTGCCCGATATGCAGCGCGCGATTCGCCTGGTGCGGAGCCGCGCGGCCGAGTGGGGCGTGGACCCGGCACGCGTCGGCGTCATGGGATTTTCTGCCGGCGGAGACGTAGCGGCGCGGGCGGCCACGCAATTCGATGCGGGCAACGCCACGGCAACGGACCCGATTGATCGCCGAAGCTCGAAGCCAGCTTTTCAGGCGCTCATTTATCCGGGACTGCCGCAGGACCTGCCAGTTTCAAAAGATGAACCGCCGGCATTCCTGCTGTGCGGCGAAGATGACCGCCCGGGAATCTCAGAAGGGCTCCCTGAACTTTTCGTCCAGCTGAAACACGCTGGCGTGCCCGCGGAACTGCACGTTTACACCGCCGTAGGTCACGGATTCGGCATACGCAGCGCAAACACCGGCGCGATTGCAGAATGGCCGGACCGATTTCTGGAGTGGCTAGGTACGCTCGGTTTCTTGAAGCGCAAATAGGCGTCCGAAGAGCAGTGCCATGAGGGTAGAAACAAAAAAGGCTCCGATTGCTCGGAGCCTTTTTTCGATTATAAATCCTGGCGGTGACCTACGTTCCCGCGTCGTTTCCAGCGCAGTATCATCGGCCCGGCAAGGCTTAACTTCCGTGTTCGGGATGGGAACGGGTGTGACCCTTGCGGTAAGACCACCAGGAAACTTGT
>Ga0209275_10000076_pt1 | contig 29579 bp, 23 predicted proteins | sample HubBroMetageREF2_FD_188344 | JGI IMG/M metagenome (GOLD analysis project Ga0209275, IMG submission 188344) | Reference soil microbial communities from the Hubbard Brook experimental Forest, New Hampshire, USA - Hubbard Brook CCASE Soil... | ecosystem: Environmental > Terrestrial > Soil >... | reverse complement strand
GGCGCGCGGACACGCCCATTACGGACTGCTTTACAAGGTCGCCGAGGGAATGATCGAAGGGGTGCAGCCGGATCACGCGCTGCCGATACTGGCTGAATTGCGCGCGCCGATGATTGAAGCAGGCGCGCAGGATCAGTTTTTGAAATTGCTTTCGACCACGTGCGAAAGGCTTCCAGGGCGCACCGAACCGCTGGAGACGCTTACCGACTTCTGCAGAACCACCAGCGATCCTTTCCGGCTGAATGCGGCGCTGGGCCAGCTTTCCGACGCGCATGCGGCGGAGGGGAATCTGCCGCGCGCGGAAGAATTGCTGGCGGAGTTGGTGGACCGCAACAAGAACGATGAACGGCTGGTGGACCGGCTGAATGAATTGCGCGCGCGAACGGGCAGTGCGCCGATGGCTGGGGGCACGAGTCCGGAAGGCGCGGCAGCAAATGCGGCGAACACAAGCAACGCGGGTTTGCGGGAACCGGCGGCTGAAGAGCAGAACAAGCTGGTGTCTCCCGCGCCGCCGGCGATTGCCGAGGAAGCGCTGGACGAGGAGACGCACAAGTATATAGCGCAGGCGCTGACCGATGTGGACCTGTTTTCCAGTTATGGGCTGACGCAGAAGGCCACGCATCTGCTGGAAAACGTGCTGCAACGCGCGCCGCGCCATACGCCAACGCTCGAGCGTTTGCTGGATTTGCATTTGGGCGCCGGAAACGATCGCCGCACGGCGGAACTGGCGGCGCAGCTGGAACAGATACATCGCGAGCGGAACGACACAGTGAATGCGGACCGCTTCGCCGAGTTGCGACAGAGATATTCGAAGGTGGCAGGACTGACGGAGAAGGATTTGCCGGTGGCACCGGCGGTGGCAGCGCCAGAGCGGGTGACTTCGTCGTCGGGAGCTGCTGGGATCGTTTCCGCGCAGGCATCTGCTGCTGCGCCGGCGGAACCTCCGGCGTTTGAGATTGCGCCGGAAACTGATCCGGCGGCTGCCGCTGCGCCGATCGAGTTTGAAATTCCGCTGGGCGGAGTGGAACCAGAGATCGTGCCGCCGCCCGCGCCGATTTCGCTTGCGCCGGAGGAAGTGGCGGCCGCGCCTGCGACTCAGGAGGCAGCGGCTCCGCAGATCGCCGGGATTGGGGAGGAGCTGGATCTTTCGGATGAATGGGAGGCGATTGCGGCGGAAACCATAGAGACCGCCGATGCGCCGGTTGCAAATGAAATCGAAGCGGCGAGCGTGGAACTGGATCCCGTGGTGGAGCCGGAACCGGTCGCGGCCGAGGCGTCGGAGGCAACCGCTACGACTGCGGCGCTCGAGACGGTGTTCGAAGTGAGCGCGCTGCCGGATGAAGAGCCCGACCATGACGCGAAGCCTGAGCCGTTCCAGATTGAAGCGAACACTCCGCAATCTGAAATGACGGCGCATGTGCCAGAGGTTGAGGCTGAAGTGCCGCTGGAAGCCGCGGCGGCGGAGCCTGAAATCGAACTTCTCGAGGTAGCGTCGGAGGAAGAGGCGCCTGCGGAAGCGATTCCGGAGCATGTGTTTGAGCTGGTGGACGAGCCTGCTGCAGCAGAGGTGGCTGCGACGTCTGCCTCGGGCGGCGCCGGCGCTGCGGATTTTGAGCTGGAGCTGACGCCTGAGACAGCTGCTCCGACGCGCGAGCACGCTGGTGCGGCGACAACCGAGGATTTCATCAGCGAATTGGTAGCGGAGCTGGACGATCTGGAGGCGCCGTCGGCCGAACCGGTGCAGGAACCGGCGTTATCGTCGGCGTCTGCGTCTTCGCCCAAAGACACGCACGCGAGTTTGGAGCAGGTGTTTGCTGAAGCAAATGCGACGCCGATGGCCGCAATCACGCCGCCACCGACGAATGGCGCTACCAACAAGAACGTTGCGGCCGCGCCTGCTGCGACTCCGGGGACGCTGGAAAATCTGAACCAGCTGGCGGAAGTGTTTCAGGAATTCCGCAGCGAGCTCGGTGAAATGGGCGAAGAGGATGAGGACCTGGAGACGCACTACAATCTGGGCATCGCCTATCGGGAAATGGGATTGCTGGATGAAGCCATTGGAGAATTCCAGAAGGTGGCGAAGGCTGTGCAGAAGGGCAAGCCATTCCGCTATGAAATGAATTGCTCAGTGATGCTGGGGCTTTCGTTTATGGATAAGGGCGAGCCGAAGGTCGCTTCGCTGTGGTATCAGCGCGCTTTGCAGGTGCCGGGGTTGGAAGAGGAATCGGCGTTGGCGCTGCGTTATGATTTGGGTTTGGCGCTGGAGTCGGCGGGTGAAGCGGACGCGGCGCTGGATAGTTTCCGTCAGGTTTACGCGGCTAATATTGATTATCGGGATGTGGCGGATCGGATTGCTACGCTGCAAAAGCACTAACCCTCAACGGCAACAACTTCAATCCATGTTGTAAGAATATGGGCGATGCGTCAGCTTCCGGTTACGGCGGTGGTCTGGCACTGTTCGTCCAGCATGAGGCACTTGCTTAAACGCCTTGCCGCTATACTCCCGGAAACAAGGAGGTCGCATGAATTCGTTGTCGCTGTTTCTGCTTGCACTTTTCTTGACACGTCCCAATGCCCTGAGACCATCAACTCAAGAACCTTCGCCGCCAGAAGAGCCCTTGTGTGTGGAAAACTCGCCGGAGAGACACGGCGAGAGCGGGTGCAGTATCGTTGCAAACAGGCCGCTGCCTACGAATCTCAAGCAGCCAGTGTTCTGGCACATTGACCGCTTTGAGACCGGGGAACGTGCGCGAGCAGCCATTGGCCCTGCAAGTATTGCGTTCGAGGCCCACGGTGCTTGGTGGCTCATGTCGGTCGAATCGGAAAGCAACGACCACCATGGAGGCGAACATGCTGCGATGGTCAAATTATCGCCGTTACCAGAGGCCGCCAAATATTCAATGCTCGTGATATCGGCGTACATCCCTTCCGGCATGACCTCGCGTGTCCATCTTCACTCTGGCGTGGAGGCGTTCTATACGGTCGATGGAGAACAGTGTTTGCAGACGCCCGAGCGGGCCTTCAAAATGCGAAAAGGTGACACCTTGGTGATACCGACGGGTGTCACGATGCGCCTGGTAGCAACTGGGCCAAAACCTCGGCGGGCGTTCGCAATCATCGTTTACGACTCATCCAAACCGCCAACAACCAGAATGCCGATGGAGACGGCCTCGCAGCTCGTTTCCTGTCACAAGACACCCTAGGAGAGGATGTCGCGTAACGGGAATTCGACGACGGACGCTTGTTCGATGTCTGGCTGGTGAGGGCTGCTGGCTACTTCGTGGTTGGCTTAGTTTTCTCGGAGCTGCAGGAATTCAGGGTTACCCATTGCTGCGGGTTTACTGGGACGCCGTTTACATCAACTACCCAATGCAGATGGGGCCCGTTGGCGCGGCCGGTTGCGCCTACGTAGCCGATCACTTCGCCTTTTTTTACGTGGGCACCGGGGGCGACCAGCAATTTGGACATGTGCAGATACATGGTTTCCAGGCCCTGGCCGTGGTCAATGGCTACTGTGCCGCCGAGCACGGCGAAAGGCTGTGCGATTTTCACGATGCCGCCCGCCGCGGCGTGAACGGGACGTCCGGCGGGAGAGCGTTGGTCAATGCCGGCGTGAAATTCGCCGGTGGGCTTGCCGTTGTGCAGGCGTTTCACCCCGAAGGGGGAGAGGACGCAGCCGGGGACTGGAGCGGTGAGAGGATCTTCCCAATATTTTACGTCGGAGACGGTGTTGCGGAATTCGGTGAGGGTGGCGATGTCTTCGGGCGTTGAGTGCAGGGCTTCGATTTGCGGAGCTAGTACAACATTTTGCGTTGGGAACTTGGTTGCGCGGATTGTGAGCTTGGCGAAGGCGAGCTTCGCGCCATCGTCGGCGAGAAAATCTATTTCGTAGGCACCGGGTGTGTCTGCGACGGCGATGGGCATGAGGCCTTGCGAGCCGCCGCTTGATTGCGGGAATAGCCGGACGGTGCGCGCGTTGAGCTTCGCGCTGGTCGCGGGGATCTGGCAGGAGAGGCGGACGGTTTGGCCTAGCGAGATCGCTGCCGGTTTTACGGTGCATTGCTGAGCGCTGGCCGATGCGGCGAGCATCGCGTAGAGCATGGTTCCCAGAAGCGTGATGTGTGCGCGCGATGGCCGGTGAGTGCGTTCGCGGAACGCCGGGTCGATGGATTTTCTTTCGTGGGAGCAATTTTTCATGGCGCGATAATTTTATCGGTTTTCGGCGCGGTTGGTGGGGCGCGGTTGAGCGTTTGTGCGGAGCGCAGCACTAAAATGACAACAGGGCGCTGTGCGGCGGTTGGATTCGTCGCCGATCGCAGCAGGAAAAATGTCCGGGGCGGTTGCGACTCTGGCGATAATCTCCCATAATCGTAGACTAAATCATGCTGACACGGATTCTGCGCGTGGTGTTGCTGCTGCTGTGGCTGGAACTGGGGCTGCTGTTGATCCTGATGCCGTGGTCCGAGGTTTGGGACGTGAATTTTTTTCTGTATCAGTACCCTGCCCTGGCGATTTTTTTGAAGAATCCCTATTTGCGGGGAATGATTTCAGGGCTGGGAGTGATGAACGTACTGTTTGCGCTGGAAGCGTTTCGCCGCCGGACTTCTACTGTTGTCACCCGCACTTAAAACGCCGATTGTTTGCTATGTGACGGACCGGAAATCGCTTGGAGCGGGCGATGGCGGCGAAGGCGTGCTTGACAAAATTCGCGCGGCTGCTGCGGCTGGCGTGGATTGGGTGCAGATACGCGAGAAGGATTTGTGCGGGCGGGATTTGCTGGCGCTGGCGCGGGAGGCTGTCGCTGGCGAAGGCGCGGCGCAAGTGATTGTGAACGACCGGTTGGATGTGGCGTTGGCCGCGGGAGCTGCAGGCGTGCATTTGGGGCGGGAATCGTTGGGCGCCCGGGATGTGGTGCGTTGGTGTCGAGGTGGAAATGCCGCGGCGGAATTTGTGGTGGGAGTTTCGTGCCACAGCTTGCAGGAAGCGCGCGAGGCGGAGAGCGCGGGGGCGAACTACATATTTTTTGGGCCGGTGTTCGATACGCCGTCGAAGCGGGGGATGGGTGAGCCGCGGGGCGTCGCGCGGCTGGCGGAGATTCGCGGCAGCGTCGCGATTCCGGTGGTGGCGATTGGCGGAGTGAGCGAGCAGAACGCTGCAGATTGTATTCGCGCGGGAGCGGCGGGGATTGCAGCGATTCGAATGTTTCAGGAGGCGCGGGATGGCGCAGCAATGAAGGGTCTGATCGAACGATTACACTCGCTGGGCACTAGCCGCTGAGCCAGCGGCCGATGGGTTGCAGTTCTTCGATGTGGTCGCAGATGACTTTGATAACGGCGGTGACCGGAATCGCGAGCAGCAGGCCCATCGCGCCCCAGAGGAAGCCGAAGAAGAGTAAGGATACGGTTAATGCCAGTGCGTTGAGGCGGACGCGCCAGCCCACCAGCGCGGGAACGAGCAAATTGTTGGCGATGAAGTGAAACAGCGTGAGTATCGTGAAGATGCCGATGAACGGGCCGGGAGTGTGAAACTGTTTGATGCCGATGAGAATCGGCGGCACCCAGGAGAGAACCACGCCGAGATACGGAATCAGATTGAGCAGGCCGGAAAGCAAGCCGAGCAGGAATGGGAAGTCGAGTCCCATGCCCCAAAAGAAAAGCCAACTGAAGACAACCAGAATCAGGCCGACGAGGGCGGTGCCGACGACATAACTGCGCAGCACCATGGTAACGTCCGCGAGAGTTTCCTTCACTTCAGTGCGACGCGTGGCGGGAAATAACTGCATGGTGGCGTGCCAGACCTGGCGTTTGGCGGCGAGCATGAAGAAAAGCAGAAAAGGCACGAAGGTCGCGGCGACGACTACTTCGTACAAGGAACTTAATCTGGAGAGCAGCGCGGCGCGCACGGGATGCGAATCGGCGACGGAGACAACGTGTTCGCCGGGAGTGCTGCCGGGTTCAATTTCGGAAACGTGTTCTTCGAAGTTCGCGAGCTTTTGTTCGATGACGGAGGCGACTTGGTGCAAGGGCTTGCGGTAGAGCGGCCAGTCGCGGCCGAATTGGTCCACGCGCTCGATCATGCTCCATGCGACAACCAGCACTGCGGCGATGGTGAACAGAACCACGATGAGCGAGCCGAGAGCGCGCGGCACGTGCCAATCTTCCATAAAGTTGACGACCGGATCGAGGAAATATGCGAGCAGCACCGCGACCAAAAGCGTGACCAGAATCGAGGATGCCCAGTAACAGAAGGCGATCACGATTCCGGCGGCGATGATTTTCCCGCTAGCGGAGCTGGGCGAGGCTATTTTTTCTTCCTCTAAAGGCATGGCGGTACGATAACACAGCCAGCGTCGCGCAAATAACGCTGTGCCTGCGCATACACTGGGCGAAGGGACAGGCGCGGCGGTGGTGATGTTTTCGCGGGCGTGCGCCGCTGCGACCGGACTCGGCTGGCGGCGCAATGATAGAATCACGAGCCTGATTTTTTAGCGCGTAATAGCAATTCAATGACCAATTCATGACCAAGCAACTTTTCGGAACGGATGGCATTCGCGGGGTGCCCGGAGAGGTTCCGCTGGACGATGCGACGCTGGATCGCGTGGGCCTGGCGCTGGGCGAATACGTGAGTTCGCACGGACGCTCGCCGGACGCGCGGGCGCGCGTGCTGATTGGGCGGGACACGCGCGAATCGGGGCCGCACATTGCGGATCGAATCGCGCGCGGTTTGGCGGCAGCGGGCGTGGAAGCGATTTCCGCGGGAGTGCTGACGACTCCGGGGGTGGCGTGGCTAGTGCATCACGAGGGATTTGCGGCGGGCGTGGTGATTTCCGCTTCGCACAATCCTTATCACGACAACGGCGTGAAACTGATTTCTGCGACGGGCATGAAATTTCCGGACGCGGTAGAGGCGGAGCTGGAGCGGTTTATTCTGGCGTCCAGCGAATCGCCGGAATCGCGCGGCGAAATGCAGCTGCACGACAACGAGAAGATCGACGACGATTATCTGGACGGGCTGCGCGCGGCGGTGCTGCCGGGCGCGAATCTTGCGGGGATGAAAATCGTGATGGACTGCGCGAACGGCGCGGCCAGCAAGCTGGGCCCTCGACTATTTCGTTCGCTGGGCGCCGATGTGATCGCGATTAATGACAGCCCCAACGGACGGAATATCAATGCGGATTGCGGGTCGCTGCATCCGGAGGCGATGCAGAAGCGCATGGTGCAATCGGGCGCGTCGCTGGGCGTGGCGTTTGACGGCGATGCGGATCGCGCGATATTCGCGAGCGGTTCGGGCCAGCTGGTGGATGGCGACGGAGTGCTGCTGGTGGTGGGGCGTTACATGAGGTCCGCGGGGAAGCTGAAGGGCGATGTGATTGTCGGGACTACGATGGCGAATTTGGGATTGGAACGCGCGCTGGAAAAATCCGGGTTGAAGCTGATGCGGACCTCCGTGGGCGATCGTTACGTGCTGGAAAAAATGCTTCACATCGGAGCGAACCTGGGAGGCGAGCAATCCGGGCACATTTTGTTTTTGGACGACGCTACGACCGGGGATGGGATGCTGACGGCTGTCAAATTGGCTTCGATCGTTGCGCTGAGCGGGCCGCTCTATGATTTGATTGCCGATCTGAAAATTTTTCCGCAGAAGATCGTGAATGTCCGGGTGAGGTCGAAACCGCCGCTGGAATCACTGCCGGCGGTGGCGCGCGGTTTGGCGGAGGCGGAGAAGGCGCTGGGGAAATCGGGGCGCGTGGTGCTGCGCTATTCGGGGACCGAGCCGCTGGCGCGGGTGATGGTGGAAGCCGAACAGCAAGAGGATGTGACGCGCTGGACGGAGACGCTGGCGGAAGCGCTGCGCGAGACGATTGGGGCGTAGGACGGCTGGGTTTACGGCGCCACTGCCCCGTGCCTGAAGCTTTCTCAGCCGGTAGGTCAAGAACTCGGTCAAATGCAAAGAGCCGGCGGGACGCCGGCGTTACGAAACCCGCCCTGCGTTATTTCCACATAAGAATGAATCTCCCGAGAACTATTTCCGTGCTGGCGACATTCTAAGTAGTGAGAGGCGCGGGACGGGAGCGTTGAGATCCTTGTCGCGGCGGTCGGGCACCAAAAGACGACGCGCGTTGATGCCAGGTCGCTCTTGCGTCTAAAACCCCACCCTTCAAAAACCGAGGGGTCGGGCACCCGCTCGCGGTGATTCGAGGTTGAGTGGAAGGACCGGAAGCGGTGCGGCGATTTTTATGAATAGCGACGACCAGCTCATTTTGGAGTTTCAGCGGGGGGCGCGGGAGGCGTTCGTGGAGTTGTTCGAGCGCTTTCGCGAGCCGATCTATGGATTTTTTCGGCGGAGGCTGGAGCATCCGGCGCGGGCGGAGGAATTGGCGCAGGAATGTTTTCTGGCGTTGTTGCAGAACGTGCAGCGTTACGAGCCGCGCGCTGGTTTTCGCAGTTATTTGTATGGGATTGCGATTCACATGGTGGCGGCGGAGCGGCGCAAGGCGGGGCGCGAAGTTGCGGAGAACGAGAAGCTGGATAGCCGGGCGGTGGAAGGTAATGCTGCGGAAAATAGTGACGCGGGAATCTGGGTGCGCAAGGCTTTGGGGCAACTGGAACAGAGCGAGCGGGAGATTTTGATGTTGCGCGAGTACGAGCAACTTAGTTACGGCGAAATTGCGGCGGTGCTGCGCATGCCGGTGAATACGGTGCGATCGCGATTGTTCCGGGCGCGGGCGGCGCTGAAAAATCAATTGCTGCCGGTGAAGTGAAGGATTGAGGCCGAGGAATTTTATGGAACGAAATGCACAACACGCGTTTGATGCCGAAGAGGTGATGGCCTATCTGGACGGCGAGCTGGAAGCGCGGCGAGCGGCAGAGCTGGCGGCGCATCTGGTGAGTTGCAGCGAGTGCCAGGAAGTGGCGCAGGGATTTCGCGCGCTTTCGGAGCGGATGCTGAGTTTTGAAGTGGAGCGTCCTTCGGTGGGGATGAACGAAAAGGTGCTTGCTGCGCTGGATGCCGGCAAGTCTGCGAAGGCATCTGGCGCAAAAGATTTAGCGGTTCACAAAGGTTGGAAGTGGCGGGGGATATTCTCGCATCCGCGGGCCTGGGCGTTTGCGGGCGCTGTGATTGTGTTGGCGATTCTGATCATCGGTATCCCAAGAAAAGGCGAAACGCGACTCGAAGCCAAGCGGCGCGCTCTGAGCGGGCTGTCCAGTGACTACAAATCCTGGTTGAGCAAAGAAGGGCCCGCTGCGACGCGATCTGACAAGAACGTCTATCAGACTTCAACTGAAACCCGTGAAACGGACGCGCTAGTACCCGAGGCGGCACCCGGGCCTGCGCCACCGGCTCTGGCTGGCGACGAATTAAAGGCACCGGAAAATGTTGGGCCGATGATTGTGCAGACGGCTTCGCTGACGATATTGGCGACGAACTACGAGGAGGCTAGCGCGGCGATCGAAAAGCTGGCTGCGGCGCATGGCGGGTACGTGGAGAAGCTGGACGCCAAGTCACAGACCGGGAATGCGCGGGAACTCACGGCGTCGCTGCGGATTCCGACCAAGCAACTGGACGGGTTCTTGGCCGATGTGCGGAAGCTCGGGCACGTCGAACAGGAGACTCGCGAGAACGAGGAAGTGAGCGACCAGTACGTGGACCTGCAGGCGAGGTTGAAGAGCGCGCGGGCTACGGAACAGCGGCTGATCGAGCTGCTGGGGACGCGCATGGGGAAACTGCAGGACGTGCTGGAGGCCGAACGGGAGCTGGCGCGGATACGCGGAGAGATCGAGAGCATGCAGGGACAGGGTGCGCTGCTAGTCCACCGGGTGAATTATGCGACCGTGCAGGTGGACCTGAACGAAGAATACCGGCAGGTTTTGGGGTCGGGGACGGCTTCGACTGGTATGAAGATCCGCAACGCGGCGGTTCAGGGGTTCGCCAACCTCGAAGAGGGCGCGGTGGCGCTGCTGGTTTTCTTGTTTGCCGTGGGGCCGTCGCTTTTGTTCTGGCTGGCGATTTTGTTGGTGCCGGGGTGGTTCGTGTGGAAGCGGTTCAGGGTTCGCGCCCGGAGTTAGGCTCGATTTTCTTCCAAAGAACATAGAAAAATGGCGGCGCGCTTTCAGAAAGTGGATGTTCATACCGCAATACCATAGGCGATTTCCGTTCCGTGGTAGCTAAACCCTGTAGGCACAGCGCGCATTGTAACTTGGGGAAAAGACAATCAGCTGGCATCCGGCGTGCAATCTGTAGTGTGGCTGTCTCTTATCCCGGGGTGGGCCGGTTTCGCCGCGCTGGAGCCGGAACTAGGGGTAGAGCATAAAGGGGGCCCGACGGGGCCCCCTATTTTTTTGTGTTGGCAGCTTGGACGCAGGTTTCCGGCAAGTGGATTGCCCCTGTTTTTCACCTGTGATGTAATTCCCTCAGTTTTCGCGCACCCTCTCAAATATGCCAGCTGGCGCCGCGCTATTCGTTCTGCTTGCCGTTCTTTTCGTGATTGGTGTACCTGTGCTGGCTATCGCCGCGTATGTGAATGTTAAGTCTCTGAAGCAAAGCGTGGGAGCCGAAGCAGCGCAGTTGATCCGCCGGATTTACGCGCTGGAGCAGCGGCTGACGCAGATCGAGAAGGGGTTATCGGCGCTGTCTGGTCCAGCGGCTCCGATTCCGCCGAGGGACACTGCTGATTCGCCTGCGGTTGTTGCACATCCTGTTACGATCCCGACTGCTCCGTCCGCGTCCATACCTTTGCCTTCGCAGCCTCCAGGGGCATCCGTCGTTTCCCCACCTCCATCGGCCCCACGTCCGCCTGCACCTGTTCGTGAACACGCGCCGGCACTTTCGTCGCCCCTATCCATCCCCACCGCGGCCAAGCATGGTAGCGACGGGAATTTCGAGGAGATGGTGGCGGGACGGTGGTTGAACTACGTGGGAATTCTGGCGCTGCTTTTTGCTGTCACGTTCTTTTTGAAATACGCTTTCGACAATAATTGGGTGGGACCGCGCGGGCGGGTGGGGATTGGACTGCTTGCGGGCAGCATTCTGTATCCATGGAGCCAGCGTTTGCTCGCGCGGGGGTACAAATATTTTTCGGAGGGGATCGCGGGGCTGGGCGCGGCGGTGTTGTATTTGTCGTTGTGGGCGGGCTGGCATTACTACCACATCTTTCCGCAGAACATTGCGTTCATGGCGATGATCGTAGTGACCGGGGTCACGCTGGCGGTGGCGGTGGGGCGCAACTCCGAGCGGATCGCGTTCCTGGCGCTGGTGGGCGGGTTGATTACGCCGATACTGGTGAGCACGGGCGAGAATCACGAAGTGGCGCTGTTCACGTATTTGACGATTCTGGGCGCGGGAGTGCTGGGGATTGCGTGGGTGCGCGATTGGAAATCGTTGCCGCCGGCGCAGTTTTTGGCGACGCTGGTCTATTTCTGGGGATGGTACAGCGATTTTTACCGAGCGGACGAGCTGGGCATCACCGTGGTGTTTGCGACGGTGTTTTTTGTGTTGTTCGCGGCGCTGCCGTTGGTGCGCAGCTGGCGCGACGGCGAGCTTTCGGGGCTCGAAGCCGGGATTGTGCTGGTGAATTCGCTGGCTTATCTGGCGGCGTTGCGCGAGATGCTGTGGCCGGATGATCGCTGGGCCTTGACGGTGGCGGTGCTGGCGCTGGCCGCGGCGCACCTGGCGGCAGAGCGGATGTTGCCGGAAAAACGCGGAACGGAAATGCGCTTGGCGCGGATTTTGTACGCGGGCTTGGCGCTGACGTTTGTGACGCTGGCGATTCCGATCCGGCTGGACGGGAGATGGATCACGATTGCGTGGGCGGTGCAGGGCGCGGTGCTGATCTGGGGCGGATTGCGGGCGCGATTCGCGGCAATGCGCTGGGCGGGGCTGGCGCTGTTCGCGATTGTGGCGGGGCGATTGGCGCTGATTCCGATTCCTGCCGATACATTCTTGCGGAATGCGCGATTTGCGACGTTTGCAATTTGCGTGGCTTGCATGGCGCTGAGCTGCTATTTTGCGGCTTCGAGCGACGAGGAGTTGGCTCCCGAGGAAAGCATGGCGTTTGTGATTACCGCGATTGCGGCAAATATTCTGGCGATTGCGGCGGCGTCGCTGGAAGTGTGGGATGTGTTTGGGCGCATGCATTCGCTGGGAATTGATCGCGGGCACGCGCAGGAGCTGGCGCTTTCGATGTTGTGGCTGGTGTGGGCGTTGGGATTGCTGGGCGCGGGATTGTGGAAGAAATCGGAGACGATACGCTGGCAAGCGCTGGTGCTGCTGGGCGTGGTGATCGTGAAGGTTTTTCTTTTTGATCTTTCGTTCCTGGAGAAATTTTACCGGATCGTTTCGTTCCTGCTGCTGGGGCTGGCGCTGATGCTGATTTCGTTCTACTACCAGCGGCAATTGCTGGGACGGAAGGACGAGAGGAAGGCGTGAGCGGACGGTTGCGTTTGCCTTCGCGCATACCGCGCGGCGTTCTGCTGATGGGAGTCATTTGCGCGGCGCTTCTGGCGGCTTTTGTGGCGCTGGCGGATACGCCGCTGCCTGCGGCATGGAAGCACTGGCACTATTCGCGCGCGATTGAGCTTCCAGCGACTGACGTGACACAGCTGGTGAGCGTCGCCGCGCCGCTCGACATTTATCCCCATGCAATACCCTGGCTGGCCGACGTGCGGGTGATTGACGACCGGGGCGCGGAAGTACCGTACGTGAGTTTTCGGAGCGAGGGAACGTCAAACACTGCGTCGCTGCCGACCACTTTGCGCGAGAACAGTTTCACCGCCGGACAGTTCACGCAATTGGTCGTGGATGTCGGAGCGCACGCGCCATTTCACAACGCGGTGCGCATTCAGACCACCGCGCCGGACTTCATCGAATGGGTGCAGGTGGAGGCGAGCGATGACGCACACATGTGGAGGATGGTGCAGGAGCGTGCGCCGATTTTCCGCTTTCGCAAGAATGCGCACGAGGGCACGCAGGTGGTGCACTACTCGGAAAATAACGCGCAGTATTTGCGCGTGCGGATTCTGGATGGAGATGCGAAGTTTACCGTGTTCGGCGCGGACGTGTTACATGAAGTGGTGGAACCCGCCGAGCGCGTTCCGATGGAAATTATTTTGTCGCCGGACGCAAAGCAGCCGGCGGGGAGCAGCGTTTGGAGCGCAGATGTGGGAGCATCTGCTGAGCTCGGAATGGAAGTTCGATTTGAGGTGACGTCGCCGGCGGAGTTCATTCGCAGCGTCAAAATATCCGTGAGCGGAGACGGCAAGGATTGGTTTGGCGTCGGCGGTGGTGAAATTTATCGTTATCGTCGCGGGGACGCGCAGCTGGAGCAGCTGTCGGTTATGGTTCCTCATGGCGCGCCGCAGGTGCACTACCTTCGTGTGGAAATTGTGAATGGGAATGACGCGCCTCTGGCCGGCGGCGCGCCGAAATTGTATGTGACGCCGCAGCACCTGGTGTTCGAGCGGCAGCCGGGGCGAAGTTATTCCGTGATTTATGGACAAGAACGCGCCGAGGCCGCGCAGTACGATCTGGGGCGGCGGTTGGACGCAAAACAGATGGCTGCGGCGGTGGCGGGGCAGGTGGGGCCGGAATTAGTGAACGCGGATTGGGTGGATCCGCGGCCTTGGACTGAGACGCATGATATTTTTCTTTGGGTGGTGATGCTGGCGGCGGTGATGATGCTCGGTTATGCGGCGGTGCGATCGTTGCGGAAGTCGGCGGCGCCTGAGGTGTAAATCTGGGCGACGCGAAAAAAAAGGCGGGTCCCGGCAGGATCCGCCCTTTTCGAACCTTTCTGTCAGCTTTCCTTCGTTTTGACTTCTCGAAAAAATTGACTATCGGCTGCTGCGTTTAGCTGCAGCCTGAGGTGCCGCCACAGTTGGAGCATTTGTAGCAGCTGCCGTTGGGGGTCATTAACATGCCGCATTCGGAGCAGGACGGCGCGTCGTCTATTGTGGCGCGCTGGCGTGTGGAAGCTTCTGGGTCGACATGCTTTGTGGCGGCTGCTGGAGCCACCGCGTGTGCCATTGCCGCCGCCGTGGTGGCCGGAGCTTCGGCGTCGTTGGTTGCGTCGATATCGAGGTAATCGGGCGAGATGAATTTCGCGCCGAGCCAGCGGCCGAGGTAATCCACTACCGATTTTGCGTAGCGGATATTGGGATTGCCGGTGTAGCCCGAAGGTTCGAAGCGCGAGTTGACGAATTTGTCGACGAGCGCGCGCAGCGGCACGCCGTATTGCAGCGCGATGGAGACGGACAGAGCGAAGGCGTCCATGATGCCGGAAAGTGTGGAGCCTTCCTTGGCCATCTTGATGAAGATTTCGCCGGGGGCGCCGTCTTCATACTTGCCAACGGTGAGGTAACCTTCATGGCCGCCGATGGAGAATTTGTGGGTGATGGAACTGCGCTCGTTGGGAAGCTTGCGGCGGCTTGCGCCACGCGCGAAAAGCTCTTCCTGCTGGGGCGCGGACGCAACCGGAGCGGCGGCAACTTCTGCAACCGGCACCGCTGCGGCGGCCGGCTTTTCGTCTTCTTTTTTGCTGGCGGCGGAAAGCGGCTGCGAGCGTTTGGAATTGTCGCGGTAGATGGCCACGGCTTTCAGACCGTACTTCCACGATTCGATGTAGGCCTGCATGATGTCTTCGACGGTCGATTCTTCCGGCATGTTGATGGTCTTGCTGATCGCGCCGGAAAGGAAGGGCTGGGCCGCCGCCATCATGCGCAGGTGACCGCGCCAGGCGATCGAACGTCCGCCGCCCATGGGAGACAGAGAGCAATCGAAAACGGGTAGATGTTCGTCTTTCAGGCCGGGGGCGCCTTCGATTTTCGCGTTGGCGTCAATGTAGTCGACGATTTGGGCGACTTGTTCCGTGTCATAACCGAGATTCATCAGGGCCTGCGGAACAGTGTTGTTGACAATCTTGATGACGCCGCCGCCGACCAGCCGCTTCTGCTTCACCAGCGCGAGATCGGGCTCGATGCCGGTGGTGTCGCAATCCATCATGAAGCCGATGGTGCCGGTAGGAGCGAGCACGGAAACCTGCGAATTCTTGTAGCCGAATTTCTCGCCAAGCTCGAGCGCATCGTCCCAGGCTTTGCGGGCGGCGCGCAGCAGTGAAGGCTGCACGTGTTCTTCCTTGATTGGACGCAGGGCGTCGCGGTGCATGCGAATGACGTCAATCATGGCTTCGCGATTGCGCGGGTAGCCGCCGAAGGGACCCATGCGTTCGGCAATGCGCGCGGACTGTGCGTAGGATTCGCCGGTCATCAGCGCGGTGATGGCCCCGCAGAAGTCGCGGCCACCGTCGGAATCGTACGGAAGCGCGAGAGACATGAGCAGCGCGCCCAGGTTAGCGTATCCGATGCCCAGCGGACGGTAGTCGTGCGAATTGCGCGCGATTTTTTCCGTGGGATAGCTGGCGTTGTCCACCAGAATTTCCTGCGCGGTGATGGTGACGTCCACGGAGTGGCTGAACGATTCGGAATCAAACTGCCCGTTGGGGCCGAGATACTTCATCAGGTTGAGCGAAGCCAGGTTGCAAGCCGTGTCGTCCAGGAACATGTACTCCGAGCACGGATTCGAAGCGTAGATGCGGTCAGTGGCTTTGCAGGTGTGCCAGCGGTTCACGGTGGTGTCGTACTGCATGCCGGGATCGCCGCAGCGCCAGGCAGAGTCCGCCATTTCGCGCAGCAGATCTTTTGCGCGGAATTGTTCGCAGGGTTTGCCGTCGTTGACGTTGCGGGTCCACCAGTCGCGGTCTTCTTCTACTGCCCGCATGAAGTCGTCGGTCACGCGCACGGAGTGGTTGGCGTTCTGGAAGAAGACGGAAGTGTAAGCCTCGCCGTCGATCGCGGGATCGTAGCCCTGCTCGATGAGCACGTGGGCTTTGCGCTCTTCCTTGGTCTTGGACTGGATGAACTCCATGATGTCCGGGTGTTCGACGTTGAGGATGACCATTTTGGCGGCACGACGCGTCTTGCCGCCGCTCTTGATGACGCCGGCGAAGGCGTCGAAGCCCTTCATGAAGCTGACCGGGCCGGAGGCGATGCCGCCGCCGGAGAGCGATTCCCTGCTGCCGCGCAGCGTGGAGAAGTTTGTGCCCGTGCCGGAGCCCCACTTGAAGAGCATGCCTTCGGTCTTGGCCAGGTTCATGATGGAGTCCATGTTGTCCTGCACCGAATTGATGAAGCACGCGGAGCATTGCGGCTTGGCTTGCACGCCGACGTTGAACCAGACAGGGGAGTTAAAGGCGACTTTCTGCTCGACGAGCAGGTGAGTGAGTTCGTCGCGGAAAATGTTTTTGGATTCGGGGGTGGCGAAATAGCCGCCCTCTTCGCCCCAGCGAACGATGGTATCTACGACGCGGCCGATCAGCTGGCGCACCGAGGTTTCGCGCTCGGGGGTATTGGGCTTGCCGTGAAAATACTTGGAGGCCACAATGTTGGTGGCCGTCATGGACCAGGACTTGGGGACTTCCACGTTTTCCTGGCGGAAGATTACCTGACCTTTATCATTGCCGATTAGAGCTGTACGACGTTCCCATTCAACTTTGTCGAAAGCAGAGACCTTGCCGTCGGTGAATCGCCGCTGGAATTCCAGCCCGGTGGCGCGCCGCGTAACCTGATTCGTTTCGGCCATACTGTTCCATACCGTCCTTGTTTCAGCCATTTTGCCTCCGCGCAGGCAGTGGTGCCATGTAGATGTGAGCCGGGGAGCCGTGCGGGAGCAGAACCTTCATTCTACCCCTAAGCGACGCCCCGTGGGTGATGTGATGTGCACCGTAGCGGTACACGCAATAATTGACTGTGGCGAGCAACTGGACCTTAGAGCGGCAAAAAGCGCCGTTCGCGCCGAAAAAAAAGAGACAAAAGCCCAGCTAAGCCGCGCAAGAAAACCGAGGCGCGGCGTTAAATGGGGTAAAGCCCCTCTAGATTTTCGGTTAACCCGGTCCGGCTCTACGACTGGTTGGGGGCAGCAAAAGAGCTGCGGCCAACTAATTCTCCCCCGAGCTTGGAAGCGCAGTATCGGGGGTTGTGGAAAACTTGTCAAGAAAAATTCATAAACAAACCACAAAATCTTATGCTTAGGGTGTCGAAAACGTCTACCTATTGTGGTGGGTATGCTAACGGGCGCAGCCAGCAGTAGATGCGGGAAATGCGTACGGGCGCGCGAATGAAAATTGGCGCGGAAAATTTCGCGAACGGTCGCGAATGTGGCGGAATTTTTGGCGCGATACAGAGCACGGCTACAGCGAGAAATTGACGTGTTGCGCCGTTACGATCGAATTGATTTTCCGTTTGCCGCGCGCGATTTTCCCTGGCGCGCGCCGCGCCACTGCACTCCTCCGCAAACTCCGCCGCAGTGGCACGGAATCACGAAGGCAATTTCAGAACCGCTTGCAAAATCGAAATGGCGCCGGGCGAATCCCTCCGGGACGCGTGGCGGGGATGTGTAGAGGAAAGCAACACCTAGGAATTGACATGAACCGTTCGGCGCTGGAAAAATTCATAATGAGGAGCCATGGCGAATCCAGCAATCGAAATTGAGCAACTGACGAAGGACTACCCGGTGGGGTTCTGGCGGAAAAAAATGCGCCGGTCCCTGGACCATTTGACGCTGCAGGTGGACGAAGGGGAATCGTTCGGATTCCTGGGACCGAACGGCGCGGGCAAGACCACCACGATGAAGCTGATGATGGGGCTGATTTTCCCGACGTCAGGAACGGCGCGGGTGCGCGGGCGTTCGATAAACGACGTGCGCATGCATCGTGAGATCGGGTACATGCCGGAGCAGCCGTATTTTTACGATTACCTGACGGCCCGGGAGCTGCTGGGATATTTCGCGCGCTTTTTCGGGTACAACGAGGCGGAGCGGAGCGAGCGCGTGACGCGATTTTTGGGTCTGGTGGGCCTGGCGGCAGCGGCGGACGTGCAACTGCGTAAATTTTCAAAAGGCATGCTGCAACGCGTCGGAATTGCACAGGCGATTCTGCACGATCCGCAAGTTGTGTTTCTGGATGAGCCGATGTCTGGGCTAGATCCGGTGGGGCGGCGCGAAGTGCGCGACATCATTCTGGATTTGAAGCGGCAGGGGCGCACGATTTTCTTTTCCACGCACATTCTTTCCGACGCGGAAATGTTGTGCGACCGCGTGGCGGTGCTGGTCGAAGGGAAATTACGGGGAATCGGTTCGCCGGGGGAAATTGTGTCCATGGAAGTGCAAGGGATGGAAATTCTGTTCGAGGTGGGCAAGGAACAGACGTTGCCGGCGAACATCGCGGCGCGCGCGAAAAATATCGGCAACCGCTATCGGATTGAAGTGGCGGAGGAGGAGCTGTACGCGGTGCTGGAGCAGTTGCGGGGGTGTGAAGGACGGATCCTGTCCGTGGCGCCGTTGCGCCCATCGCTCGAAGACTATTTTTTCAATCTGGTGGGACGGCAAAAAACATCGGTAGCCCCGACGGAAGTAGGTGTGAGATGAGCGCGATACCGGGCGTGGTGGCGATCAATACGTTCCGCGAGGCGGTGCGGGATCGCGTGCTGTACAACCTGATATTTTTCGCGCTGATGATGATCGGCGCGGCGATCCTGGTGGGGCAGATTTCGATTGGGATCGAACGGATGGTGATCATCAACTTGGGGCTTTCGGCGATTTCGGTTTTTGGAATCATCATGGCGATATTTATCGGCGTGGGGCTGGTGTACAAGGAAATGGAAAAGCGCACGCTGTACAGCCTGCTATCCAAGCCGATCCGGCGTTGGGAATTCCTGGTGGGGAAATTTGGCGGGCTGCTGCTGACTCTGGTGGTGAACACCGCGTTGATGACGCTGGGGCTCGGCTTCGCGCTGTACTGCGTGAGTGGGAAATTCGAGCGAACGGACACGACAATCTTGGTGGCGGTTTATTTTATTTTGCTGGAGCTGGCGCTGGTGACGGCGCTGGCGCTGTTCTTTTCTTGTTTCACCAGCCCGATGCTTTCGACGCTATACACATTGGGAATTTACGTGGCGGGCGTTTTTGCGCCGGGGATATTGGGCATCAGCCAGTTCACGCAGAATTGGGCGGTGGCGGCTATCACGCGCTTCGTGTATTACCTGCTGCCGAATTTTCATAATTTCGGCGTGATCGCCGCCGCGGCGCACGGCGACGCAGTACCGCTGGCGCTGATCTGGCACAACACGCTGTACGCAGCGCTGTATGTGGCGCTGATTCTGGTGGCTGCGTCGGCGATATTTTCCGGGCGCAATCTGAAATGAGTAGCGGCAGCCATAATAAAAGCCACACGCGAGCGCTGTTGCTGGCGCTGGTATCGGTGCCGGTGCTGTTCGTGGTGTGCGCGGCGCTGCAGGTGCGTATTGACGCCGATACCCGCGTGATGAATCAGGACAAAGACGAATTGCTGCTGCGTTCCGGCTGGCTGCTGAAGAACCTGAGTTTGGGGTATGAGCCACTGCTGGCGGACATCTATTGGACGCGCGTGGTGCAGTATTACGGCAGACGGGCGCGCAAACCCGGAGCGAGTTACGAATCACTGTGGCCGTTGCTGGACATCACGACGACGCTGGATCCGAAATTGATGATTGCTTACCGGTTCGGCGCGGTTTTTTTGTCCGAGCAGCCACCCGTTGGACCGGGACGCGCCGACTTGGCGGTGGATTTGGTGAAGCGCGGGATCGCGGAAAATCCGGATGAATGGCGGCTGTATCAGGATTTGGGATTTCTCTATTCGATCCATCTGAGGGATTACCAGAAAGCCGCGGATGCGTATCTGGAAGGCAGCAAGAATCCACACGCTCAAATATGGATGAAGGTGATGGCCGCGCGCGTGGCTGAAGCGGGCAACGAGCTGGAGACTTCCAAGCTGATCTGGATTGAAGTTTACTCGAACAGCAAAGACGAACTGGTGCGCAACAGAGCGACGCAGCATATACATGCGCTGGACGCGGCGCTGGGCCTGAAGCGTCTGAATGAAAGCTCCGAAGATTACTGGAGAAAATTCGGCCGCTTCCCTACCTCGATGCAAGAACTTCGCGACGCAGGATTAGTTGGGGGCGCTCTGCAGGATCCGGAGGGATTTCCCTACGTGATGGGTCCGAACGGGGTGCCGCAGCTCAATCCGAAAAGTACCATCGTGCTGGACTCCAACCAGGGCGCGGAAAAACTTCGCTAATACGCCAGACTATTCGTAGCGCAAGGCTTCGACTGGATTAAGCCGCGCGGCTTTCGTGGCGGGCCAGACGCCGAAGATCAGGCCGATGCTGACGGAAACCGTGAAGCCGATGATTATCGCCCATGCGGGGACGACGGCTTTAAGCGGGCTAACCATGGGAATCAGGAAGACGATGGCGCTGCCGACGATAATGCCGATGATGCCGCCGGTTCCGGTGAGGGTCATGGCCTCGAAGAGAAATTGCCAGGTGATGTCTCGACTGCGCGCGCCGATGGCTTTGCGCACGCCGATTTCGCGAGTGCGCTCGGTGACGGACACCAGCATGATGTTCATCACACCCATGCCGCCAATGAGCAGGCCGATGGAACTGAGTACGATGACGACGAGAACGACGCCGCCAATGATGTCGTTGAATTTCTGCACGACTTCCACCTGGGTTTGGATGGAGAAATTGTCCGGCTTGTCGTAAGGAACTTCGCGGCGGCGGCGCAGCACTTCGCGGATCTGATCCACGGCGGCATCGAGCTTGCCGGAGTAGGCGAGGAAGCGATAGCCGATCTCGTAGCTGCTGGGATACAGCTTCATGAACGTGTAGTAGGGGATGACGGTGCGGCGATCTTCATCATCGGTGCCGAAACCATTGGGCGGCTTTTCGAACACTCCCACGACCAGATAGGTTGAGCCATCCACCAGAATTTCCTTGCCCATGGCATCTTCAATGGTGGGAAAGAAAGTGGTGGCGACGTTTTCGCCGATGACCACCACATTTTCGCGATGCTCGTTTTCGGCTTCGGTGAAGAAGCGGCCGGCTTTCATCGTGGCGTTGGAATAGACGGTGAGATAAGCGGGAAAAGTGCCGCGAAAATCAGTGCCCTCGATTGTAACGCCCTGATAACGCGCGGTGTGAGATAGCTGCCACTGAAAGGCGGACACGGCGATCTCTTTAATTGCTGGGCAAAGCTGACGGACGGCCATGGCGTCTTCCAGAGTGAGAGGCTTGCGCAGCTTCTCGTCCTTGGGACGACGGCCGTTTTGCGGACCCTGGTCGAAACGCGAGACGAAAGCGGTGTCAATTCCTTCCGAGACGATTTCGTCCTGGATGGTCTGGCGAAAACCTTGCACCAGGCCGACGACGAGGATGATGAGCGCGACTCCGATCATCACGCCGAGGATGGCGAGGAAACTGCGCAGCTTGTGCTCGCGGACCGTGTCCAGCGCGAGATGGAGATTTTCGCGGAAGTCACTTTGCATGGAGTGGTCCTAGGTCTCCGCCCGCAGAGCTTCGATCGGATCGAGCCTCGCGGCGCGCATCGCGGGATAAATGCCGAAAAATAGGCCGACGGCGGTGGAAAGAACCAGCGCAACAAGTATCGAAAAGAGCGGCGTGGAAGTCGGGACCGAAAAAATCGCGCGTACCAACTGGCTGATGGCCACGGCGGCGACCACGCCGAGAAATCCGCCCAGTCCCGCGAGAACGGATGATTCCACCAGAAATTGCAGAATGATGTGACGGCGGCGCGCGCCGAGCGATTTGCGCAGGCCGATTTCGCGGGTGCGCTCGGTGACGCTGGCGAGCATGATGTTCATGATCACCACTCCGCCGACGACCAGAAATACGGAAGTGATCCAGATGGCGATGCCGAAGGCGTTGCCGGTGATGCGATTCCACAAGCCCATGATGGAAGTTGGGGCGATGATGGCGAAATTATCTTCGGTCTGATACGCCAGGTGGTGGCGCGAGCGCAGAATCATGCGGGCTTCGTCCTCGGCGGCATCCATAAATTCCGGGCCGCGCGCCTGGACGAAAAACGTAATGGAATCCTGCGCCGTGAGCCATTCCTTGCGATAAGTGCCGAGAGGGATCATCACGAAATTATCCTGCGGCTGGCCGAGGACGTTGCCTTTGGGCGTGGCGACGCCGACGATCGTGTACTGTCCCTGGCCCGCGCGAATTTCTTTGCCCACTGGATCCGTGCCGGGAAATAATTTGTTGGCGACGTCCGCGCCGATGACGCAGACGCCAGCGCGATGACCTTCGTCAATGTCGGTGAGCAGCCGGCCATTGGAGACGTCAATATCGCGGATGGAAGCGAAGGTGGGCGTGGCGCCAATGATCATTACATCTTCGCTGAGGTCGTTGCCGTGGCGCACGTCGGCAAATGTCCTCATTTGACCGGCGATGGTGTCAGCGAGCTTCATGCCCTCGCGCAGAGCGTCCAGATCATCCATCCCGAGCGTGGGACGTTTGCGGGCTTTGTACCATTGCTGCTGGTCGGTGACGATGCCGATGCGGTCGATCACGAAGGCATTGGCCCCCAGGTTGGCGACTTTATCGGCGACGTAAACGTTCAGACCGTTGAGGACGGAGATGACGGCGACCAGGGTGGTGACGGCCAAGATCACGCCGAGCAGGGTCAAGAAAGTACGCAGTTTGTGCGCGCGCAGGGTATCGAGCGCGATCCAGATGGTCTCGCGCAGGGCACCGAGCGTTTGCCGGGCATTGGATAGGGATTTGGAGGAGTTCATCGTTGTCACCATATTAGACGGATATGGGCGGGTAAAAACTTCAGATTACGGATAAATTCTTGGCGCTTGGGATGCGCAGCAGGGGGCCGAGACCGAGCTTGCGGGTGACGGCTTCGGCGGAGTATTCGGATAGAATCAAGGTTGCAGACCATTCTATGGCGCCAAGCATCTCAGTGACGGGCACTTCCAATATGGCGAAAGGACTTACGGCATCGAGTCTGGCCGCGGCGCTGGCGCTGGCGAGCTTGGCGGGGGCGTCCGGCCAGCCGATTCCGAGGCTCGCTGGAGATCCGAGCGCATCTCGTGGAGACCAGGCCAGCAGACAAATGGAAGGCCAATCCGGGACGGCGCGGCCTCCTACGGACGCGGAAATGGCGGCTCGCGCGAAAGTGCTGCTGGAGCACCAGCACGCCAACGACGAAGCGCTGGAACAATACGAGCGCGTGGAGCATCACGTGGACCGCACGGGAGGCGCGACGCCGCGGGTGCTCGACGACAAGACTTATCGCGTAGTGCCCACTGGAAGCGGCACGATGAAACTGCTGCTGAAGGATGGCGACCGGCCGGTGGATGCGGCGGAATATCGCAAGCAGCTGGAGGCGTGGAAAGAGTTGCTGGAGCTGATGCTGAGGCCCGAAGATTCCAGAACCAAATCGGCGAATGCGAAATGGCAAAAGAGGAAGGACGACCGCAAGGAACTGTTGGATACGGCGCACGAGGCTTTCCTGACCACATGGGCGGGGCAGGAGACTTGCAACGGGCGTTGGTGCGATGTCTATAACCTGCAGCCGAATCCAAATTTTCATCCGCGCTCGCTGGTGCAGGATATTTTGACGCGCGTCACGGCGAAGATCTGGGTGGACCACGAAGCCAATCAGCTAGTGCATGGAGAAGCGCACGTGATGCGCGACATTTCGTTTGGCGGCGGGATTCTGGGGAAACTCTATCGCGGCGGAGTGTTTTTTATGCAGCAAGAGGAAGTCGCTCCGGGAATCTGGCTGCCCACGCGCTATCAATACGATTTCACGGCGCGTAAGTTCCTCTTCACGTTCGAGCAGCACCAGTATGTGGAAGCGCGCCAGTATCGCCGCGTGGGTCCGCCTAAACAGGCGCTGGCGACGGCGCAGACCGAACTGGCCAGCGGCAAAGCGCCGTACGGCGACCCGTAACTTATCGGTCCATCCCGGGTTCAACTACATAGCAACGGGCGCACAATAGTCCTAGTGCGGCTCTGTACCCTTCCGTCCAATTGATAGTCGGCGTCTGAGGACTTTGCTGCTCGGAGCTTGCCGGTCAGTTACTGGTCACCTGCAGCTCGCTTACACGTAGTTCGAGGAGGCGTTATGAACAGGCGAACGCTGCTGTTTGTCGCGGCCCTGGCTGTTGCGGCAGCTGTTTCCGTGCCGGAAATGGCGCGCGCGCAAGGTAGTGCTGCGGGCCAGGCGGCGCCGGCGGGAGACGCAACTACACCAGCCGCAGTTCCGGCCCAGTCCAACACATCTGCCACAGCCAACGCGAACGGCACCAGTTCGGCGACTACCGCGACAGCGTCGGCGCCAGCGAAAAAGGTGTGGACCAACGAAGACATGGGCGACGTCCATAAAAATTCCGTGATTTCCACGTTTTCGGCAAGCAGCAGCAAACCGGGAAACGCCAAGCCCGCGGGAAATACGAAGAGTGGGAACGCGAAGAAGTATCAGGATCAAATCACGAATTTACAGGCCAAACTGCCGCCGCTCGACGAGCAGATCGCAGAATTGCAGGCGACGCTGAATGGCACCGCGGTGAATTCCACGCGGCACTACAGCGGCACAAAGATTGACGACTGGCACGAGGAGTTGGTGCAGCTGCAAAAGCAGCGCGAAGACATTACCGCGAAGATCAGCGCGCTGCAGGACGAAGCGCGGCGCAATGGCGTGCCGGCGAATCAAATTCCGGAGTAAGGATCGAAGGATACAAAAGCAAAAGCGGGTCCCGATCTCGCGACCGGGACCCGCCCTCACAAACTGCTTGGTCTAGTGCGCCGCGGCGGCGACTTCCTTTTCGATGGGAGCGCCAACCAGATTGCCCCACTCGGTCCAGGAACCGTCGTAATTCTTCACGTTACTGAAGCCGAGCAGATACTTCAGCACGAACCAGGTGTGCGAGCTGCGTTCGCCGATGCGGCAGTAGGCGATCACTTCTTCCGCGCCGTCAATTCCCTTCTTGCCGTATAGCTCCTTCAGAGCATCCGCGGATTTGAAAGTGCCGTCTTCATTGGCGGCCTGCGCCCAGGGGATATTGGCTGCGCCCGGAACGTGGCCGGCGCGCTGCGCGGTTTCGGAAAGTCCCGGGGGCGCGAGGATTTTTCCGGTGAATTCATCCACGGAACGCACGTCCACCAGCTGCGCGGCCTTCTTCTTGTCGAGGAAGGCGTAAATATCTTCCTTGCGGGCGCGAATGGATTCATCGGGACCGGTGGCGTGATAGGTAGTGGCCGTGATTTTCGGCGCGTCGGTGGTCAGCGGACGCTTTTCTTCGACCCACTTCTTGCGGCCGCCGTTGATGAGGCGCACATCCTTGTGGCCGTAGTATTTCACTTGCCAGAAAGCGTAGGCGGCGAACCAGTTGTTGTTGTCACCATAGAGCAGGATGGTGGTGTCGTTGGAGATTCCGGATGCTCCGAGCAGCTTTTCCAGCGCGGCCTTGTCAATCAGGTCGCGGCGGATGTTGTCCTGCAGCTGCGATTGCCAGTTCCAGCCGACGGCGCCGGGAATGTGGCCCTGGTCGTAGGCGGTGGTGTCCACGTCCACTTCGACCAGGCGGACTTTCGGGTCGTTCAGATGGTCCGCGGCCCATTGGGTGGTCACCAGAACTTCAGGGTGCTTGTAGTCAGTCATTTGCCGTCTCCTCGTTGTTGGTCATTCCTTGAAATTAGACGTTTGTTGCGGGAACCGTTGCAAAAAATTCGCTCATAAAACAAAAAACCCACCTGCCTGAGGTGCTTCCGGCGGTGGGTGGGAAATTTCTGGGCTAGTTTGCGGTTCTTAGATGCCTAGCCTCCCCGCGCCAGAAGACACGCGTGCGCAACACATACAACAACAGCAACATGCGCAGCACTGGCAGCAGATTTGCATGAAGTGAGGTTACACCTGAAATGGGGGGATGGCAATTGTTTCTGATTGGGGCCGATCGATGAGCTTTTGCTAACCTGACTGCGGGGAGCGAAGTTGCCGATTGTGTCAATTGGCGCCTGGCTGCTGGGGCAGCTTGACCTGCCGTCAGGTAGAGATACAGTTGAATTCCCTTCTGAAAACCGGCACTTCGCTGCAGGCTGCCCCCTTTTGACCCCCAGGGTCGTGTCCGGAATCGCGTGCCCTTCCCAGACTGGTGTTAGATGACGACAAAGTTCTTATTGGGCCGCGGCGTGCAGCTCGCCTGCGGGTCCGCCAATTCGAGGCTGTTCGTGGTGCGTGCAGTCCTCAACCTCCGCATATTCGCGTGCGCCATGGGATGGTGTGCCAGCGTAATTGTCGTGCATCGATCGGCCGCAGAACGGTTTTCATCAATTTGCTGGAGCGCAGGCGGATCATGGAAAAGCTTTCAAAAGCGAGCATTGTGCCAATCGCCAGCGCACCTGCCGAGAAGCGCCGCCATCCGCGTTTCCCTTTTTCGGTTGGAGGCGAAGCCTTTGATCCGCAAGCCAACGTTCGAGGAACGGGCCGGCTGTCCGATATCAGCCGTAGCGGCTGCTATATGGATACAATCAGCCCGTTTGCGGTAAACGCGGCGATCATTTTGACGGTCACACGCGAGGGGCCGAACATTCAAGACCAAGGCCAAAGTGATGTATTCACTGAACGGGATGGGAATGGGCATGATGTTCACGACGATGGAGCCAGATCAGGCGCGAGTGTTGGACGCGTGGCTGGCCGAACTGGGCGGCTTGATACATCGGGAACCGGATCCGGCGAAGCAGGGCGAGGCCACGCCGGAGGCGCTGGTGGAGGCTGCGTCCGTGGTGGATCAGGAATTGGGGGATATCGTCCGCGAACGGATGGTGGTGCTGAGCCGCAAGAGCAGCGTGGGCGACGTGGAAGCGATGGCCATGATGCGAAAACTTTCGAAGTGATTGAATTTCAATTTCGCCGGCGCTGCAAGGATTTCCTTCCCGCGGTCTGTATTCTTCTAGGTGATGGCTTTCAACGTGCCGTCGCTGGTTTCGAATTCGATGCGCAAGAGCCAGTCGAAGTGAAATTTTTCCGCAGCCAGCCACTTTTCCATTTGTTCGCGGCCCGGGGCGTCAAATTCCACGAGCATTTTTCCTTCCTGCATGTTGACGAGCACGCGGCGCGCGGTGACTTCCTTGGCGGCGTGCACGCGGCGCGCGAGCTCTTCGGCGCCCTGGCGCGTGAGGCAGGCGAGAGTGTGTTGCGAGAGGTAACGAGGCATTCCGGCTCCTGTTCCGCTAAAATGAGCGGCCACGAAACTAGCAGAACCAATATAACGCGAGCGGAGAAAAAACAAATGCTTGAGATGCGCACGGCTCATCCTTATTACGTTTATGAAGCGATTTACGCGCAGCCGGAACTGATCGAGCGGGTGTTGGGGCAGCGCGCGGAGATCGAACGCGCGGCGGAGGCGGTGGCGCAGAAGGAGCGCATCACGTTCGTGGGGATTGGAACTTCGCTGCATGCGGCGCGCGTGGCGGAAAGCTGGATGCGAGAGTTCAGCGGTGGGCGCTTTTTGGCGCTCTGCGAGCAGTCTTTTGAGCTGCTGCATCACCCGATTGCGCTTGGCGCCGGCGACGCGGTGATTGTGATTACGCATACTGGCACGACTACGGCTTCACTTGAGGCGTTGCGTATGGCGCGGAGGGCTGGAGCGTTGACGGTGGTGATCACCGGACAGATGAGCGAGCCGACGAACGGCCCATCGAGCAGCGATGGAGTGCGCGGCGCCGATTTTCACGTTCAGACTTGCGAGCAGGAAGTGGCTTTTGCTTATACGAAAAGCTACACCACGGCGCTGGCGGTGCTGGCGCTGTTGATTGCGCGCGTGGTCGAGAGAAAGAAATTGCTCGCGGGTACGCCGCCGCTCGCGGCTTTGGAACGCGTGCCGGATTTGCTGCGCGGCGCGTTGCAACTCGAACCTGCGGCGCGCGAACTGGCTAAGCGCGTGGCGGCGCTGGCGCGGATTGAAATTTTCGGCTCGGGCGCGGCGTGGCCTACGGCGAGCGAAGCGGCGTTGAAGATTAAGGAAGCGTGCTACATCGCGGCGGAGGGATTTGAAACGGAGGAAATTCTGCACGGGCCGTTTTCGGAGACGGATGCGCGCGGGTCGTTGGTTGGGCTGTTTACGGGTGGTGCGACGGACGAGCGCGGGCGGCAGATTTTGCGCGCGGCGGGCGAATTGAAAATGCCGCGTGCGGCGATCACGGTGCCGTCGGCGAATCGCGATTTGTCCGCGGAGCAGATTCTGCTGGTTCCGGAAACGGCGGAATGGCTGGCGGCGTTCGTACATCTGATTCCACTGCAGCTACTCACATATTTTCTGGCGCTGGAGCGTGGTGTGAGCCCCGACAGCGGCCGCATGGAGCAGCCTGCACACGCCGCCGCGAGTAAACACTACAAGTATTGAGCGGAGTGCGCTGCAGCGTCTTCGCCTGTCCCCACGAACAGGAGTTCCTAATCGAGAACATTGCGCTGGAACATCGCGAAGGCGCGCGGACGGCCCGCGTAAAATTGCACCCAGAAACATCCTGGGGTGCACTATGAAACGATGTGTCCTGGTTGTGAGCACGCTCGCGTCGCTGGCGTTGCTGGTCTCGTTGACATTTGGCACGGCGCCGGCGCGGGCGCAGTTCGCGAGGGGCTTGGGAACGGTGCAAGGAACGGTGCTGGACGCGCGCGGTAGGCCGGTGGCCGAAGCGAGCGTGACGATTCAGACTTCCGACGGACTGAAACCGCACGCGACGCACACGAATTCAAGCGGGCATTACGAATTCGCGCGATTTGATGCAGGGCAATATGATTTGCGGGCGTATTCGAAAGGCCAATTTTCCGATTGGAGCAAGCACATTGTGATCCGTCCGAAGAAAACCACGGACGTGACGCTGCGCATGCCGCCGGACAGCGCGGAGAAGGTGGACGTCAAAAGTAATCCGTAAAGCGCGGCAAGCGATTTGCTGCCCAGTACTGAAACGCAGCTCGTCGTGCAGGTCCTGCTCCGACTTTTTCTTGCGCCAAAACCAGCGCAGCCGGAAATTCGTATAACGATCGTCCGTTCAGGTATGCCGCACAGCATCCATCGGGTTCGCGTTGATCCAAGGCCGCGCCGCGGCGTATGCGATGCTCATCGAGATTAGGACCATAAGCAACGCTACGGGAATCAGGACTTGCAGCTCGACCGGGCGAATGCCATAAAACTGTGCGTTGAAAATAATCGTGGCTGCGATGCCCAACAGCAGCCCAATCAGCACACCCAAACCGGAAATGATGGCGGTCTGCCGCAAGAAGAGATGCAGCAGGTGCGAAGGCAGGGCGCCCAACGCCACGCGAATTCCAATTTCTTTTTTCCGCTCACTGACGGAATGGAAAATTGTGCCGTAGAGGCCTGCTGCCGCCAGCAGCAGCGCGAGCGCGCCAAGTCCGCTGACGACTTCCAGCGTTAGAATCGGCACGAAGAGCGTAAATCTCATCCATTCGTCCAGGGTAACGGGCACCAGCACGGTTTTGGCGCCTAGTTTCCGCACGATTTGCACGAGTGGCCCGAGCCATTGGCGGGGGTTGCCCTGTGTCCGGACGATCAGTGCAATCCCGGTTTGATAATGCTGGACAAGGCTGTAGTACATATAAGGACGCGTCGGCTCATCCAGATCGGTGTATTTTCCGTCGCCGACGACGCCGAC
>Ga0209275_10000075_pt1 | contig 29591 bp, 30 predicted proteins | sample HubBroMetageREF2_FD_188344 | JGI IMG/M metagenome (GOLD analysis project Ga0209275, IMG submission 188344) | Reference soil microbial communities from the Hubbard Brook experimental Forest, New Hampshire, USA - Hubbard Brook CCASE Soil... | ecosystem: Environmental > Terrestrial > Soil >... | reverse complement strand
CCCGTCTCGTCACGGCGGAACGAGTTGGTGATGAAACGATGTTCGCGCGCCGCGCGAACCAGCGCGTACCCAATGAGATGCGTGAACGAGACTTTCTCCCTACGTCCGGCGGCTTTGATTGCGCCGGCCAGTTCTTTGCGGCGGGCGTCGAGCACATCGACCGAAACGCTCCGAAAGCTCGTCGCCGTGGGAATTGACAGACTCTGCTCCATGTAGCCGGTCAGAGCAGCAGCCGGACCTCGCAAAGGGGTCATTTTCGTGCCTGGCGGCGGCGCCGGGAGTGACGGCGCCGCTGGAGATGCCGAACGGAGACGCGCTTGCGGCGCTTGCTCGACCACGTCCGAGCGCAGGATCAATCCCTCGGGACCCGACCCGTGAACGAGTTTGAGGTCGACGTCGAGCCGGCGCGCCATCCGTCGTGCCGGTTGATCGGCTAACGCTTTGCCGCCGGGTATGGCGGGAGCAGGCGGTGAAGGCGGCTTGGCTACCGTTGCGCCGTTCCCCGCGCTGGGTTGACGAGCGGCTGCACCGTTTCCTTGCGAGGTATCGATCTGGGCCAGAAGCGCGCCGACTGAGATCGTTTCGCCTTCGCGCACCGCAATCTGAGTTACAACGCCCGAGACCGTCGCCGGAACCTCGACGTCGACTTTGTCGGTCGTCACCTCAACGAGGGGATCGCCTTCGGCAACGAAGTCGCCGACGTGTTTGCGCCACTCTACGATCGAGCCTTGGGTAACCGACTCGCCCATCTCGGGAAGGGTTACGTTGACGAGGGTGCCTTCCAAAACAGGGTTCATTTTATCTTTTCGGACGCCGGGGGCCTACGACTCTACGCCGCTCCGGTTTAGAAGTACTTCGCCGGGAGGGCGCCAGTTACAACCAAGGCGTTCTTGGCAAAGCGCGGACGAGCGTGGCTCAAGACGAACGCCGCCACATCGTAGGCTTGGGGGAGTGTCAGCGAGCCCGGCGCATCCTGCGGCATATTGTACCGAACGAAACCCGTCATCCGGTCGATGTGGGCCATGCCCGCGCCGTTATTGAACGACCCCGAGCCCCACAAAGGCGGATAGGTGTCGCCGACGCCGGCCCCATTGGGCTGATGACACATCGAGCACTTGCTTGCGTAGATCGTCGCGCCGTCGCCAAGGTTCGGAGAATCCTTCGGCAACGGCACGATGTACCGATCGTCTTTGGATTGCGGTGCGCCGACCGGGACCCCGCGAGAGAGCGAAGCGATGTAGGAGACGATTGCAATCATCGCCTTGCTCGAATAGGCCGGGGGCTTTCCGTTCATGCTGTACAAGAAGCACTCCGCGATGCGGTCTTGCAGGGCGATCACGCGGCGCGCGCGTTTGTTCCATTGCGGAAACCGCGCGTAGAGACCGATGAAACTGCCGCCGCGCGGCTGCGTGCCGCCTGCGAGGTGACAGGCCGCGCAAGACATTTGCGCACGTACGTACGGCTTCATCAGCGACTGTGTCTGGACGATGATGTCGTGTCCGTACGCGATCGATTTTCCGAGCGGCCCGCTGGGAAGCGTATGCGGATCGTATAAGGGCGAGCCCGTCCCGGGCCGCGAGCCCGAACATGCGGCGAGTCCAAATGCGACGGTCGCAACGAAAAGAAGCAAGCGTTTAGGCATCGTGGACCTCCGCTCAGAGCGCCAGCGTCACGTACGTGTAATGATAGGTTGCCTGTAGGACCGCGATAGCCGCAACCATCGACGGAACGACAACGGTGCCCGGGATAAGATTCGTTAAAATGTCGGCCGCCACGTCCGCGGCGCTCATCGCGGCGGGGGCGAAGCCTCGAGTAAAGATCGCGCGAGCCTGTTCCTCGATGGCGGTGTGGCAGGCGAGCACGATCACGCCCCGCCGCTGCAGCATCTCGATCGACGCGTCCTGGTACATTCCGGCCGCATCGTCGGGATCGCTGCCGACGTTAATCGGTGCGTGCCGCTTCAGGAACACATTTGAAACGACCGGCGCGCCCGCCGCATCGCTTAGTTTAAGAAACTCTCCGAGACGGTACCTCGTCCAAATTCGATCGGCATATGCGTACACCGCCGACGAACCGTGGCCCGCGAGCGCTACGACGATGGCGCCCGCCGGATATCCGAACCCGAACTGCAACCCGTTCAACGCGTTTTTCACGTTACCGAGTACGCTCGGCCGAAAAGCGACGGCTTCGAAGACTTGACGAATCGCCGCAGGGCGGCCCACGACGCTCGCAAACGCCGCGGCGTCGAAATCGGAGCGACGCTCGACAAGGTGCGTGCCGCCGGGAATTTCCGATGCGGCGGCAACGCCGGAGCTCGCGGCCGCGGTAGCCGATGCCGCGAGAAAGTCCTTGCGATTCATGGCTTCATCTCTCCGTCAACTCTTTTCATGTCCCTTCAATTCGAGGAGCGAGCCGTTCGCGTGGCCAAGAACAAAGGTCGATGGTGGGCTTCACCGCAGTTGCCATGGCACTCTTCCTGTTCGGAGCCGCGATCGGAGCTACTATTGCATGGCTAGCGGCGAGAGCCGAGAATGCGGCGCTTCGCGCGACCCTGGAAAGCAGTGCGCACTCCGGAGAGAAAGCGATCGAAGCGCTCTTGGAGCGCACGAAGAACGAATTGCGTGAGGCGACGGCCCTGCGCGCCAGCGAACGCGTCGGCGAGCTCGTCTCACCGGTAACGCAAAAGCTTGGAGAGTTCGACCGGCTGATTGCCGATCTGGAGGCGACGCGGCAACGCGATGCCGGGAGCCTGCGCGAACAGATCGACCAGCTCCTGGGCCGGACCGATAAACTCGAAACCGCGACCTCGCATTTAAGCACGCAGACGTCGACGTTGGTAACTGCGCTGCGCAATCCGGCCTCGCGCGGCAAATGGGGCGAAATGCAGCTGCGTAACGTCGTCGAGAAAGCGGGCATGCTCGCGTATTGCGATTTCTTCGAACAACAGACCGTCGCGCTCGAAGAAGCGCGCGTCCGTCCCGACATGACGGTGAACCTCCCCGGTGAGCGCTGCGTTTTCGTCGATGCCAAAGCACCGACGGATTCGATGCAGGCCGCGCTCGAGGCCTCCGACGACGAGACGCGAAAAGCGCTCGTCAAGCAGCACGCTCGAGCTTTGCGCGATCACGTCGATGCGCTCTCGCGTCGCGGCTATCAAACGGCAAAAGGTTCCGCGGAATACGTCGTGATGTTCGTCGCTGGAGAAGCCTTCGTCAGCTCGGCCTGCAACGAAGACCCGTCCTTGATCGAATATGCGCTCGATAAAGGGGTTTTGATTACCGGACCGCTGACTCTCATCAGCCTGCTGCGCACGTTCGCAATGGGCTGGCAAGCGGTAAGACAGGAAGAGAACGCAAAGAGAATCGCGACCATCGGGCGAGTGCTCTACGAGCGTGCGCTAAAGTTTTCCGAACATCTCGTCGAAGTGGGCAAGCACCTCGAACGTTCGGTCAACGCGTTCAACGGCGCGGTCGGCTCGTACGAGACGAAGTTGCTCCCTCAAGGACGCCGGCTCAAGGACGAAGCCTCACTTGGCGGCGACGATCTGGCCGAGATTCCTCCGATCGACGTCGTCCCGCGGGACGTCACCGCGCTCGATACCTCCGCCTCCACTAAACGCCTCCCGCGGTCGCAGCAGCTCTTCGCCAACGAAGACGCCGTTTAACGAGTCCTACGTTCACCCGTTACGGCGATGGCGTCGTACCCGAAGCGTGATCGGCGGCCCAAGCTTTGAGCGCCGTCAACGTGTTCTGCACGTGCAGCGACGGATCGAGACTCGTGTACGTGTAGATAATCGTGCCGTTGGGAACGATAACGTACGACGTGCGGTTGGCATATTGCGGGTGCTGCGCTAAAACGGAGTCGTAAGCTTTCATCACCGTTCCATTCGTGTCGGCCGCGACTGCGAACTTGCTGCGGCACTCGCTAACGGAAAACTTCTGCAGTTTGTCGAGCGGATCGTGCGAGACGCCGATCACCGTCGCGCCGAGCGCCTTGTACTGATCGATGGCATCGGCGAACTCGTGCGCTTCGATCGTACAGCCCGTCGTGAACGCGGCGGGATAGAAGTAGAGCACGACCGGCCCCTTCTTCAGTGCGTCTGCCAGGTTAAAGGTAAAGGCGTTTCCGCCCTGGCTTGCCTGAAGCGTAAAATCGGGTGCTTTGGTCCCAATCGCGAGAGCGGCCAAGGCGGGAATGGGAAGGATCATCGCTGCGACCGCGGCTGCAGCCAAATACCGTCGAATCATCATCGAGCACCCTCCTCGCCGCGGCGACGATATTCCTTCGAGCTCGTCGAGCCACCCAAGCCGGTTAGCAATCGTTAGGGTGAACGCAATCCCCACAGAATCCAGATGTAGAGCAGTGCGATTGCCGTATCGCCGCCGGCGACGGTCGCGGCTGCGAGTTTACGCCGCCACGGGCTCGTAAATACGAGCACCCCGATCGCGAGCTTTTCCACGACGGCGGCGATCATGACCGCAGGCCGCACCTCGGGATGATAAGCTGCATATACGAGCAGGCCTCCAACTAAGGTTATTAGCAAGGCCCAGTGACGCGCGATCATTATTGTGAGTTGGTCGGGCCTCGCCGCGCCAAACAGCAGCCGCAGCACCGCGACCGGAGCGAAGACCCCGGCGAACGCGCACGCGGTAAGAGCGCCGGTTACGATTAAGATAGCGCCGGTTTGAGGCATAGGCAGAATCTTGGCAACTGCGCGCGGGAGCCCTTCGCCCCAAAAACCAAGCCTTGCATTTTTGGGATACCGCCGCGGTCGCATTCCGGCGTAAACTGGGAATCCAGAATGACAAACTCTGGAATTGCCACCGGACTACTCGCGCTGGCGCTCGCGCTCGCGATTCCGAATGTGGCTTCGGCTTCCCCGGAGCCGTCACCGAGCCCAACCGCGCAGGCGTCGCCGCCGGCAGCGCCTGACGCGAGCACCGGCGGGTTCGACGTGAGCAAGCTCACGCCGGCGCAGCAAGAAGCGCTGCGCCTAGCCATCATCAAGACGTCGCAGAACCCGGTGGGCAACATCACGGTTCTGCCTTTCCAGAACAACTTCAACTACGGCGTCGGTCCGTACACGCGCCTGCAGTACAACCTAAACGTGCAGCCGGTCGTACCGATCATGCTTTCGACGAATATGACGCTGATCGCTCGCACGATTTTCCCAATCGTCAATCAGCCTTCGCCCGCGGCGCCGCCCGTCTGCGTGTCGCCGAACGGGTGCCCGTCAACCTTCGGAATCGGCGACACGCAAGAGCAGTTCTTTTTTGCACCCAAAACCAAACCGAACCAGCTTATCTGGGGCGTCGGCCCGATCTTCCAGGCTCCAACGGGCTCACCGAGCACGTTCACATCGGGTAAGTGGTCGGTGGGTCCCGACGCGGTCGCCTTGATCATGCCGGGGAAGTTCGTAATAGGTGCGCTCGTGACGCAACTGTGGTCGGTCGCCGGACCGTCGAGCCGCCCCGACGTAAGCGCATTCTTTCTTCAGCCGTTTCTCAACTACAATCTCAAGAACGGCTGGGCTCTATCGACCTCGCCGAACATCACCGCGAACTGGAGCGCGGCGCAGAATAAGTGGGCGGTTCCGCTCGGCGGCGGTGTCGCAAGAACCTTCAAGGACGGGGATCAGTTGATGTCGCTCGCGGTGTCGTACTATACGTACGTAACGCGACCGCTGGGGTCGCCGCAGACGAACCTCAAGATCTCGTGGAGCCTGCTGTGGCCCGTCAAACGGGGCATCGATATCGGCCAATTATTGAAGGAAGCCCAATAGGTCGTTATAGGTTGAAGGTGTAGCCTAGGAGCGGCCCGCTCATGTTGAACTTTTGGACCGCGACGTTGGGTGGAAACGCGAAGTAGTTCAGCGTACGGTACGTAGCGATCAAAGTTTGGCCATGATTGAATGCATAGCCCGCGCCCGTGTAGCCTTCCCACGTCTGATTGTTCGGGCCGGTGCTGGTTCCGAAGTCGATATAGTACGGCACAAAAATGTGACCGTCCCCGAAAAATGCTTTCCCTCGCAGCCCGGTGATGACGTCGTTTGTGAGCGTCGAAGCAACCACGGTGCCATTTGTCGTGAGGGTTCCTCGCCTACCGGTGACCGTGGCGTTATAGCCCAACGTTAGGTTTATCGGGAACTCGCGCAGGCCAAGAAAGATGCTGAGATCGGCATCGTGACCTCGCGCCACCGTAAAGCCCGCAGCAGCCTCCCAAATCCTGGGAACGAGCCGAGCCGACGTATTGAGACCAAGCCTAAGTTCACGCCTGCCCAAAGGCCCGCTGATCGACGCGAACTGACTCGCGCTTGCAGTGGCGTTGGTGTAAATGTAATCCCCGAAAACATCGAAGTCGCCTTTGCGCACATCGAGCGCCCCCATTGCGGCGGAATTCAGCTTCGAAATATAGTCCGCCGGCGTGGTCGTGAAGTTGACCACGCCGCTGTGCCCCGCACGCAGCGGCAGGTTGGGAACGGTGTACTGGACCGAACCGTGCACGGTAGGAAGCCAAATGTACGGTGCGAGCGTTATATGCATCTGCCCGTCGTACTCCCGGTCCATGAGCGTCGGACTCGCCGCGGGCGCGGGCGCCGGCGCCGTCGTGTCTTGCGCCAAAACGACGGTTGTTGCACCCAAGAAAGTCGCTACCAAAAGAACGACAGACGTGGCAAAGTGCTTCGTCGAAGTTAAAACATTCATCGCGCTCGATTCTACCGGGGAGCGTCCGGAGCGTCAACCCCAAAGACACAAAACCGCTGCTCGGGCCGCAGATTGCGTTAATGGGACAGCGAACCGTCAACATCGGCGCTATCATGACGCATGGCCGTTAATGCGCCCGCTCGCTATTCGGCGCGCATGGAAGAATCCGTCAACATCGCCGAGGACGTTGCTTACGAGCGGCTCTCGACGGACATTCTGGAGTTCATGGTGCGCGCCGCGATCGCGCGATCTGCGGACGAAAGCGAATGGGAGCACGAAGAGCTGCGGCGGCGAGGATTAAGCTGCATCCAGATTTTTCGAGACGGCAGAGCCATCTGGACGGATCGCGATATTTTTGAGGCGGAGCTGGCAGAGGCCAGGCGCTCGAAATGCGAGGGGCGTTTCGACGAAAGTAACGAACTCGACCCGGCTTTTCTCGAAGAGCTCGATCGCAATCTACGGCAACGCTTGCGGCTCGCCGGCTACGAGGTCGCCAGTTTATTGGAAAGCATGAAAGCACTTTTTCTCGAACTCGAGTCGGACCTGAGGGATCGCGTTGCCGACGCTCGCCAGGCTTTGACCAATGAGATCCTTGCTTCGGCCTGTCCCGACGTCTACGAGGTCCGCAGCGTTTCCGACGGCGACTCTCCGAACATCTCACGATAGTCGGCGGTGAAGTGCCCCATGTGCCAAAAACCCCATGCGGTCGCGACGTCGATGACGCGAATTCGCGCCCGCCGCGGGCGCTGGAGCGCTTGCCGAACCCCGCTGAGTCGCTCTCGCTTGAAATAGGCCATCGGGCTAAAGCCAGTGACGGCTTGGAAAGCGTTGATGAGCGAACGCAAGCGCAACCCCGAAGTCTCGCTCAAATCCAGGAGCGTCACCGTTTTGTCCAGGTGTTCGCGCATGTACGTTTCGCACATTCGAACTGCTGCGACACGACGGCTCAGTGAAGGCGACCGCTCGGCGGTCGTGCCGTGCTGGCCGGCAAGAGCGTCGGCTAGCAGCGGAATCAGGTCGCGCTGGGCAATTTCCCGCGCCCGAACGAGTCGCAAGAGGCCCGACGATTCCGTAGAGGCACGCAACAGCCATCGCAGATAGTAGCGAAGTCTCCTTGCAAAGAGGTCGTTGCGTTCGAGTAAAGCATCGCCGGCGGTTTCGATCAAAATCCGTGCGTCGGTCGAGTTTGGGAAGTCGCGCGCGAGCCGGCGCGCGTCGATCGTCACTGAAAGGAACGCGGACGGGCCGGTAGTGCTAAGGCGGATGGACTCTCCCGTTCCGGCGACGTGCCCTTCGTCCACGCTAGCGCCGAACCAACGCGCGCGTGTCGAGTGGCTCGCGAGCATCCCGATTATAACCGTGCTAGGCTTGAGACGGGCCTCAAGTTTGAATCCAAGATTGGAGCGGTACGAGCCGATCCGCATTGAATCGAGCCTGACGACGCGGCGCTCGGCATCGAACGAGCCCGGCTCCATCTGGGTCCAGGTCACGGACTCTGGTACCAACGCCCCTCTCGTGACGCCCGGCATACGCGTTACGCCGCGCCCTCGCCTAACTCGGCGATGTCTCGACCCAGAAAATAATTAAGCAACGTCCTAACGGCCGCAATCGCCGCAAGCTTCCCGATGTCTTGCCACGTTGGGGCGACGACGCTACGAATGATGTCGGCGGCCAGCTCGAGTTCGAGTCCCAAGAGAAGCCACGTAGCAAAATGCACCCAAATCCTTTTGCGTTCCTTAAGGGTCGCGTCGCGAAACAGAGACAAAAACGATTGATACGTAGCTTTGCTTGCGCCGACGACGATAAAAAAGACGGCAGCGATCTCTATTAGCAGCGCGGCGATCCCGGCGATGCCTGTGAACGCGTCCGTAATTGCCGTCATTTTTTGCCCTGGCCGTGGCCATACTCGCCCCACGAACGCTCGCCCTGCAGTTCGTCGGAGGAATTCCTGCGAATGCTCCGAGAGGAGTAGACTCCATGCAGCCACGCCAGGCCGCTCCGGCCGCGTTTGCTCTCGCGTTTGCATTCGCGTCCGCGCAAAGCCGCGCGCAGCAGATTCCCGCCGTGCCTACTCCTTCGCCGGCCCCGCCCGCGCCGTACGTTTCGATCGAAGAGGAGGTCTCGCCGAACTACGACGACGAGAGCGGTTCGACCAGCCTCGTTAACGTTCGCGGGCAGCTACCGTATGTCGCCGGCGCGCAGTACGTCTTTCGAGTCAAGCTTCCGATCGTTACAGCGGCGCCCGCGACTGCGGTGACCGGAGCGGGAGATCTCGCCTTGTACGACCTGGCCGTCACCGATGTTGCACAGGCCCGATGGCTCGAGGGCGTCACTATTCGCGTGCCGACCGCTCAAAACGACTCGCTAGGCAGCGGGAAATATTCCATCGGTCCCGCGTTTGGCTATGAGACGCACCACGGCCCTTGGACGCTCGGTTTCTTCCAACAAAGCTTTTTCTCGGTAATCGGGCCCACTTCGCGTTCGCCGGTCGCGCAGTCGAAGATCGAACCTACCGTCACGCTCGCTCTTGCGAGGGGCTGGAGCATCGGTCTCTCGAGCATGACCATCACGTACGATTGGGTTCACAATGAATGGACGGAAGTGCCCGTCGGCATGAGCGTCGCCAAGCGGTTTAGCGGCGGTCTTAGCCCGCTCGAAGCCTCGGTTGAGATGGAGCAAAACCTTGCCGACGTCAAAGGCGCGCCGGGTTGGACGATTCGGACGCTGCTAAAGTGGACGTTGCCTAGATAGCGGCGAACGAAACTCGAGAATGAGTTACGATTGATGGAGACCTGGGTGCACGGACTGCCTGACGGAATCTTCTTTACGCGGTTAGCAATCGCTACGGTCCTCGGTTTGGCGATCGGATTCGAGCGACAGTGGCGGCAACGAACGGCCGGCTTGCACACCATGACCCTCGTTGCGGTTGGCGCGGCGCTCTTCTGCGCTATTCCCGGGCTCGGCGGAAAGGTTTCGGACCCCTGGCGCGTGGCCGCGCAAGTCGTCACGGGTGTCGGGTTCCTCGCCGGCGGCGTTATTCTGCGGCAAGGACTCGACGTGCGAGGACTTACCACGGCCGCCACGCTTTGGGCGACGGCCGCCGTCGGCGCTCTTGTCGGCAGCGGCTTCGAATTGCAGGGGGCGGTTGGGGCGGCCGTCGTCGTTGCCGTCAACGCCTTCGCACAGCCGCTAGCGAGTGCCATTTCGCGGATTCCTCGCCCGGCGGCGGAGAACTTCGTGACGGCATACGTTCTGCGTGTGACGTGCGCGGTAGCGGCGCAAAAATCGGTGCGCGAATGTATTATCGGCGACGTCGGAAAAACTTCGCTCACGCTGCTCGAGCTGAACACTTCGGCGGCCACAAATGGCTCCGTTGAAATCGTCGCCACCTTGAACAAGCCCGGGCGCGACGATGGAGTCTCCGAAAGAATACGCGACGAGCTCGCCGCTCTTCCCGGCGTGACCGCGACAAGCGCGGAATCCGCCGAGCACGTCGTGTGAAGTCGTCAGCACCAATCGCAAGGTGGGGCGGAACGCTTGGAGTGCTGCTCCTGGCGGGCGTCGTTTTATCCTTTCCACGTCGCTACGAACTCGGACCGCCTTGGGAAGAGACGATCTTTATCGTCGTGCTGCTGGTCGTCGCTCTCCTATCGGTTACGAGCAATCTCGTCAAGGCGCCGGGACGGGTAAGCCGTGCAGCGATCCTAACGGTGGTCGCCCTCATGTCGACGTACAACGCGCTGGCCCTCTTTGCGCTCGTCGTTTTCTTACTCTTTCCGGACGCTAATCGGACCGAGATCGAGGGGCCTCGCCTTCTCGCTTCTGGGGTTTCGATTTGGCTCACGAACGTGCTTACTTTTGCGCTGCTCTACTGGGAGGTCGACGGCGGGGGCCCGGAGCGACGCTTGCGCGATCCCGCGGTTCGCCGCGACTTTGCGTTTCCGGGCGACCTAAGGACGCCGCATTATGCGGAGTATTTGTTTCTGGCGTTCAATACGGCGACGGCATTCAGTCCCACCGATACGCTGCCGCTGACCACGCGAGTGCGCATGATGATGATGGTGGAATCGACCGTTTCGTTGATGGCACTTGCGATCGTCGCAGCGCGCGCAATCAATATCATGCACTAGCCCTCTCCAATCTTGCGTTTACGGGATAGAACGCGACCCTCGAAGGCAGTATGCTGTGTCGATAGATCGAAGCCGACGGCTTCGATATTTTCATCTTCCCAGCTAGCAAGCAAGCCCAACCGAGAAAGGCTCGAAAAAATGCCCGCCAAGAAACCGAATATCCTGATCCTTTGGGGCGACGATATCGGCATTTGGAACATCAGCAAGTTCAGCAACGGCATGATGGGATACCGGACCCCCAGCATCGACCGCGTCGCCAATGAAGGCGCCCTCTTTACCGACTACTACTCGCAGCAGAGCTGTACCGCGGGCCGCGCCTGCTTCATCACGGGCCAGAACCCAATTCGCACCGGCCTCACGAAGGTCGGCATGCCCGGCGCCACCATCGGCCTGCAGCCCGAAGATCCGACCATCGCCGAACTGCTCAAGCCGCAGGGTTACGCCACCGGCCAGTTCGGCAAGAACCACCTCGGGGACCGCAACGAGTTCTTGCCGACCGTGCACGGCTTCGACGAGTTCTTCGGCAACCTGTATCACCTCAATGCCGAAGAAGAACCCGAACTGCCGGACTATCCCAAGGACCCCAGGTTTAAGGCGATGTTTGGGCCGCGCGGCGTACTGGATTGCAAAGCGATTGACAAAGACGATCCGACCGTCGACCCTCGCTGGGGGCGTGTCGGAAAGCAGACCGTCGTCGACACCGGTCCGCTCACGAAGAAGCGCATGGAGACCATCGACGAAGAGATCACGGCGCGCGCGCTCGAGTGGATGGAGAAGCAGGCCAAGGCCGATCAACCGTTCTTCCTCTGGTACAACTCCACGGCTATGCATTTCAGGACCCACGTCGCCGAAAAGAATCTCGGTAAGAGCGGGCAGGATCCATATAGCGATCGCATGGTCGTGCACGACGAGCAGATCGGCATGATGCTAAACAAGCTCGACGAGCTCGGCATCGCCGACAACACGATCGTCATGTACTCCACCGACAACGGTCCCGAGAACGACACCTGGCCGGATGGGGCAAACACGCCCTTTCGCGGGCAGAAGGACTCGAACTGGGAGGGCGGGTGGCGCGTGCCGTGCTTTATCCGCTGGCCTGGCACGATTAAGCCCGGCTCGGTGTACAACGGCATCGTTTCGCACATCGATATGTTCCCTACGCTGCTGGCGGCGGCAGGCAACCCGGACGTGACGAAACAGTTGCTCGACGGTTGCACTGTGGGCGGCAAGAAGTTCCACGTTCATCTCGACGGATTCAACCAGATTCCGTACTTCAGCGGGACGGACAAGGAAAGCGCGCGAAATGCGATCATGTACTTTAGCGACGATGGCGACGCCATTGCGATGCGCGTCGGCGACTGGAAGTTCAATCTCGCTCTGCAACGCGCCAATACGATGGAACAGTGGGCCGCGCCGTTCGAGAAGCTTCGCGTTCCGCACATCGTGAGCTTGCGCCGCGATCCCTTCGAACGGGCAGACTTCAATTCGAACACGTACTTCGACTGGATGGTCGATCATGTTCCCCAGATGTACATGATGCAGGCGGTGGTCGCATCGGAAATCGACAACTTCGTGAAGTTTCCGCCGCGGCAGAAGCCGGCATCGTTCAACCTGGACTCCGTAATGGACCAGCTAAAGACGCCTCACGGTTAAAGTAGAACGACGTTGGCAGAGCCTTTCCATACCGTGTTGAACCAGCACGGTATGGAAAGCTCCACGCCCGCCGATGTCGCCGTGCAGGTGAGCCGCTTTTACGAAAGTCACCCTTACCCGCGGCCGGTCGACGACCTGGGCGCCTACCGCAAATCCCGGGACGATCCGCGGCGGCGCGCCGAATCCCATCTTTTTTGGCCGGATGAGCCGTTCCGCGCCGATCGTACCATCCTCGTCGCCGGCTGCGGCACGATGCAGGCCGCGCACTATGCAGTGCGCTGGCCACGCGCGCGCGTCGTCGGGATCGACGTCAGCGCCTCGAGCATAGCGTTCACGCGAGAGTTGAAAGAAAAACACGCACTCGACAATCTCGAAGTTCGCCTACTTGCCATCGAGCGGGCCGCGGAACTCGGCCGGTCGTTCGAATACGTGATCGCCACCGGCGTGCTTCACCATTTGACCGACCCCGACGCTGGTCTACGGGCTTTGGGCGGCGTGCTCGCGCCAAACGGCGCGTTGCACGTGATGGTCTACGCCCCATACGGGCGCGCAGGAGTGTACATGCTCCAGGATTACTGCCGCCGCCTCGGCATCGGTCACGCGGATGCCGAAATCCGTGACCTCGCCGCGAGCCTCAAAGCGCTGCCGCCGGACCATCCGCTCGCGCCGCTGCTGCACAACTCGCCCGACTTCACAAGCAAGGCGGGTTTAGCCGATGCGCTGCTGCATCCGCAGGACCGTTCCTACTCGGTTCCACAGCTGATGGAGTTTCTCGACCGCGCCGGATTGGAGTTCGGGCGCTGGCTGCGTCAAGCTCCCTACCTGCCGTGGTGCGGCGCGCTTGCCTCAACGCCGCATCATTCCAAGCTCGTCGAGCTAACGGCAGAAGGGCAATATGCCGCGATCGAACTCTTCCGCGGAACGATGGTCCGTCACAGCGTCGTGGCTTACGGGAAAGATCGACTCGCTCAAAACGCCTCCGTCGATTTCGAAGGCGACGCATGGCCTCGCTACACCCCCGTTCGGTTGCCCGATACGATAGTCGTCCGAGACCGGCTGCCGCCGGGAGCGGCGGCGGTCCTGATAAATCGCAATCACACGTATACGGACCTTTATCTGCCGATCGACGATCGACAGGAGTGGCTCCTGGAAAAAATCGACGGCAAGCGCAGCATCGCGGAGATCTGCGGCCAGCGGGGCGATCGCAATCTCGCACGCGACTTTTTCCGTCAGCTCTGGCGATGGGACCAGATCGTGCTCGATACCTCTGCGGCCGTCGTGTCATCTTGACGCACCAAGGCTGGTTTGCCTGGGAAGCGAGTTGGACGTGGGGCATCACGCTCATCGCGTGCACCGTCGCGCTCCACGTGAGTTGCGTCGTGCTCGCCGCCTTAGGATTGCGTAAGCTCCGAATCGCGCGGACGCGTGGAAAACACCCTCTCCTCGACACGACGGCCGGCGCCATTATCGCGATCGTAGCGGTCGCGTGGTTGTTGGCCGTCGCTCATGCCGTCGAGTGCACGATTTGGGCGGCTGCGTACCTGCATCTCGGCGCGCTCGAGAGCCCGGCCGATGCGATGCTCTACTCGATCGATTCGCTGACGACTCGGGGCACGTCGGGTTTGGTATTGATGCATCATTGGCTTATGATGGGTGCGATCGAATCCATTGACGGTTTGCTGCTTTTCGGCATCAGCACCGCATTTTTGTTCCACGTCATGCGAGCTTGGCTGCCGGACTTCACAGTGCGGCGTTCTTAGGCATTGCGAACGGTCACTGCGAGGAACGCCACGCAGGAAGCCGTCACGATGACCGCTACGGCCCAACCGGCGTATGCCAGCCAGCCTTCGATCCGGTTCTCACCCATAACGTCGCGGTTTTGCGCGATCGCGACCAGGAGGCAGAGCGTCAACGGCGTCGCTAGGCCGCCGGCGACCGACGCCCAGTAGAGAAGGCCGATTGGGGAAAATCCCGCGAATGCGAACGCCGCCGATATGCCGAGCGATCCGAGAAGAACGCCGTAAAAGGTTCGTGCTTGGCCAAGGGGCGCGTTGAGACTTCCATGCCAACCGAAGGTTTGAGTCGCGACGTAGGCGCTCGTGCCGGCGAGAACCGGAACGGCAATGACGGCCGAGGCCAGCAGCCCAATCGCAAAAAGCGCCGTTGCCCAGCCACCGGCGAGTGGCGCAAGAGCGGCGGCCGCATCCGACGCAGTTTGAACGGGCGTATGAGTCTTGCCCAGCGTCGCTGCCGTTGCCATGAGAATGAAGAAAAAACAGATTCCGGGTACCAGCGCTCCCCACGCGGCATCGGCTTTCATCGCGCGCATCTCCGACGGCGGCGTGCCGCGCTCCGACACCTCGATCGACTCCCAGTAGTAGACGTAGCTCGTCAGCGTGGTTCCCAGAAGTGCGAGCGCTCCGGTCGCGATGGGGACCGTGAAGTCAAAATGCGGCGTCACGAGCGAACGCACGAGCGCCGCCCAATCTGGTTTTGCGAGCACCGCGCTTATCCCATAGCAGATAAATATCAAGGGAAGGAACGAGAGAAAACGCTCGACGCGCACGTAGGATCTCGACACGAGTAGCCATGCCACGGCGCCGGCAAACGGGAGTACGAAGTATTCTCGCGATATGCCGGTGAGGAGTCTAAGCGATTCAGCGCCGGCCTCGAGGTCAGCGGTCAGCGTCATCAGGTTAACTGCCAAGACGGCGACGAGCGCCGGCAACGCCCATCTCAAACCGTAGTGGCGCCGGATCGCGCCTTGGATGCTCGTCGGACAGATCGCGCCGACTGCGGCGGCGATGCTCTGAACCACCGCGATCATCGGCAGCAGCAGCACCACCAACCAGGACAGAGCGTACCCCGTAACCGCACCAACGACGGCAAGACTTGCTACCGTCGTCGGATCGGCATCGGAAGCGCCTGCGACGAGGCCGGGCCCAAAACTGGCCGCCTTGCGAGTCATGAGATCCTTTCTTATTTACGTGGACAAGGCATCCCCTAGGGCACGGCGTAACAGTCGTGCTATGGCAAGCGTAATTACAGCACGCGAGTTCAAGCTACTGCTCAAACCGGGACGCTTCCAAACCAAACGCTCCGTGCTTGAGTTCAACAATCAATTGGCAAAAATGGCCGACGATCTCGGGGCCGAGTACGAAGGGTTCGATCGCGTCGATTCCGAGCTTCGCGAAGTGCGATTCTTCGATACGCCGGATGCGGTGTTCCGCAAGAATCACATAATTCTCCGGCTTCGACGCGATCGATCGAGCGGTTGGCCTGACGAAACGTGGGAAGTAACGTTCAAACGGCGTTCTCCTGAGTTTCGCGAATCGGCCGACTTTGATGTGAACTCTTCGATGAAGGACATAACCGTCAAGACGAAGTTCAAGGAGGAGATCATTCGGGGCGACGCCCCGCGGACGATAAAGAGCATCTTCTCGAATAACTACATCGCCTACTACCCCGTCGAAAACTTTGAGCTGCCGATGTCACGGATTATCGAGCTATTCCCCGGCCTCAAGACGCTCGACCTCGATCCCAGCGCGAAAGTCGCGGCGGTGAATAACGCTCGGGTCTTCGAGATTGGGGCGAGGCTCGGAATCTTCACTTTTGGCAAGAACGCGGTGGCCCACGCGGACCTGGCGGTCTGGACCCGTCCCGCTACCGACAAGTTCAACGTACTCGTTGCGGAGTTTGGCTGGTCGTATCACATGCGCGGCGAGGCGGCCAAGGATCAGAAAGCGCACGAAACTGCCGATAAGTTTTTCAAGGAGATCCAGGAGCCGCTGAAAGACGACCTCTTCGACGGCACCACTAAGACCGCTCTCATCTACGGTTACGCAGAGGTGTAACCCACGGAATAAAAAGCGAGCGCCCGTAAAGGGCGCCCGCTTCGGAGGCGATCCGGGAGTTACGCGCCGGCGGCGTGTGCCGCCGCAGCCTTTGCGATCTGAGCCTTGACCTCTTCCAGGTTGAACGACGCGCCCTTCTGCATAGGTGGGAACTCGATCGCCGTCTGCGCCATCTTTCCAACAACCTCTTGCACGAGCACGAAGCGCCAGAACTGATAGACAAAGAAGTGGTAGAAGTTTAGTGATCCGGCCATCCCGGTCCGTTCGAACGGGTCGAGCCGGAGGTTGACGAGGATCGGCCAATCCACTTTCACCGTGCCGCCGAGCCAGCCGCCGGGCTGGTCGATGAAGCGGTATTTGTAGTCGTTGACGCGCACCGCGCCGAGCGTGCTTTCGGCGAAGTAGAAGATCTCGTGCCGGTTCGACGGTCCTTTTCCGGTTATCAGATCCATCTGATTGTAACCATCGAGGTGCACCTTGTACGTCCGGTCACCGAGCTGCTTTCCTTGTTGCAGCTCGGCAACGATATTCGGGTTTCCCGCCGCCGCTACAAACGTTGGGAACCAATCCAGACCCGAGAAGATCCCATTCTCAACCTTGCCTGCAGCAACCTTACCGGGCCACCGGACGATGCATGGTGCGCGAAATCCACCCTCAAGCACAGTTCCTTTGCCCCCGGCGAAAGGCGTCTGACCGCCGTCCGGCCAGGTAAAGTTCTCCGTGCCGTTGTCGGTCGTAAACAGGACGATGGTGTTCTCGTCCAGGCCGTCGTCTTTTAGCTTCTTCATGACTGCACCGACGATGTCGTCGAGTTGCGCCATTCCCGCTTCGGACTCCGACCAACCGTTTTCCGGCGTGCGCATGCTTTGATACTTCTTGGAAAGATGCGTCACGATGTGCATCCGCGTCGGATTGAGCCACACAAAGAACGGCTTGTTCGCGGCCTTGGCTCCATCGATAAACTTTATAGCATGATCGAGAATCTCGTCGTCGACGGTCTCCATGCGATCGGGGTAGAGCGTTCCGGCGTCCTCAATCCGCTGCTTTCCTACTTTCCCCCAGCGCGGGTCGACCGTCGCGTCGTCTGTATCCGTGGCCCAACAGTGCAGCATGTTGCGCGGGCCGATCTTATCTTTGAGGGCCTGCGGGTAGTTAGGATGGGCCGGGTCTTCCATAGCGTCGAGATGATACAGATAGCCGAAGAATTCATCGAAACCGTGAAGGGTGGGAAGATACTCGTTTAAATCGCCGAGGTGATTCTTACCGAACTGGCCCGTGGCGTATCCCATCGCTCGCAGAGCCGTTGCGATGGTCGGGGCTTCGGCCGGCATCCCAACCTTCGCACCGGCCTGACCTACAGTGGTCAAGCCGGTTCGAATCGGCAGTTCACCCGTGATGAAATTAGCGCGGCCGGCCGTGCAACTCGCCTCTGCGTAGTAGTCGGTGAATCGCATTCCTTCGGCGGCGAGCCGATCGAGATTCGGCGTTCGAGCCGCCATCATTCCCTGATGATAGGCTCCTATGTTAAACCAGCCGATATCGTCGCCCATAATGGCGACGATATTGGGTGCACTTTGAGCAGGCATAGCCGGCTCCTTTCCCGCAAGCGCGAGCGAAAAGTGAGAGTATCATTTATCAGTTTGTCGAGAGCTTAGATTAGATTTGCGACCTCAAATGTGGGCCTTCTTTCGTGGCACCACTTGTCGAGGCAATCTTATGTTTCTTAACAATTTCCGGCGGGGCTCGAGGCCCGGGAGGCGAGGTAGCTTGGGCCCCGAAGCAGATTACTCTCGGCCTGAGGAGACGCGCGAATGAACCCGGAAAAGATCGCGGCGATCGTAATGCTGGTTTCGGTGATGCTAAGCGCCGGACTGGAGATCAACGTCGAGCATTTGCTGGCCGCGTTGAAGAACTACGGCCTGTTCGCTCGGGCTCTCCTCGCCAACTTCATCGTCATTCCCATTTTCGGCGTACTGCTCGCGCGTGCATTCCACCTCGATCAGTACATCGCGATCGGATTTGTGCTGATGGCGCTCGCTCCCGGCGTTCCCTTCTTGGTTCGCGCCGCAGGGCGCACGCCAGGCGGTAGCCTCGGATTCGCTGCCGCGCTCGCATTTGTCATGCCGGCGCTGTCGATCGTCACGATTCCCCTGAGCGCTCGTTTCATCTTTGCAGCCGGGCTTATCGCTCCGGCGGACGTTGCCGGACATATACCCTTCGGACGGATCACCGTTACGCTCGTCGGCTTCCAACTCGTGCCGCTGCTCGTCGGACTGCTGATAGCCAACCGCGCCCCGAAGCTCGCGATAAGATTACGACGACCGCTCCTGCTTCTGTTTGTCGTCTCGGTCGTGGCACTGCTGGTGATCCTCAGCCCAATACTCGTAAAGGCCGTTGCTTCCGTCTACGGCTCGCGCGGCATGTTGGCGATCGTCGTCCTCGTGCTGCTCTCCGTAGGCACCGGGTGGATTCTCGGCGGACCCTCCATCCAGTATCGGCGCACGCTCAGCATCGCCACCATGCTTCGGAACATCGGAACGTGCGCGGTCGTCGCGACCGCGACTTTCCCGAACACGCTGGTCGCGCCCATCGTATTAACCTACTTTATCATTCAGTTTTTGATCAGCATCATCTTCCGCGTTTACTTCCACCGGGGCGCCGCGCGCGCGCCCGCCGCCTAGAAAGCTAAACATGACGCCGCTCATTCTTTCGAAGTTCGGGATTTGGACGCTCGGCGCGATCGACTATATCTCGCTGATCGCCGCCGGCACGAACGCGTTTAACGGTGCTCTGCTCGCGCGGCGGCCGGATCATTACAAACATTTCACCGTCGCCGGCGTCGCCATCCTGGCGATTGCCGGCGGTATCGGCGGTGGCATCGTACGCGACATTCTGGTAAACAAGGTTCCGGCGCCCCTCGAAAATCCGTGGTACCTCATCGTATGCCTTGCAGTCGTTACGGTGGCGCTCGTCGTCGAATACTATAGCGAGTTGCGGTTCAAGGACGGCCTCTTCCAGTTCATGACGGCGTTCTCGCTGCCATGGTATGCGATCGTCGGCGCTCAAGCCGCGCTCGCCGCGCACCTGGGATACGGGGCAGCGGTTCTTATCGGCATCATCGCCACGACCGCCGGACGCTGGATCATCGACGTCGCCTGTAACGTTATTCCCAAACAGCTCGTCCGAGGTGAATTCTTTGTGTCGGCTGCTGCGCTGACCGGTATCGCCTACGTCGTCTGCGATCAGGCGTTCGGGTTGCCCCTCCTAGCGTCGACCACAATCGCGTTCTTCGTCGGCTTCGGGTTCCGTTTGCTGTCACAGTTCCTCGGTTGGGAAGAGTGGGAGCCATGGGAGCCGGCGGGACTCGACGCTGGAGAAAAGGCCCGCAAGACTCTGGGTGAAGGCCTCCAAACAGAACTCGATCGGCCTAACCGGTGAGTTGAACCGGGCCGGCGAGGTCATCGACGAATCCGGACGTCGTCTCCAGCGACTACGCGCGGCTCGGTTCAAATACGAACCTCGATAGCATTTCGGTGAAAGGCACGACGATGCTACGCCGGCAAGCCTACGCTCGTAGTATTCGGACTCTAAGGTACCGGTTTTAGCGAAGGGGCAGCTCGAGCATGCGGATGAGCCCGAAAATCAGCGCTCCAAAGCCCAACACGACGATGACGATATGGCTTGGGAATCGGAACTTGGTGCTGATGCCGGCAAGGAACGAAACCGCGGCAAAGATCACGGTTAGGCGAACGTACGCGTCGCCCCGTTCGTTGGCAGCGGTGGCGTTTTCGAAGTTCGCCGCCGCGAGCGCGTTTAGTTGCGACGCATCTTTGCCGGTGCGCAAGCTGTATTGCGGCATCGCGAACGGCGAGGATGGCGCTGCTGCATTCGTGCGCGGCTTCGTCGCCAGCCACGCGTCCACCGCGCGCTTCATCTCGGGCCGGAATCGCCGATGGATGAACGTTTCTTCGTCGGTTCGTCCCGCTGCGATCGCGCCTACGTACTGCATGAACATGCCGACGTCGATGACTTCGAGGCTGTTGAAACGGCCGGAATCCACGGCGGCGGCCACCCGTTGCGCGGAGGATTCGTTGTACTGTCTCGACTCGAGGGCAGTCCACCGGGCCGCCTCGTACCCGCACCACGCCGTCAGCACGGTGGCCGCCGAAATGAGAACTACCGAAGCGAAGTCGACCCAAACATCGAACTCCGACTCCTTCTTTCGGACGGCCATGGCCCGAGTTTTCGCTGCCGGCTGCCGTTACGGCCTTCGAGCTAACGCGTTTCGGGGAGAATTTACGATTGGCCCGGAAACGCTAGAACTTCACGATGAATCCAATTGGAGTTGCTTCGATCGCATTTGCGTGCCTGTTTGGCGCGGCGCTGCTCGGCATGCGTCTTCGAGTCGCTTTGCCGGAGCATCATATGGACGACGACTCTCGCCACCTTCTCCAGACCGGTCTCGGTATCATCGGCACCATGGCGGGGCTCGTCCTCGGCTTGCTCGTCGCCTCCGCAACGAGTTCGTACAACGCGCAGCGCGCCGAAATAGACGACGTCTCTTCCAAGGTCGTCTTGCTCGACCGCGTGCTGGCGCATTACGGACCGCAGGCCGCCGCCCCACGCCGGGTATTACGCCGAACGGTCCAACGCGCGCTCGCTGCGATCTGGCCGCAGGAGAGTTCCAGCGGTCCCCAATTGACACCGCTTATCGGAGCAGAGGCGCTTTTAGATGAGGTTGGGGAGCTGTCACCCAAGAGTGACCTTCAGAGTACGCTCAAACCGGCCGCGATGGGACTGGTAATGAACCTTGCGCAGACCCGTTGGCTGATGTACGAACAGGCCGACACGTCGGTTTCGATGCCGCTGCTGGTCTTGCTGGTCTTCTGGTTTACCATCACGTTTATCGGCTTCGGACTGTTCGCGCCATGGAATGCGACGACTGTTGTCGCGCTCGCGCTCTGCGCACTCGCGGTTTCGGGGGCAGTTATGGTCATGCTAGAAATGTACGCGCCGTTCGAAGGGTTCATGCAGATTTCCGACGCACCGCTACGCGAGGCGCTAGCCCATCTGGGCCGCTAAGAATCGAGGGCGAATTACATGTTAGATCGGTTACCATCTTGGAACGACGGACCGGCGAAGTCGGCTATCGAAAAATTTGTCCAAGCCACAACGGATCCGGCCGGCCCTGGCTTCCTATCGGAGGACGAGCGTATCGCGACGTTCGACCAAGACGGAACCCTGTGGGTCGAACACCCGACCGTTACGCAACTCGCGTTTGCACTCGCTCGCATTGCCGCACTCGCAACGGCAAATCCAAAATGGAAGGACGAGGAACCCTTCAAATCCGTTCTCGCCGGCGACAAAGCAGCAATCGCAAAGTTCACGATGCAAGACTTAGAAACGATCGTCATGGCAACGCATGCGGGTATGGCAACCGGCAACTTTCACGCGATCGTCTCGGACTGGGTGGCGAACGCCAAGGATCCGCGGTGGAATCGGCCCTACACGGATTTGGTTTACCAACCCATGCTCGAAGTGATGCAATATCTGCGAGCTCACGGCTTCAAGATATATATCGTAACCGGCGGAGGGCAGGCCTTCGTTCGAACCTTTGCACAAAGCGTCTACGATATTCCCCCCGAACGCGTCATCGGTTCGGCCGGAAAAACGAGTTATTCGTATACCGAAGACGGCCGAGGCGTGCTCCTGAAGCAGCCGGCGCTGCTCTTCTTCGACGACGTGGCCGCGAAGGCCGAAGACATCTATTTATTTCTCGGACGGCGACCGCGTGCGGCCTTCGGGAACTCGGACGGCGATCGGCAAATGCTCGAGTATACGCAAGGAAATGACGGCCCGACTCTTACGATGCTCGTGCTGCACGATGACGCCGAACGCGAGTATGCGTATGGGCCGGCACAAGGGTTACCGGACGTGAAGCTCAGCCCTTTCTCACAATCGACGTTCGACGAAGCGACGGCCAAAGGCTGGTCAGTTATCAGCATGAAGAACGACTGGAAGCGACTCTTCGCCTTCGAGCCTTAGAGCGCGCGGGCGTTACGCGTCTCTTATGCAGCGAAAGCCGAGATGGGCCATCCCCGTATCGATCATTTGCGGCGAACGCGCGGCGGGACGAAATCGCAAGCAATAGTTGGGCGCGCACAGGAACGATCCGCCCTTGAGAACCTTGCGCGGTATGCGGATCTTGGGCTGCGCCGGGTCGTAGCTCTCCTCGAGATCGTGGGTGCGGCTGCGGCCGCCGCAGCACGGTGAAGTTTGTACGTCGTGGCGCGCGACATACCAGTCGGTCGTCCACTCCCACACATTGCCTGCCATATCGTAGAGACCGTAGCCATTGGGCGCAAACATCCCCACGGGAGCGGTGCGCGCGTAGCCATCGGTGACGAAATTCTGCCAGGGGAACTCGCCTTGCCACGTGTTTGCTGCCGGCTTCCCATTCGGCTCCATATCATCGCCCCACACGAAGTCTGCGCCGCTCAATCCCCCACGCGATGCATACTCCCATTCCGCTTCGGTCGGCAAGCGTTTTCCCGCCCAAGCCGCATACGCTTGCGCGTCCTCGAAAGCAACGTGGACGACCGGGTGATCGGGGCGCGATTCGAGCGAGGTCCCCGGACCCTCGGGATGTTTCCAGCACGCGCCATGGACGTATTCCCACCATTGGCTCCAGTCGCGAACGTCGACCGGTCCACGCGTTTGCCGAAATACCAGGGCACCGGGGACGAGTTCTCCGGGCAGCGCGCCGGGGTAATCGGCGGCATTTAGCGGTCGTTCCGCAACGGTCACGTATCCAGTCTTGCGGACGAACTTGGAGTATTCACGATTGGTTACCGCATGAGTATCGGCCCAGAAGCCGTCAACCTCAACTTCGTGGACCGGCGCCTCCTCGGGATAGAACTTTTCCGAACCCATCAGGAAACGGCCGGAGGGTATCCACTTCATTCCTTCTATCGCCATGGGCTTCGCTGCCGTCTCGTCAATCGTCATATGGTTCCCTCCGACGCATTTTACCACCGAGAGAAAATGGGGCGGGCCGCCGGCCCGCCCCATTTAGCTGCGCACCACCCTCAAAGGCGCGCGGGCGCGTTGCGTCGTTTACTGGAGAACGCGCTGGCCAACGACCCGGCCCACCGCCGGCGTCGTATCTGCTCCGTTGCCCCATACGGCGTTGAAGCTATTGTTGTCGCCGTTGAACCAGAACGAGAACCAGCCCGAACCCGTTGGCGCAACCCACTTCGCTCTGACTTTGTCCTTCGTCCGGAACTTGCCGTTAATCACGATGACGGCGCCGACGTGGCAGACGACCGCTACGCCCGATTCCGTGCAGCTCATCGGTCCGATGAAGCCGCCGGCGTTACCGGCACCGATCAGCCTCCACTTTCCAGCGGCGGTAATCGGGGACGGCGGCAGGACCTTGTTGCCGATGAACGATCCGTTGGCGGCACGCCCGTTGTAGCCCCAGGTTCCGTTGAAGCTATGACCGTTGGGGCTGACGTAGATCGTTAGCCAGCCGGCGCCCCCGGGACCGTGCCATTTTCCGTTGATTTGCGTGTCGTTGACAAACGAACCGGTATATCCGTTTCCGGTCTTGGCATTCATGCCGACGATGCCCATTCCCGACTGGGTTACGGTGATGGTCCCGGTCGTGGTGCCGTTCGCACCGGTCTGCTGAACATCCCAAGTTCCGGTGAGATTCGGCGGGGCCGCCATCGCTGGGGCAATCGCCAGCGCCGCAATTGCGAAACCGCAAATTAATGAAGTAGCAAGACGTTTCAAGAAATTATCTCCTCTGTCTGTTCTTTGTGCTAAGGCCGGCCTGGACGGGCGACGTCTGAATGTGTCTGCGGCCCCATTGACTAGCGTACCGCAACCTTGCCTTGGCGGCTATCCGAAAACCGCAACTCGGGGCGAGCGGGGAAGCTCGGCTACAGGCCCATCAAGCGTGCCAGAATCATACGCTGGACTTCGTTGGTGCCCTCCCCGATTTCGTTGATTTTCTGATCGCGGTACATGCGCGAGATCGGATATTCGTCCATGAAGCCGTACCCGCCGTGGATTTGCAGCGCCTCGTTCACCACGCGATGTGACAGCTCTCCGGCGAAGAGCTTCGCAAAGCTGGCCGCCGCGACGTAGTCACGCCCTCGATCCTTCTCCCATGCTGCTCGCAGCATCATCAGTTTCGCATGCTCGATCTGCGTGAGCATGTCGACGAGCTTGAACGAGATTGCCTGAAACTTGGCGATCGGCTTGCCAAAAGCGTGCCGTTCCTTCGCGTAGGCCAATGCCTCATCGTAGGCGCCCATCGACAGGCCGATGGAAAGCGCCGCGACGGAAATTCGGCCGCCGTCCAGGATCGAAAGGAACTGCCGATACCCCTCGCCCCGCGGGCCGAGCAGGTTCTCCTCGGGGACTTCCGCGTCGGCGAAGGAAAGCTCGCGCGTGTCCGAAGCGCGCCACCCCATCTTGCGGTATTTGCGGCTGCGCGTGAAGCCCGGCGTATCTTGGGGAACGATAACGTTCGAGATCTCGCGCGATCCATCGGGCCGCTTTCCGGTCACCGCAGTAATCGTCGTGCCGCCGCTGATGTCCGTGCCGGAGTTCGTGATGAAGGCCTTCGTGCCGTTGATCAGCCACTTCCCGTCGCGCAGCTCTGCTTTGGTCTGCACGTTGCCGGCATCGCTTCCAGCACTAGGCTCGGTGAGACCAAAGCCCCACAACATTTTCCCTTGCGCGAGCGGTACCAGATATTTCTGCTTCTGAGCTTCCGTGCCGAAAAGATAGAAGGGCGTCGCACCCAGGGAAACGTGCGCCGCCATCGTTATGGCCGTCGATGCGTCGGCACGTGCAATCTCCATCACGGCCAACGCGTAGCTCACCGTGTCCCCACCGGCTCCCCCATATTCCTCCGGAAACGGCAGCCCCATAAATCCGAGCTCCGCCATCTTCGCAAGCAACTCGTACGGGAAGCGCTCGTTGCGATCCATCTCTTCTGCGCGCGGGCGTACCTCGTCACGCGCGAACTCGCGCGCTAGGCCCTGGATCGCCTTCTGCTCGTCGGTTAAATCGAAGTCCATGGCGAAGGTATAGCCTCCACTCTGCGAAAAACTCCTCTCACAGCGATGATCTCTCTGCGCGGTGTTTCGCTCGTCTATCCCAATGGCGTGCGCGCCCTGGACAATATAAGCCTCGAGATCGGCAAGGGCGACTTCGTCTTCCTCGTCGGTCATTCCGGAACCGGCAAGTCGAGCCTCTTACGACTGCTCTACCGGGAGGCAACTTCGACGGCCGGCGAAATCGTCGTGGACGGCATTCGCGTCGACCGTTTACGCCGAAATCGAGTTCCGGCGCTGCGCCGCCATCTCGGCGTCGTCTTTCAAGACTTCAAACTGCTCACCGACAAGACCGTTTGGGAGAACGTGGCTTTTGCGATGCAAGTCACGGGAGCGCATACGCGCGACGTCATGCGGCAAGTGCCGCGCGTTCTTGATCTCGTCGGCCTTTCGCATAAGAGCCGCATGTATCCCAACGAGCTTTCGGGCGGCGAACAGCAGCGCGCGGCCATCGCGCGTGCGCTGGTCAATAATCCGAAGATCTTGCTTTGCGACGAGCCAACGGGAAACTTGGATCCCGTCAACACCACGGAGATCACAGCACTCCTGCAGCGCATCAATCTCAAAGGAACGACCGTTGTCGTTGCGACGCACAATCAGGCCGTCGTCGATCGGATGCGCCGTCGCGTCGTGCGCTTAGAAGACGGCCGGATCACTACGGACGAAGAGCGGGGTTATTACTATCTTGGACTCGGGCAAGGTCAAGTTCTTTCTGTCTGAGGTGCTGCGCAACTTTTCGCGCAACACCGGCATGCAGGTTACCGCCATCGGCACCGTCGCTATCACCATCGTACTGCTCGGACTGTTTCTCTTCGTGCGAGCCGCGCTTGCCGACGCCGGAAATCGCCTATTGGACCAGATCGAAATCTCGGCCTATCTGCGCCCTGATGCAACGCCGGCGCAAGCCGCGGCCATCGGGGATTTTCTCGCGAAAGATCCACGGATCGCCTCGGCCCAGTTCGTTCCCAAGAAGCAGGGGCTGGCCGAGCTTCGGACTCGCACCCGCGGCGCGATCGACACGGAACTGCTGACCGAGAACCCCCTGCCGGACAAATTTCGAATCAAGGTCCGGCAGCCCGAACAGGTCGACCCGGTCGCGGCGACCGTGCGTCGCCTGACCGGCGTCGATAACGTCGTTTACGGCCAGAAGATCGTCCAGCGGTTGCTCGCGCTTGGAGGCGTGCTCCGTCGAGTCGGCATCGGGCTTATTTTGGCGTTCGTCGGCGTTGCGAGCATCATCATCTCGAATACGATTCGCCTAACCGTCTTCGCGCGTCGCCGAGAAATCGCCATCATGCAGCTCGTCGGGGCTACCAATACCTACATTCGCCTTCCGTTCATCTGCGAAGGTTTGCTCGACGGCCTGATCGGGGCGCTCGTCGCCTTGGCTTTGTTGGCCGGTGCGCGCGCCGCCCTCTGGCCTCGTTTGCTCGAAGCGCTGCCGTGGGTTCAACTGCGGGCGATGCCGGTAGACGCCCGGGTTCTGGCCGCGCAACTGATATTGACCGGAGTCGCGATTGGCGTCCTCGCATCGTGGATCTCCGTGGGACGCTATTTACGGACGTGAAGCGTCTCACGCTTCATCCTGCCGTTTGTTTAATTCTCGTTGCAACGCTGCTGCCGGCCAGCGTGGCCGCGAGCGGGCCGACGCTCGAGCAGCGCATCGCCGCGCAACGTGCGCGGGCAGCGCAGTTGCAGATGCGCTTGCACGCCAAACGCGTCGAGCTTGGCGAGGCGACCCTGCGCTACCAGGATCTGCAGCAGCAGCTGAACCAAACGAATGCGGCCATCGGCGAAGTCAACGGACGAATCGATTCTCTTGCGGCGCAGCAAGCATCGACGCAGCGGCGCATCGCCTGGAACGCGATTCAGCTCGACGCGGCGCGCCGGTCCTTGCTTCTGCACGACGAACTGCTCAAGCGCCGGCTGGTCGATATCTACGAATACGGTGACCTCACCTACGTCGACGCGCTGATTGCGGCGCGCTCGTTTAGCGAGTTCGTCGAGCGGTGGGAAGATTTACGCCTGCTCATCGCCGCAAATCAGCGGGCGGTACGTGCTCGTAAAGCGGCGGAAGCGCGCGTGGCGGCGGTCGAAGCCGACCTCGAGGGAACGCGCCTCCAGTTGCAACAAGAAGAGCAAGCCCAAGACGAAGCGCGCAGTCAGCTCGGATCCCTCGCCGACGAGCGCCGCAACCTGGTCACCCTCGCCGGCACGCGCCGCCGGACCGTCGCCACGCAGGTCGCCGAGATGGAAGATCTTTCGGCGGCCGAGGAGGCCTCGCTCGAGGGGCTAATTTTGGAGCGGGAGCGCGAACTCGAGTCGCAGCAGCGAGCGGCCGGAATAGCCGGAGGCGGCGATCATTCGGGTTCGGCGGGCATGTTTTCGTGGCCGGTCACGGGGACGATCACTTCGCCGTTCGGCTGGCGTTCCAATCCCTTTGGCGGTGCGCCGGAGTTCCATCAAGGGCTCGACATCGCTGCGCCGACGGGGACGACGGTGACCGCGGCGGCCGGCGGAACGGTAATTATGGCGCAGTGGTACGGCGGTTATGGAAACTACATCCTGATCGATCACGGCGGGGGCTATTCAACCGGTTATGGACATCTCTCGGCCATTTACGTCTCGACGGGGCAGTCGGTACAGCGCGGGCAGGCCATCGGCGCCGTAGGCTCCACTGGGCAATCGACCGGCCCCCATCTTCACTTCGAAGTTCGAATTGCGGGGAAACCGGTTGACCCGGCACCCCGGCTCCATTAAGACTAAACGAGTAATCTAGGAAAAGAAGAAACTCGCGGCCCTTCGAGCCGGGTATTGTAAGGGGACTATGAGCCTTTCCATCCGCCTTCTGCTGACAGCACTCGTCGCGCTCGCCCTTGTGGCGGCGACCGCACTCTATGTGGGCTACCGTTCCGGTGCGATCGCCGGGCAGTCCGTGCTCGAAGTGGCGACAACCGGCGATTTACGGGCTCTGCTTCCTTCGCAGGATGCGCCTGGCTCGGCCATCGCCGACCTCGCCCTACGACGACTCGAGGTCGAGTATTACAAACCGGTTGCGCCGCAGACTCCCCTCAACGGCGAACGCGATGCATTAAAGAGTTTCTTGCACAGCAAGAAGATCGGCGATCCGTCGCTGCCCGTGCAGATGGCAAATGGAGACGATATTTCGGACGGCGCTCGCGCCGCCGCGCTGTTAGCCTACGCTCAACAGCACTATGGCACGGCCCTCGGGACAAGTGGCGACGACGATCTTACCGACGCGGCGCTTCGCGGAATCATGACATCCGTTCGAGACCCCTATACGGTCTATCTCTCGCCGCGAGAGATTCAAGGACTCAACGAGTCACTCTCGGGTGGAAACTTTGGCGGCATCGGCGTCTACATCTATCAGCTCAAGGACGGTCGCATCGTCGTCGCGCCAATCGAGCACATGCCGGCGGCCAAGGCGGGAATGAAGCCTGGCGAGGTAGTTGACACCGTCGACGGCAAGCCGGTTCGCAGCCTTCCGATCGATCACGTTGAAACGATGATTCGCGGCGAAGCGGGAACGGTCGTGCACTTGCGAGCGCACCCGTACGACACGCCGGCAGGCGAGCGAACCTACTCCATCGTTCGCGAGATCATCCACGTTCCGACGGTCCGCGCGAAGATGGAACAGGGCATCGATTACATTCGCCTGTCGGACTTTGGCACGACGTCGGCGCAAGAAGTTCGCAAGGCACTTCTCGATGGGAAGGCCAAGGGCGCTAAGGGATATATCTTCGACCTTCGCGACAATGGCGGCGGTCGCGTCGACGCCGCAGTCGAGATCTCGAGCTTCTTTATTCCGCAAGGAACGATCGTCTCGACGATACAGCGCGACGGCGAGCGAACGACCGAGGAGGCACTCGGCGACGCCATCGGTGGCCTTCGTCCGCTTGTCGTGCTGGTCAACAAGTACACCGCAAGCGCGTCAGAGATTACCGCCGGTGCGCTCCAGGATTACCATCTCGCGACGCTCCTGGGTACCCGCACGTTCGGCAAGGGCGTCGTGCAGAGCATCTTCGACCTTCCCGATCAGGGCGCGCTAAAGATCACGACGTCGCGCTATTTGACGCCGGCTGGACGCGATATCCAACA
>Ga0209275_10000074_pt1 | contig 29876 bp, 22 predicted proteins | sample HubBroMetageREF2_FD_188344 | JGI IMG/M metagenome (GOLD analysis project Ga0209275, IMG submission 188344) | Reference soil microbial communities from the Hubbard Brook experimental Forest, New Hampshire, USA - Hubbard Brook CCASE Soil... | ecosystem: Environmental > Terrestrial > Soil >... | reverse complement strand
CAAGCTTCGCCAACACCAAAAGCGGCTCAGGGAATTGACGGAGCCGCAATGTCTCCTCGGCCTCGGTTCGGGCTGCGGTGAGATTATTTTCGGCCTCCAGCGCACTCGCCAATCCGGCGTGCGCCTCCGGGTTCGACGGGTTGAGTGCAATCGCTTCGCGGAATTCGCCTTCCGCTTCGGAAAGAAAGCCTTGCGCCAGCAGTTCATGTCCACGAACCGTGTGGAATTGCGCATGGGTGCGAGGATCGGTCTTCGCCAAACGCTGCTCGGCGGCTGCGTCGATCTTTAAGGCAAGCAGGCGGAACGAACTCTCGTCATAGTTGGCGCGGATGCGCTCGATTGGAATCTTCTGGGTCACCGGCACAATGGCCCGCTGGGCTGAAGTGCCAGCGTCGGGCGAGACCGTTTCAAGTAGAGATTTGGCCGCAATATCGCCTGGGCGTAGGGAGAGAGTGTCGTGGAGTTGGCGAGACGCGCCGGCGGCGTCGCCACTCCGGTACAGTTCTATAGCCAGATTGAAATGATAATCGGGATCATTCGGATCCGCATTGATGGCTTTCTGAAAATAGTCGGCAGCGCTTTTCCTATCCGCGTGAGAGCTCACGACTCCAAGGTTGTTGTAAACCTCGGCCAGAGGCATGCGCGCGGCAACGAAGTGGAATGCCGATTCGGCGCGCTGAAAATCTCCGTGGTAGTAAGCTGCAAGTCCAAGATAGAAATTCGCCTCGCTGGCGCGGGGATGGTTTTCAGGCACGCGCGCCAGCGTGGCGATTGCAGGTTCATACTGTCGCGTTCGGTAGTAGGCTTTGCCCAGTTGTAATAATGCCTCGGAATAGCTGGGATTCAGGCGAACGGCCTCGCGAAAATGCTGGATCTGTTCGTCGGCTTTCGCCGCTGTGATACCGCGAACGTAGTTTTCGAATGCGTCCAACCGGAGAGGAGGCGCGGCGGCAACATATGCCTGCTTCGTGATGGAGATTTCCGGACGGAGGGTGTGCAGAACGTCCCATGCCAGCACGGTCTGAATGTCGATGAGCTGGAGCAACGGACCGGACTCAGTCATTTCGGGCAGCAAGTGTTGGCGACGCATGTCCAGAAGTTGCGCCGTAGCGGTGAAGGTCCGGCCATCAAAGCGGTACTGGCCAAGAATGACGTAGTCCACGTCCAGTTCTTCCGCAATCCGGTAGAGAGTGGCTCGCGAAGGATGAAGTGCGACCGGCATGCCCAAGCGGTCGTAAGCACGGATTCGGTCCTCGCGCGGTAACACAAACATCGTGGCGGAATTCAGGCGCTCTTGCAGCAGTTCCGGAAAGGAGTCGCTGATCCACTCGATGCCCGGAGCTTTGGATTGGTTTTCAAAAGGAACTACCAGGATGGTCTGAGCGGTGGCCGGCCCCTGTGCAAGGGCTGCTAAGGACAAGAGAAAAGGCAAGATTGCGCTGAGCCGGAGAAGTTTCAAGGCAACTAGATTATAGCGGGTGATGGGCCTTTGATTGTGGGTTGAAAGACTCTGGACGTTCTCCTTAGGGTTTTGCTACGCAGGGCTGGCATTGACGATTGTTCGGACGCAGGGAATGTGGCAAAAGCCATTGTCAGGGCGCTGCTTCGGTGATATAAGGGTGCGCCATGCTCACGGGAGGGTTTAGGTCTGCCCCGCAGCCCCGTGTTCGACAATAACTTAGATGCAGAGAGGAGAATCTCCAGTGAAGCTTCGCGCATGCTTCGTGATCGTCAGTTTTCTGTCTGCAGGGGTTTACACAACTCTGGCTCAAACGACGGCTCCCAATTCAAACCTGGCTTCGACTCAGGTTCCGCGGCTGATCAAATTCTCGGGTGTGGCGCAGGACGAAACACACAAACCCGTGACCGGCGTGGTCGGCGTGACTTTTTCGTTGTACAAAGACCAGCAAGGTGGCAGCCCGTTGTGGGTCGAAACGCAAAATGTCCAGGCCGATGCTGCGGGACATTACACGGCGCTGCTGGGTTCAGCCAGTGCGGACGGGGTACCGTTGAGCTTGTTCAGTTCGGCTGAAGCGCATTGGATCAGCACGCAGATTTCAGGTCAGCGGGAGTCCGCACGTGTGCTGCTTATGAGCGTGCCCTATGCTCTGAAAGCGGCGGATGCGGAAACCTTGGGCGGCTTGCCTGCGTCGGCATTCATGCACGCGAATAATGGCGGAGTCACAGCCAAGGGCAGTTCGCTAGCTTCCGCACCGGCGGGAACGCTTCCTCCGGCGGGTGTGACGGGCACGGGCACGAAGAATTTTGTTCCCCTTTGGACCGGAGCAACAACGTTGGGCAATTCGGTGATCTACGAGACCGGAGGTAATTTGGGCATCGGCACGAAGACACCGAAAGCTGAGGTGGACGTGGTCGGCACCGGAGTGCGAGGCATTCAGGCGACTGTGCCGGGCACGCAGGCCGCAATCTCGGGCATCGCCACCGCTACTAGTGGGGGCACAACCGGGGTGTATGGGCAAAGCTCCGACCCGGGCGGAAACGCGATGTTTGGACTCGACAACGCGACTACGGGCGGCATCGGGGTGATCGGGCAATCCGCCGCCACCTCGGGCTCCTCGATTGGCGTCTTTGGCCAGAGCGCGAGCACAGGCGGAACCGGAGTCGCCGGTAGCGTGACTGCTAAGACCGGGGCAGTCTACGGGGTCGGCGGGTACGCCGTCAGCACCGGGCAGTATTCGGCGGGAGTAAATGGCTCCGAAACGGCTAAGACAGGACAGGTCTACGGCGTGATCGGACAGGCCAACAGCACGACCACAAATTCAGCGGGGGTCAATGGAATCGAAAACGCCATAACCGGGGTGGTTTGGGGCGTGGCAGGAGGAACTAACAGCACGACAGCCGGTGCGGCAGGGGTCAACGGATTCGAGGGTGCCGGGACCGGCGCGGTTTACGGTGTTAACGGCGGCACAAATAGCACCACCAACGGCGCTGCGGGCGTCAACGGGTACGAGGGCGCAGCCACGGGTCTTGTCTACGGAGTCAGCGGGGGGACCAACAGCACTACAAACGGTGCCGCGGGCGTGATCGGTTCCGACAATGCTACCAGCGGCCAAGTCTATGGAGTGTTTGGATACACGAATAGTGCCACGAACTTTGCCACCGGCGTGGTCGGGAATGCCAACGCCACCGCAGGCCAGGTAACTGGTGTGGCAGGCAATAGCGTCAGCACAAGTGGGACGGGCGTGTTAGGCAACGCAACCGCTGCAACTGGCAACACTTTCGGAGTGTTTGGCCAGACGGCGAGTCCGACCGGCCACGCCACAAGCGGCTATGCCAGCGCCACAAGCGGAGCGGCCATCGGAGTGGTCGGACTAACCAACAGTCCAGCTGGGGCGGGAGGTCAATTCGTAAACCTGGGTGGCGGAACGAGCCTGGTTCTGATCGGAGGCGGGGCCAATTATGCTCAGGTTTTCACCGTGGACGCGAGCGGCAACGGCTTTTTTGGTGGCAATCTCCACATCACCGGCAAACTGACCAAGGGAGGGGGATCGTTCAAGATCGATCATCCGCTGGATCCGGCGAACAAGTATCTTTCGCATTCGTTTGTCGAGTCGCCTGACATGATGAACGTTTATAACGGGAACATCACAACTGATCGGCGCGGTCTGGCCACGGTGAGTTTGCCGGAGTACTTCGAAGCGCTCAATGGGGATTTCCGTTATCAGTTGACCGTGATTGGCCAGTTTGCGCAGGCCATCGTGAAACGAGAAATCGAGAATAACGAGTTTACGATCAAAACCAATAAACCTTCAGTGAAGGTTTCCTGGCAGGTGACCGGCATCCGTCATGACGCGTACGCGAACGCGTATCGCATTCCGGTAGAGGAAACCAAATCGGCGGGGGAACAGGGTTTCTATTTGCATCCGGAAGTTTTCGGACAGCCGGAATCAAAGAGTATCTCGGCGACGCGAAAGTCTGAACCTGTTTCGGATATGGTGGCGGACGCGTCGCACAATTAGGGAACACTGGTTCGGTGAGGTTTTTAACACAAAGGAGTGGTTGCATTGCCAACGATTTCGGTGACAAAAATTTGCGCCACGAGCCCGCCACAGGAATTAGCTCTTCAATAGCCGGTCGGCGCATTATCTAACCAAGGAAAGGAAAATCTATGAAGCTCCGCGTCTGCTTCGTCATCGTCAGCTTTCTGTTAGCCACCATTTGCACGACTCTGGCCCAAAATGTCGTGAGCAACTCAACTCCAACTTCCACCCAGGTTCCTCGGCTCATCAAGTTCTCGGGCGTCGCAAAGGATGAATCGGGACAGCCCGTAACCGGCGCAGTTGGTATTACTTTCTTGCTGTACAAAGACGAGCAAGGTGGCAGCCCCTTGTGGGTAGAGACGCAGAACGTGCGAACCGATGAGACCGGACATTACACCGCGATGCTGGGTTTGGTCAGCGCGGACGGCGTTCCGTTGAGCCTGTTCAGTTCCGCGGAGGCGCATTGGATCAGCACGCAGATTTCAGGACAGCGAGAGCAGCCTCGGATGCTGCTTCTGAGCGTGCCGTATGCATTGAAGGCGGCGGATGCGGAAACCTTAGGCGGCTTACCAGCCTCGGCATTCATGCATGCAGCTACTGCAGGAGCGCAAGGGAAGTCAGGTGCACCGCCTGCTTCCCCAACGGCGCCAAATCTTCCTCCAGCGGGGGTGACGGGTAAGGGGACAAAGAATTTCGTTCCTGTCTGGACCGGCGCCGCGACGTTGGGCAATTCGCTGATCTACGAGACCGGCGGCAACATTGGCATCGGCACTAAAACGCCGAAAGCCACAGTAGATGTCGCCAGTAACGCGGCTCTGGGCATGCAAGTGACGGTGCCGGGCTCCGCGGCTGCCATTGACGGCATCGCGACCGATCCAAAAGCAGGTACGACGGGCGTGTACGGGCAAAGCTCCTCTCCGATTGGAAACGGGGTATATGGGTTGGACAATGCGACAACGGGCGGCATCGGGGTGATCGGGCAGTCCAACGCCACCTCGGGTTCCTCGTACGGCGTGTACGGCCTGACATCTAGCACCGCCAACTTCGCTGCCGGAGTTGCAGGTGTCGAGAACGCCACAACCGGCCAGGTTTCCGGGGTGGTCGGTTCGACGAGTAGCAGTACGGCCGGCGCCATGGGGGTCAACGGTTATGAGAGCTCGAAAACGGGACAAGTGTTCGGGGTCTTTGGATCTACAACGAGTTCGACGAATTTCGCTGCGGGAGTAAGCGGGAATGCGAATGCTACCAGCGGCCAAGTCTATGGCGTGGTCGGAGTGTCGAATAGCACGACCAATGGCGCCGCCGCCGTGAACGGCTATGAGCCTGCCACTACGGGCGTCGTCTATGGCGTCAACGGATCAACCAGCAGCACCACAGATTATGCGGCGGGCGTCAGCGGCTACGAGGGCGCGAGCACCGGACAAGTCTCTGGCGTCTCCGGCGGGACGACTAGCACCACCACCGGAGCCTCGGGCGTGAGGGGGGCTGCGAGCGCGACCACGGGCAACGTGTATGGCGTCAGCGGTTATAGTGCCAGCGCCGCAGGAGTCGGAGTGGTTGGCACCGCGTACGCCAGCAGCGGCAACACCACTGGAATTATTGGATCGACCGTGAGTCCGAACGGTATCGGCGCATTTGGAAACAGTACCTCGACCAGCGGAGGCACCGGAATTCAGGGCAATACCGAGAGCACGTCGGGCGGGGCGGCTGGTCTTTTTGTTGCTCATGGCGGAGGTGGACTCATCCTGAGTGGCCTTTCGGGCAGTGGATACAAAGGGGTGTTTAGCGTCGACGCCGCCGGCAACGGCTTTTATGCGGGCAACCTTAACGTCACCGGCAAGCTGACCAAGGGCAGCGGGTCATTCAAGATTGACCATCCGCTGGATCCGGCGAATAAATATCTCTCGCATTCGTTTGTCGAATCTCCGGACATGATGAACGTCTACAACGGAAACATCACTACGGATCGACACGGCCTTGCTACGGTGAGTTTGCCGGATTACTTCGAAGCGCTCAATGGAGATTTTCGTTATCAGTTGACGGTGATCGGGCAGTTCGCGCAGGCCATCGTGGCCAGGAAGATCTCTGCCAACCGCTTTGTGATTCGGACGAGCAAGCCGAACGTGGAAGTGTCCTGGCAGGTGACCGGCATTCGACACGACGCTTACGCCAATGTGTACCGCATACCGGTGGAAGAGGGTAAAACGGCTCGGGAGCAAGGTTATTATTTGCATCCGGAGGTATTTGGACAGCCGGAGTCGAAGGGTATTTCAGCGGCATGGAAGTCTGTGGCTACCTCGCAGAATACGGTCGCGGACGCATCGCACAAATAGACGCAGTTTCATCCGGAATTATCGTCCTGAGCGGAATATCAGATTCGCTGCGCAAATCTGATAAGAGTCGAGGCACGTCTTGCATGGGGATTGTTCAGGCCGTCATTTTTGTTTCTTTCTCCGGACTGTGCTCCTCACGCTGCAGTTCCGTCCAGCCCGGCAGGGTTTGGTCTCCGGTGATCAGTCTGGCGCCGCGTTCGAAGGTGAGGTACGACCACGCCCACTGAATCAGGACGATTAGCCGGTTGCGGAATCCGATGAGGAAAAAGATGTGAACAGTTAGCCACGCGAGCCAGGCAAGGAAACCGGAAATATGAATCTTGCCAAACTGCGCGATGGCGGCGGCGCGTCCGATGGTTGCCAGATTACCCTTGTCTACGTAATGGAAGTTTTTCCGCGGCTGTCCTTTCAGGTCGCGCAAGATGTTGTGGGCTGTCGCTTTTCCTTCCTGGATTGCGGCCGGGGCCACGCCCGGCACAGGCTGGCCATTTTCCCGTTTCAGCGAGGCCAGGTCTCCGATAACAAAAACGTGGGGATGACCAGGAACGCTCAAGTCAGGATTCACGAACACGCGCCCGGAGCGGTCGGTGGGCGCGCCGAGTTTCTTGCCTAGTGGCGACGCGGCCACTCCGGCCGCCCACAAAATCACCGCGGCAGGAATCCGAGTTTCCCCCATGACTACCGTCGCGGGCTCGATACCGGTGACCATCGCGGAAGTGTGGACTTCGACGCCGAGTGCGCGCAGCTGTTCTTCCGCGCTGCGGGAAAGATCCTCCGGGTATGCGGGTAGAACCCGAGGTCCGCCTTCGATTAATATGATTCGCGTGCGTTCGGGATCGATAGATCTGAATTCGTCCAGCAACGCGCGGCGGGCGATCTCAGAGAGGGTTCCCGCCAACTCCACTCCTGTAGGGCCGCCGCCGACGATGACAAAATTCAACTGCACTTGTCCCGCGCCGGTGGCAGCGTGCCGTTCAGCGAGTTCGAACGCGAGCAAAACGCGGCGCCGGATCTCGAGCGCGTCTTCGATTGTTTTCAGCCCGGGCGCCATCGGCTCCCACTCGTCGTGTCCAAAATAGGCGTGGCTCGCGCCCGCGGCAACGATCAGGTAGTCGTAAGGAAGCTCACGATCGGCAAGTTTCACGACCCGCCGGTCAAGATCGAATTCGTGTACTTCTTCGAGAAGAACTTCAATATTGCGACGGCCGCTAAGGACCCAGCGGATAGGAGCGGCAATTTCTCCGGGGGACAATCCGGCAGTTGCCACTTGATAAAGGAGAGGCTGGAAGGTGTGGTGATTTCTGCGATCAATCAAGGTGATCTGAACCGGAGCGTGGGCGAGCTTGAGAGCTGCGTTGAGGCCGCCGAATCCAGCCCCAACAATTACGATCTGCGGCATGGGTTTGGCGTTCATCTGACTCCTCCACCGAGATTCATGGCGTTTGGAATATTCTGCGCCAGGAAAACGTGCATCTCACTTTAGTAGATTCCTGTGATGGCTGCCGAGTCGAAGAATTTGATTCCGAGGATTGTTGGTGATCGCAGCGTCGTCTCACCACAGAGGTTTCCACCAGCTGCGTCCGCCGGAACTTCGACTGTGGGTCTGGCGTTCCAGGTCGCACTAGTCTTCGCTTTGATCATGGTCGCGGTGTGGACACCGCCGGGCCGTGTCAACGCCGTCAGCAATCTTTTGGCAGCGCTTTGCATTCTGTGGTTCACCGTACGCGGCAGTTATTCGGTTCGCCAATTGGGGCTCGCCCGGCCTGGCTCCGGAGCAGTTGTGACGGTCATGTGCGGAGCGTTCCTGGTGGTTGCGATTGTTGTAGGTGGATCGGCAATCCATAATCTTGGACCGGCTCAGAGGGTGCCATGGGAAAGGATTTGGAAATATGGGCTCTGGGCTCTGGAGCAGCAATTTATATTGCAGTCTTTCTTCTATGTGCGGCTGGAATCGCTTCTGGGCAGGCGCCGCGCGCTGTGGGCCGCAGCGCTTCTGTTTTGCCTCGCACACCTTCCGAGCCCGGTGCTGACCTTGATGAGCTTCATCGGCGGTCTGTTGTTCTGCGAAATGTTTCGCCGCTATCGCAACATTTTTCCCTTGGGATTAGTTCACGCTGCGCTCGGACTCACCATTGCCGCGAGCCTCCCAGACAGCTTGCTTCATCACATGAGGGTCGGAATCGGATATCTGTTGTACCGTCCGTGAGCTCTCTCGGTCACTGATCTCGGCTTCAATATCCAGCGAACAGCACGTTGCTCTGTTTATCGGGTAACATGACGGGGTCGGGTGCGAGCAGACGCTTTGCATTTGAAACCTTCGCAAACAGAGCCTCAATCCAATGCCGCGGCGCACTCTGGCGGTGTCTCGCGCTGGCTTCAGTTTCTGATGCCTTCCGTTTCCGATTTGCTTTTTGTTGCGCTGCTTCTCGGCTTGACCTGCGGTGCATTGGGACGGCTCTTGTTGCGTGATGCGGGGACGGGGTGGCACATCCGCAACGGGGAGTTGATGCTGCAGACGCACTCGATCACCCGCGTCGATCCGTTTTCGGCGACCATGAGCGGGCAGCCCTGGTATGCGTGGGAATGGCTGTACGACGTGCTGATCGCGGCTATTCACCACGTGCTTGGACTGAACGGCGTGGTGATCTACTCGGCAGCGGTCATGGCCGTCAGCTTCGTTTTGGTCCTTTATCTGGCCATGCGTCGTGGTGGCAGTCTGCCGATTACGCTTGTCATGATTGTGCTGTCGCTGGGCGCCGCGTCCGTCCATTTTCTCGCGCGGCCACATGTTTTGAGTTGGCTGTTTACCGTGATCTGGTTCGAGTTGCTCGACTCGGCGTCCGGTCTCGATCCTCAACCTGATCGCGATTCTGAAGCGAACAAGGCCGGGCGGCTTTATTGGTTGCCCGTTCTGATGCTTTTCTGGGTAAATCTGCACGGAGGATTTCTTCTGGGCTTCGCATTGCTGGGCATGTACTTTGTTGGCGGCGGGATCCGATGCTTTAGTTGCCTCGAGCAGCGGGCAGAAATCGGGAGCCGGTCGAGGCGGCTGGGACTGGTTAGTGTGCTCACGCTGCTGGCGAGTTTCGTCAACCCCTACGGCTACAAGCTGCACCTTCATATTTACCGGTATCTTTCTGACCGATTTCTGATGAACCACGTCACCGAGTTTCTGTCGCCTGATTTTCACGGCGTGGCGCAACAGTGTTTCGCGGTAATGTTGCTGATCGCGATCGCGGCACTGGCGAGCGCGCGCCGAAAACCCGGGCCCACCCATTTGCTGATAATTCTGCTGGCTGCTTATAGCGGTCTCTACGCGGCGCGCAATCTTCCGGTTTCTTCCATGCTGCTTACGTTGATGGTTGCTCCCATGCTTTCGGAGACAATCGCGAGCGCAAGCGAGAACACGGGAATCGCGCCGTGGCTGCGCGGTCTGCTTTCCCGCGTCAACAACTTCGGCATTCGCATGGAAAAACTGGAGCTACGTTTTCAAGGTCACCTTTGGATTGTGCTCGCGTTCGTTTTCGGTTTGTGGGCTTGCATGCACGGCGGAAGGCTCGGTTCGGTTCAGCTCGTCAATGCGTATTTCGATGACAAGCGCTTTCCGGTTGAGGCAGCCGAGGTGATCGCCCAACGCGATATTCGAGAGCCGATCTTTTGTCCCGACCTGTGGGGAGGGTATCTGATTTACCGGCTCTATCCACAGACCAAGGTCCTGGTGGACGATCGTCATGATCTGTATGGCGATCAGTTTTTTGAGGATTACTTGAAAGTCGTCTTCGTCCAACCTGAGTGGAGCAAAGTGCTGGATGAAAAGCACGTGAACTGGGTGCTGGTGCAGAAGAATTCGTCGTTAGGGACGATTCTCGGGCTGACTTCGGGATGGAAGCTAATCCATGAGGACGAGACGGCGGTGTTGTTTCACCGCGAGGGACGAATGTAGCGCCGGCATCTTGCCGGCTGTCCCGAGAGCGTCTCGCCCTCGCATCGTGGCGAGTCCCAAGTGTTGTCGGAGGACAGTTTTGCCAAGGCGCCCGGACGAGGCGTCCGGGGCCGACGTGGGGTTAGCGGGTGTCAATGTTGAAGCCGAGGATTGCGTTTACTTCTACCGGTTGGTCGCCGCGAAATACGGGACGGAATTTCCAGTTGGTTAACGCTGCCAGGACTTTGGTCGTCATCTCACTCCCGCCCGATTCCAAAACCTGCAGGTGCCGCAATGTTCCGGCGCGATCGAGGATGCACGCGATCACCAGCCGCGAGGGTTTCAGGTTGGCCGGTAAATCGGAGTGCATGGGTTGCGGGGCGACCAAGTCTTCAGCGTACGGATGTGCCGCGGACGAAGGATCAGCGTACTGCATCACCGCAGTGCCCAGGATGGTGTCGATGTAGATGGTGTAGTTCTTGTCGCCAATGAGCTTGCCGTAGTAGTTGAACGCGCCTCCCGATCGTGCAGTGCCAACCACGGTGATGCCTGGTCCTTGCTGATCTTTGCCGACAGAGGAGCGCGCGACGATATTCGGACCGGCTCCGTCGGCACCGAAGCTTGGCAGCGTGACAATATTGCTGCCCCCGCTTACGGAGACTCCGGGCATTGGCGGCTTACCCCCAGTCCCACTGCCGGCGCCGCCGGGGCCCGGATAAGGGGAGATTCCTCCGCGCGCCGTGGTCTCAGATCCGCGGCCCGTGCCGTCTTTCGTGGCATCAGCTTTCGCCGCGCCGGAGCCCTCTCCGGATAATCCGCTGCCGGGACCAGCGCCCCGGCCGATGCCTGATCCACCTCCCGATCCGCCTAGTCCGGGCTTGTCTCCGCCAGACGGGGACATGGCAATCGAGCCTGCGCCACCGTTACCCGGCACGCCGATCTTGGATCCGGGTTGGTTCGAAACCACAATGCCGGTACCTCTTCCGCTGCCGCCGTTATTGCTCGGCGGCGCGGTGACGGAGCCAGCGTCCATTGGACCACCGAGACCCGCACCGCGATTCCCGCGACCCAGGCCAGAAGGTGAACCTGCGCCGGAAACCGACGGCGGAGGAGGCACGACGGAAGTTTCTCCGCCTAGACCTCCTCCGCCCAAGCTTGTCATCGCCGGATGCTGCAGCGAACCGCTGCCTACCTGGACTGGCGGAGGCACGACGTTGGCGTTCCCCAAACCAGCCACGGCGCGAGTGCCCGTCGTCGCGCCGTTCAACTGAACTGGAGGCGGGACCACGGCGGCGTTACCCATGCCGCCGAATGTGTGATGCTCGGCGGAGGCGTCTGCCATCGACGCCGGAGGCGGCACGATCTGATTTTGCAACTCGCCTGCGCCAAATCCGGGTCCTCGGGGACTGATGTCGTGTGTAATTTGCGACGGAGGAGGCGCGACCACCGATGGCGCGGGAAGCGTGAGTTTGGGATGCAGATTGGTGGCCTGTTCGGGAGCGGACACGGGCGGCGGAATCACGGTCACGGCTTGCGAACCTGGCACGCGGACGGACGGAACATCGCGCTGTGGCGCACTCGGACTGGGAGGAACGATGGCAGCATTCAGCGGTGGTGCGGAGCGCACTTTTTCGCGTTGAGCGTCAGGCGTTGGCGGGATGACGTCGGCATTCAAGACCGGCGCGCGCTGGGTCTTGTCATTTCGAACTTCAGGCGTGGGAGCAACCACGGCATCACTGAGTGCCGGGGTCCGCTGTGAGGATTTCAGGCCCTCCGCCGGCGCGGGTCCTGGATTCGAATTGAACGCCAGCAGATTGGCGACCGCCGAATCTGAGTGCGGCAGCTTCAGCTTGGGAACGTCTACGACCTTTTCGCGTAGCGAATCACCACGGGCAACGCGTATTGTCTGGGTACGGTGATGAGCTTCATGTCCACCCGCCCGCCCGGACCGGCCGGCTTGGGCTCCGCCGGCGTCTTCGGTACGTGGCAGTTCTTCGCCCGAGAAATAAATCACGTCGTACTTGGGCATGGAAGGCAGCACAGTCGGCTGCATGCTGGCGAGTCTCTGCGACAGCATGATCCCCAGGGCCAGGACCGCGCCTTCGACAATCCAGGAGGCGAACATCCCGCGGTAGGGAACCAATCCGGCTCTGGCTTCTCCCGCAAGCGGCTGGGGGGAACGCGCCAGCGCCGGTCGAATTGCAGTGACGAATTCCTGCCACGGCGACGACCACTCGACCAGGAGTTTGAGCTCGCCGTTCACGCTTGGGTCACCTCCCGCGCCCGGTTCATCGTGGTCTCGCCCAATGCGATCTCAATTTCATCACCAACAGCAGTCCCACTGGATTTGAGGGTGTTGCCTGGCAACTCCAGTACGGAAACGGTGTGCATGCTCACGCGTGCCACTCGCCACGGTTTCAGATTCCGCTCGACATGGACTACGAATTTATTCGAATCCAGGTAGAGGACGTCGATCGGGAACTTCATGGCAAGCGTATGCACGCCGCGGGATGGAACAATCCAGAGGCCATCCCCGGCGGGAAAACTTGCGGCGTCTTTACCCATAAGCCCGCACAGTCGGGACCAATGCGTTTCAGCCACGGACAGATGGGTCGCCAGGTAGGCGTTGCGCGTCCGGTTGAACGCATATCCTGTGGCGGCCTGTAACGACATCAAAACTCCTGATTCAGAACTGCCGGATTCGGTCGGTCGTCTCCAAAGTTGATTCGTCGGCTCTATCTTCGTCGGCTCTATCAGTGTCCCGTCACCGGCGCCAGCGTGCGAATCAACTCGATGATGGCCGGGCCGAGCGTGACAAAGATGATCGAGGGGAGGACAAATAAAACCAGGGGAATTACCATTTTAATGGTTGTCTTGGCAGCCTGTTCTTCCGCCCGTTGCCGGCGTTCGGTGCGCAGCGAATCGGAGTGCACTCGGAGCGCCTGGGCGATACTGGTACCGAAGCGATCGGTCTGTATCAATGTGCCCACCAGGGAACGGAGATCGTCAACTCCGGTGCGATCCACCAGATTCCGCAGAGCCTCGGCTCGGGGCTTGCCAGCGCGCATTTCCAAGTTTACCAGGTGGAATTCGTCGCTCAGTTCGGGATGGGCGTGGTGCAGGTCCTGGCCCACGCGCATCAATGCCTGATCGAGGGCCAAGCCTGCTTCAACGCAGATCACGGTGAGGTCCAAGGCGTCGGGCAAACCGAGTTTGATACGCTGTTGCCGGCCCTTGATGAGCCGCTTCAGCACAAACCGGGGCAGAAAAAACCCGAAAGCGCCCACGCTAACCATCAAGACGGGAGAGTCGAAGCCACTCCCGAGGATCACCAGCACGAATCCGAAAATTGCGCACGCCAGACGGCTGCCAACGTAAACCGTCATGTGACGAGATTCCCGATAACCAGCCTGGATCAACCAACGCCGCGCGCGCGAGACTTCGCTCGGGGAGAGCGGTATGGCTTTGCTGAAGGGATCGAGCGCTTGTTCCAGACGCTCTTTAAGAGCGGGTTTCTCCTGGGCTTTGGCGCGTTGCCATCCTAGCGCTCGCAAGCGGGAACCGAGCAGCGAAGAAGGCGCATAGGCTGCTGCCCCAAACGAAAACACGACTAGGGCGATGGTCAGGAACACTACGATAGTGAGTGCAAGTGCCATTCATCAAACCTGAATTCGAATGATCTTCCGTATCACAAAATAACCAAGCGTCTGCAGCACAATGCCGGCTACAACCAGAAAGTGTCCGATGGGGTCGGCAAACAGGGGCCGGATAAACGCCGGACTCGTTGTCAGCATCGTGATCACGATGACGGGAGGCAGCCCCATGAGAAGCATCATGGTGAGGCGTCCTTGCGCCGTGTAAACCCGCACCTGGCGCATGATTTTGAAGCGCTCCCGGATCACATAAGAAAGGTTATCGAGGATTTCGGCCAGATTGCCACCGGTTTCGCGTTGCAGCATTACTGCGGTAACGAAAAACTTAACGTCCACCAGGGGCACGCGCTCCGCCAGGTTCATCAAAGCGTCCCGCACGGGAAGGCCGAACTTTTGTTCTTCAAAGAGCTTGCGGAATTCGGATGCCACCGGCTCGGAGAGTTCGTTTGCAATCAATTCGAGCGCGGTGGTAAAAGCGTGACCAGCGCGCACGGCTCGGGCCAGGGTGTCGATAGCCTCGGGGAATAATTCCTCGAATTTCTGAAAACGTTTGGTGCGGCGATACGAGGCGTACGAGTAGGGAAGGAATCCGCCAAGAACGAGACCCACGGCGGCAAATAACAATGCCTGCTTTGGCGGCAGTGACCCAGCCGCGAGGAACCCCACACCAGCGAGGCCCACCGCGCTGATCGCGCAAAGCATCAGAATGTTGCCCGCTCGTATTTTCAGGTTGGCCTGTTCGAGGAATGGCTGCAGGTTCGAAATTCGAGAAGAGCGGCGCAGGAGGTTGTCGATCGCCGGGATCTTGCTCAACATTTCGTCGCGCAGCAAGGCAAGTTCCTCGCTCGGCTGGCGGGCAGCCGCCTCCTGCACGCTTGCCAAACGTTCGCGAAGAAGCCGAGCTTGGGCGCTGCGCTGATCGAGTAAGGAAGCGACAGCGAAGACGCCCATGGCGACCACGACGAAAACCAGTATGGCGATAAGTGCTAGCATGATTTTTCGCTACAGGGCTTGGCGAGATTCCACTAAACCTCCACCCGGGACTCGAATAGACCTGCACGCAGACGGCATCCACCGGTAGCCAGGCGTTCGGCAAATCGGGGCCGGGTCCCGGTGGCGCGGAAAACACCTTTTACTTTGCCACCTTCGTCGATCCCCGTCCGGTCAAACACAAAGATGTCTTGCAGGCCAATAATTTCGCCATCCATCCCGGTAACCTCAGAAACAGAAATCACTTTACGAGTTCCATCCGAGAGACGTGCGATCTGCACCACGGCGTGAATGGCGGATGCGATCTGCATACGCATCGCCCGCTCGGGAAGATTGAGATTGGCCATCGAGACCATACTTTCCAATCGAGCCAGGGCGTCGCGGTGTGCGTTCGCGTGCACGGTGGTCAGCGAACCCTCGTGGCCAGTGTTCATAGCCTGCAACATGTCGAACGCTTCTTCACCGCGGACCTCGCCCACCACAATGCGGTCGGGGCGCATACGCAGGCTGTTGATCACTAATTGCCTCTGCCGCACCGCGCCCTTGCCTTCGATGTTGGGCGGGCGGGTTTCCAGGCGCACAACGTGCTCCTGCTTCATTTGCAATTCGGCGGCATCCTCAATCGTGACCACGCGCTCAGAATTCGGAATGTAGCCGGAGAGCACGTTGAGCAGGGTGGTCTTGCCGGCACCGGTTCCACCGGAGATCAGCAAGTTGAGCCGGCCCTTCACCATGGCGGAAAGCAACTCCAGCATGGGCTCGGTCAGAGTTTTGTTTTCGATCATGTTGCGGGCCGTGACCGGGTCGCGACCGAAACGCCGGATGGAAAGACAGGGCCCGTCAATCGCGAGCGGGGGAATAATGGCGTTCACACGGGAGCCGTCTGGAAGGCGTGCGTCCACCATCGGCGAGGACTCGTCCACGCGCCGGCCGACCCGCGAGACAATCCGGTCGATGATTTGCATCAGATGCGAATCGTCCTTGAAGCTCAATCCGGTGGGCTCAAGCTTGCCGGCCCGCTCCACGTAGACTCGATCAAAACGGTTTACCAGAATGTCGGAGACGGTTGGATCTTTGAGTAGAGGTTCCAACGGCCCGAGACCAAAGATTTCGTCAAGAATCTCCCGCGATAGTCGTTCCCGCTCGGCGAAGCTCAGGGGCACGGCTTCGCTATTTACCGTATTGCGAATTAAAAGAAGGACTTCATCCCGGGCGGCGTCGCTCGGGGTTCTGCCAAGTTTCTCCAGGTCAAGACGATCGAGAATCTTGCGATGGAGGTCCGCCTTGACCTGCTGGTATTCAGTTCTCTCAAAGGTCTGCAAATTCGCCATGAAGTCGCCTGATTCTCCTAAAGCCGTTTCAATCCTAAACTGTCTTGAATAAAGACCAAGCTTTGCGTTTTACTTCCAAATCATTTTCCGTCAGACGCGCCGCCAGACCGGTAAAGGAACGCGCGATTTCCGTGTGGTTCTGCGCCATCACCGGCACTCCGCGGTCGATCGCCGTGGACACTGCGAAGTATTGGTTGGGGATCTTCCAGAGCAACTTTACCCCAGCCGCGGCTTCGGCATCGGACTCACTGAAGCCCGGAATCTTGCGGAAGCGATTCAGCACCAGATTCACTTTTTCCCGGCCGCCGCCAGATTCTCCGAGATACTGCTGCACTCGGGCTGCGCTCCACAAAGAAGCAACATCCGCGTTGACCACCATCAAAACGGTCTGGGACAAGCTACAGACAAGGCGCGTAGTCGGGTCTATGCGCGTTGAGGCATCCACCACGACATAGCGGAACTGCCCCATCAGCATATCGAACAATCGCGCGAACTCAGCAGTCGAGGGTTCCACTGCGACCGGTACATTAGGGCCGGCCAACAGTTGCAAACCGTCGTTGTGCCTGGTCATGAAGCTTTCGAGCAAAGAGCTGTCGAGACGATGCAGGTTGCGGATCGCATCGGTCACGTTAAATAGCGGCTTCAGATTCATGTGCAACTGGGTATGTCCCAGCGGAGCCAGATCGACGAGCGCCGTGTTGCCATGAGCGGACTGCAAAGCCAGCGCGAGGTTTACTGCCACCGTAGTGGCACCGCTGCCTCCTTTCGCGTTCACCACCATAAAGACTTTGCCGCTGGTTCCTTCCCGGTTTACCTTTCGCTGGGCCGCCGTGAGACGGACGAATGCTTCCAGGAGGTCGGTGGTGGTTGTGGGCCGCTCGATGAACTCACGAGCCCCGGCACGCATGGCACCAACAATCACCTGGGGTTGCGAGATGCTGCCGATGGCAAACAGCGCCATACTCGGCAGTTCCTGATGCAGCAGTTCGATCGCCCGTAAAGCCAGAATCACATTATCCGCGGGGATGTCCACCAGAACAACATCAGCCTTTGTCGTCTGAATCCGGCGCACGAGGGAGTCATTGGAGGCTATCGGAAAACTGGCATGAGTGTACACGGCCCGCGCCACACTGGTACCGTCCACCAAAACCTGCAACACGGCACGCTGCTCGTTGTCCGCTGCAACAATTACAACTGAAAGTTCGGGCATGACTCTGCCACTTCTCCTACATATTCCCTGCTACCAAAAGGCCGCATTTGCCGCGCGAAGACTCCCGCCCTTTACTTGCTGCCATGCGGCTTCTTTCCATCAAACTTGCTATCGTCGAGGAACGGCCGAGGGTAGGCTGGACCAGCCGGTTCCTGGTTGCTGGGCGCGATGCGGTGTACTGTGCACAACACCATCAATTCGGTCTTGCTCTTTTGCGCATTCTTGCTCTTGAACAGATTGCCCAGAATCGGAATGTCGCCCAACCCCGGAATCTTGTCGTTAATCGTGGTTAGACGATTGTCGATCAAACCGGCGATCACGAAGCTCTGCCCGTCCTGAAGCTCAAATTCAGTGTCCGCCCGGCGCGTGCTCAGGGCCGGGATGTTGAAGCCGGAAATCGTAAGTCCATTGGTGAAATCCAACTGACTCACCTCGGGCACCACTCGCAGGTGTATGTTCCCATTCGGCATGATCACCGGGGTGAACCTCAACCTGACGCCAAACTCCTTGAAGGAAATGCTGACGGCGGTGAAGCCTTGTCCCGGTTGGACGATGGGGAAAGGGAATTCTCCCCCGGCCAGAAAGCTGGCTTCCTTGCCGTTCACCGCTATCAGGTTCGGTTCCGCAAGGATCTGCAACAGGTTCTGCTGCTGCAGCGCCTGAACCACCACCCCAAAGTTGATGTCAGTACGAAAAAGAAAAAGGTTCAATGGGTTGGTGAGGTTGATGGCAGGAGGTGTGGGTGCAGTGGAGGTCGTCGTCGCACTTCCGTTGGTTTGGGTGGTCGTAGAACTCGTCGAGATCGTCGATCCCCCAAATTGGCCCGTGCTCAAGGTTCCAGTGGTATGGCCGCTGCCGGGCAGGAAGTAATTAACCCCCAGTTGCAAGGCTGCGCTGCGATCCACCTCCGCGAACTTTACCTCCAGCAACACTTCTTGCGCGCCCACCGGACCGAAGGTGAGCACGTTTACCACATTCTTCGAGTAAGCCTCGGCGATCTTGCCTGCGCGCGAGGCGATATCCTCAGTGGTGACGTGACCGGAAAGCACGATGGCGGAACGAGAAGGTGTGACCGTGATCTGCTCATCGGGGAAGATACGCTTTTCTTCCTCCGAAGCCGCGCTGACATCCACATCGACGCGCAAATCAAAGCTCCGCGAACGCTCCAGCTCGTCCCAGATTAGCAAGGAGACCTCGCCCGCGGCACGCCCATGCACCAGGATTTGTGTGGGAGTGATCACGATAGCATCCGCCACACCCGGATCGGTCACCGAGACTCTCTTCAACCGCTCCGTCGTATTGATAAGCAGCGACTTGCCCACCATTACACGCAAGGGAGCGGCACCGTGCGACTCAGATTCTGAAGAAGTCTGTGCTGTGGCTGCCGGACCCTGCGGCGCAGCCTGCGACGGCGCGGCTTGAGGTGCTTCCGGCGATGGCGTGACCGCAGGCGCTTCCTGTGGCGGCACAGCCTGAGGCGCTGCCTGTTGTTGCTCAGGTTGCGGTGGCGTAGCTTGGGGCGGCGATTGGTCCTGAGATTGTGTCGCCGCAATCGCGCTGAGCAGCACCAGAATGCCAAACGTCATTCCCACCAGTTTGCCAACTTGGATTTCACGGTCCTCCCACTTGCGGGAGCGGATCGACATGTTTTGTAACCTCGTAACCCTGACTTGTGCTTAGAACTTGTCCTCTTCCTTCTTGTCTCCCTTATAAACCTCCACCGTGTAAGCGGTAGGCGGTGGGGGAGTGGTCTGAACTGTAACGTGCTTGGGCCGGCTGCTGTGGGGCTCGGCCGACGGCATTGGCACGGGGCCACCCTTGTAAAGAGAGTTGGCTTTCACTGCGGCTACGTCTGTCTGTTCGGTGTCGAGCGGATTACGAAGCGCCAGTTGAATATGGCCTTGAGAGCTGGCTAACGTGACTCTCTCCGCATCATCCGGAGACAGCAGGAGGGTGACTACAGGAGCACTCTGTGGTTCGCCGGCGGAGTTACGCTCCAGCCTCTGGCCGGTGGCGATCACGGCAACGTTTTCCAGGACCGTCGTAGTCTGCTGCTCGCTGGATCCCTGCGGATTGCCGGTCAGCAACACATCCACGCGGGTACCGGGCAATACGAAACCGGAAACGGAAGTGGTATCGTTCACTCGGACTGAAACTGCCCGCATGCCTGGCGGAATCAATGATGGCAGACCAAAGCCCGCATTTTCGCCCGCCAGTTTGAGCGGTAGAACGAATTCTCCCCTGGCAATTGGAAGCACCACGCCTCGGCCCACCACCTTGTTCTTCTGGTGAAAGACACCTGCAGGCAGCTCGCCACTGGGGAAGTGGACCAAGTGGACATCCTTGTCTTCGATCTTCGTCCCAACCTGTAGATCGTCTGCCGCGACTACCACTTCTTCGCCCGGTGGGGCCTTGGATCCTGCCCTGGACTGTAGATTACGATAGACGACAAGGCTCACAAACGCGCCCAGTGCCAAGGCGATAAACCCGATTAACAAGAGCCGGTTGCGATTCATCACTGCTCCTCAGGAATCGAAATCTCGTGTTGACCGCCTCGGGCCCGGCCCGGCGGTCAACACACACCCGAACAGCCGAGCTGCGCTTTCAGCACAAGAACTCGCGAACCATACACAGCGGTTCCGCACACACTATTGCGAGATTGAACTGGCAACGGAAGAGAAGACATTGTTTGCGTTAGCACCGATGAGACGGATTGTACCCACAACGATGACCAGGATTACCGCGAGCATGACCGCGTACTCAGCAATATCTTGTCCCCGTTCCTCCGACCATAGCACCCATAAAACATTCTTCATCTCTCTACCTCCATGCGCCAAGCCGAGGAGAAGACACTCCTTGCCTGGTGCTGTGCAATTCTATGCGCACTTGCGTCCTGGCGCGCCAAAGACTTGCTTTTTTCGAATCAAAGGTTTACGGGGAGGAAGGTAGCCGCCCTCATGTCCCCCTCCACATCATACCCGAGGCATCTCGTCAGAGCGACAATTTGTTGCACGCCTTGGCGTCCCGGAAGTGACCATAGTTTCTTAGGTATTGGCAGCTAGAGGACACGCGGACAAGGGCTTCGGCCCCCGAAAGTACGTGTTTTGTAGGCCAAGCAGCGCGAATCCGCGGATATTCCCACGGTTTCTTCGGGTGTCGTTATCAGCTCCAGGGAGAACCTAGATTAAAACCCCTCTTAAGGGGCTTTCCTGGCCAAAACCACGGCTTGGGGGTCAGCATAGATCGTCTCCCAATCGGGCAAGGCTCGCAACGCCGTCACCAGGGGAGCATCCGGCGGCAGAACCACGGTTCGGATTCCCCATTTCTTAAACGGACTTCGCCACGAATCGCCTTTGAGATAGTAGGTCGTGGCCAGGTCGTCCATGAAAGCATCCCCATACACGTCTGCTCGCCCATCGATGTAGACCCGATACTCCGGATACAGCCTCCAGATGAAATATCCGCCCCAGTTGTAGTGGTTCAGTATTGGAGCAGGCGGATGCTGTGCGGCAATAAAAGAAACTGCGGTTGCGGGAAGTTCTTTTGCTTCCGTTTCGGGCTGTCGGCCCGTGACATAACGCACCCGCACAACCAGGAAAAGGAGAAGGCCGGCCAGCAAGAGTGCGTTCACGAGAGCCTTGACGGGAGTCATACCGGCTGGCTTCGATTCAAACCACCTCGCAAGCCCGCACTCCTGCAGCCAGGGCAGCGCCATCGCACTCAGGATGGGAATGGCAATTATCACATAAATCGGTATGTGCCTTACCGAACGCAGCGCCGCATACATCGTCACGGATAACAGCAGAGCTTCTCGCGGACGCAACCGCCTGGGCGAAAGCGCGGCTACCACGACCGTCCCGAGGAATAATGCAAGCGTCGGCAGGTATCTGGCTTGGTGGAAGTTTGGCGAAAGCCACTCGCCGATGTAACTCTGCATGGCTCGCGAACGAAGCGTCTCGAGCGGATAAGCATATAGCGCGGCCCCATACGGATTTAGGGGGACGACCGCGGCGCAAACCATAACCGCCAGGATCAGGTTTCGAAAGCGAGCGCGAACTGGAGTCCCAAGTTTAAAACCGAAGGCGACGTCCAGAGCATCGCCAACCAGGAATAATGTCATGAGCGCGAGCCCGACCGCGTATCCCGCGTGAAGATTTACCCAGAGCAGCATCAGCACGGGTGTCCACCACAGAAGCTTGGGACGCTGGTAAGAACGCTCCAGGATCAGGAGAAGCACACTGGCCAGCAGCAATGTAAGCATCTGCGGACGAACTCCCCAACTCGGAGCCGACGCGAAAGCTCCCAATAGCACGAGCGCCCCAGCGACGTAAGGACGCCCCGGACAACGCAGAAAAACCACCATGAACGCTGCTGCGATGACCGCGCCGAATCCCGCAATGAGTCCTCCCCATCCCGCGAGCCGATACAAACTGAACATTAAAACCTGGGATAGCCACTCATGATCGACCCAGGGCCGTCCGAACCGCGTGAAGGAGTACGGGTCGGTATGGAAAACTTTATGCGTTTGAACGATGAGCTGTCCGCTGCGCAGATGCCACCACACATCAGGATCAGTAACGCTGCGCGCTGCCATTGCAAAGAGACCCAAGGCAAGGATGGCCACGAAGATGCGCCGCGTTTGGAGGAACTCCATCACCAGTCCGAAGATAATACCTTGCCCGCCGTCCCACGGTATAAAATCGCCTCGCGTGTGACGCGCTCGAATGGAAGGTTCTAAATTCAAGACCGTATTCGTTCTTTATCTGGCCAGCGTGATCGCACTCAATGCGCTGATTATCTGGCAAGTTCACGATTCCATTCTTCAGGGCTATAGCGACTTCGCAGCTTTGTATACCGCGGGTAAGCTTGTGCAGCAAGGGCGCGCCTCTGCGATGTATGACCGGCGGGCACAGTGGCAGGTGCAGCAGGAATTTGCCTCTACGGTAAAAATTCGGCGTGGACCGTTGCCCTACGTTCGTCCTCCGTTCGAGTCGTTGCTTTTTTTGCCACTGGCACATTTGAAATATCCGCTCTCGTGCGTGCTGTGGGGAGCAGTCAAAATAGTCATCTTGTTGACGATACCTTTTGTCTTGCGGTCGGTTGGCGGCGAACCTGGAGCCATATCACCCGCGGTGGCTGGTTTGATCGAACTGGCCTTCTTCCCAGTTGCGTTTGATCTATTGCAGGGGCAGGACGCCACTATTTTATTGCTCATTCTCTGTCTGGCGTTCACCTCCTTACGGCGGGGAGCAGATTTTCAATCGGGATTGTACATGGGGTTCGGGCTCTTCAAGTTTCACCTGATCATTCCGATCGCGCTGATATTCCTGCTAAGGAGAAAAAACCGGTTTGTTCTGGGGTTTCTCACGACCGCGCTGATTCTGCTTCTGGTTTCCGCGCAAGTCGTAGGATGGGCCACTGTCGTAAGCTATCCCAGATATTTGTGGGATCTCAACCACGCCTCCGGTGTCGGTTTCATCACACTGAGGAGCATGCCTAACATCCGGGGCCTCCTGGCGGCTTTCGGGGCTTCTCAAAACTCCCCGCTAGTCACCGGCGTGCTTTGGGCGCTCGAGGCGTGTGGGATTGTTTTCGCGGCCTACATCTGGCGCCCCGGTAGGGACGATGACCAGACTTTGCTGGCTGTTGGTTTTTCCTTGTCCATTGTGATCACCATCCTGACCAGCTTTTACGTTTACAGCTATGACATGACTTTGCTGCTAATCCCGATATTGCAGCTCGGAAGTTTCTTTCTCTCTGATTTGAAGAAACGACCCTGGCACCAGAAGCTCTTTGTGGGCTGTGTGGCGCTGCTTTTGCTAACCCCATTTTATTGGGTTGTAATCTTTCGTTTTGATCGTTTCTATTGGATGGCATTCGTGCTTCTCATAATGGCTGGGTCACTGGCGTTGATCGCGGAATCCCGGCGGACTCTGGGCGATCGCTTGCATTTCAGCTGATGACTTAACCATTCACCGCAGATCCCAGTGTTACGGAACTCCAAACTCGGCTTGTCTCTGGCACTGCTTCTCGCGGGAAGCATGTGGTTCTACGTGCAGCGTGTGCTGATCGGCCACCAGTTGGCTGATGCCGCGGTGCATGGAAGTCCACGTGGAAATCTTTCTGATCTGTATCCTCGCTGGCTGGGCGCCAGAGAGCTGCTGCTGCATGGCCGCGACCCCTACAGCCCCGACGTTACTCGCGAAATTCAGATTGGTTATTGGGGTCGCGCCCTGGATCCTGCGCGGCCGCTTGATCCGAAAGACCGGGCGGGTTTTGCTTATCCGGTGTTTGTTGTTTTCCTGCTTGCGCCCACGATCGCGTTGCCGTTCTCGATTGTTCAGACTGGCTTTCGTTGGGTTCTCCTTATTTTGACCGCTGTCACAGTTCCGCTGTGGTTGCGCGCTTTGCGCTGGCGTCCTCCAGTCATAACCACAGCAATTTTGATCCTGTTGACGCTCGGCAGTTTCCAGGCCGTGCAAGGGATCAAGGTGCAACAGCTAGGCTTGCTGGTGGGCGGGTTGGTCGCGGGAAGCATGGCGCTGCTTGCCCGACGTCATCTCGCCATCGCTGGAGTTTTGTTGGCCTTCGCAACCATCAAACCGCAACTGGTTTTGCCGCTGCTCGCATGGCTTCTGCTGTGGGCGTTCAGCGAGTGGCATCAGCGGCGCAATTTTGTATGGGGATTTGTCTCGACCATGGCGATTCTGCTGGCCGCGGCCGAGTATGTGTTACCCGGTTGGATTTGGCGTTTTCGTGATGCCGTTATCGCCTACCGGCAATACAACGATGGCGCCGAATCAGTACTCGATACGCTGATCACACCCGAGTGGGGAAGGCCCCTTGCCGTATTGGCCGTGCTGGCGCTGGCGGTCCTGTGTTGGAGATTTCGACGCGCCCCCATCGAGTCGTCCGCGTTCAACCTGATGCTCGCACTTGTGCTTGCGGTTACAGTCGTCATCGTCCCCAAAGCGGCTCCGTACAACCAGGTCCTCTTGCTGCCAGGATTCCTGCAGCTGGTCCGGGGGTGGGGGACTCTTTGGCAGAAGAGCGCGCAGATGCGTTTCATCCTCATGATTTGCGGATTGTTGATTTTCTGGCCATGGTTGGCTGCAAGCGCGTTGACGATCGCTTGGCTTTTCTTGCCTGCCGAGGCAGTGCAAAACGCCTGGGCCGTACCCCTGTGGACGATCCTGGCTATTCCGCCCACCGTGGTGGTGCTATTGGCAAGCAGCTTCGGCGAGTTCACGAAGGCAAGCCTTGCCCAACAGTTCGGTCCTGAATCCCGCTTGCCAGCCTCATGAACTTGCATTCCCGCGCCGCCCGCGTTAGGCTTCTCGGGCACCGAGGGTTTCCGGAGGATCGAATGACTCTGAAGATGGAGACGCGGCAAGCTGATGGAGTCACCATCGTGTCATGTCAGGGCCGCATCATGTTTGGGGAAGAGGCCACCGAACTCCGCGAGGGTCTCAAGCGCGTGTTGGCATCCACTCGCCAGGTCGTGCTCAACCTTTCGGGCGTGACCTATATCGACAGCGGCGGCCTCGGCACCCTGGTGGGCGTTTATTCCTCCGCGCGTGCCGCTGGCGCCGAAATCAAGTTGACCGGACTGGGCCAGCGCTTGCGAGATGTCTTGCAAATTACCAAACTGGTTACGGTGTTCGAGGTCTACGACAGCGAGCAGGAGGCGATTGCGACGTTCCATCGCGGCGCGGCCTGAAAGTGAATACCAGCCACCGCCATTTGCGGTCTGTTGGTGAAATCTTCTTAGCCTCTTCCCACCGGCCTTCGATGCTGTCATTATTCCTTTAGCGACTTTAAGGAGCTTTGCTGCCACTGCATGGATTTCCAAACCATTATTGGCCCTTCTTCTGGAACCGGTTCGGGAGTGTTCCCCACCCTTGTATTTGTCCAGGGAAACGAACAGAGGGTGATCAATCTCGACCACAGTCCGTTCGGCGTGGGCCGAAAGGTCGATAAAGATCTGGTGATCGCGGACCCTCGTGTCTCCCGGGATCACGCCCAGATCATCTCCGAAAACGGTGTGTTCAGCATCGTGGACCTGGGTAGCAAGCATGGGACATTCGTCAACGGCGAACGGGTGGACCGCAAGACTCTCGAGCGCAACGACCGTCTGGAGTTCGGAGTTCGTGAAGTCGCTTACGTGATTTTCAATCCGCAGCACGGGACTACCAATTCTGCCCGAGAGTTCCTGAGCCAGATCTCCGGGATGCACATCTCGGATGAGACCACGGACCTGGAAAAGCTGGTTCTGTTTCTCGAAGCCGCCCGCAAGCTCAATACCATCGGTGTGCTCGACGAAATCCTGATGACCCTGCTGGACGTAACCCTGAAGCTGACGCGGGCTGAGCGGGCTTACGTCTACATGAAGAATGCCCGAGGGGAACTGCGGCTCGCTGCGGGACGCAACTCGAAGGGTGAGCCCCTGTTGGACGACAAGACGATTTCACACTCGATTCTCGATGATGCGCTAAAGTCCAACTCCGAATTCGTCCTCACCGATACCAGCCGGTCGGCTGACCTTACCGGACGCAAGAGCATCGTGGCCTACGATCTCCGCACCGTGATTTGTGTTCCCTTGCGCAAGCCACAGGTGCAAGCCACTCGCGACGCCGACGCTCCCGCCGCTGCGCCCTCCGCCGAAGTTATGGGAGCCCTTTACGTGGACTCGCGGTTTGCCTCGCGTGACATCTCCGGGGTGAGCAACGACATTCTGCACGCCATCGCGACTGAAGCTGCTTCGCTCATTGAGAATGCTCGCTTGGTGCAAGCCGAAGAGGCTGGCCGGCGATATCAGCAGGAATTGTCAATCGCGGCCTCCATTCAGCAACGGCTGATGGCAGTTACGATTCCCGAGGTTCCATTCGCCAAGCTGGCGGGAAGAAACCTTTCCTGTAAAGAGATTGGTGGTGACTTCTTCGACGCGGTCAACACCGACCAGGGCTTGACCATCGTGCTGGCCGACGTGAGCGGCAAGGGAGTGTCCGCAGCTTTGCTGGCGTCGACTTTGCAAGGAATGATCTATTCGCAGCTCACAGCCGGTATGCCTTTGACCGAGATCGTGACCGCTGTCAACCGCTTCTTCACCGACAAGAATATTGGGGAGAAGTACGCAACCGTCATCATCGCCCGCATCCGGGACACTGGTGACTTGGAGTACGTGAATTGCGGGCACGTTCAGCCTTTGGTGGTTTCCAAAGGAGAAGTGTGGAGGCCCGCGCACGGCAATCTTCCTGTGGGATTGTTACCCGATGCCAAGTACGAAAGCGATCACTGTCAATTGAAGGCGGGTGATCGGCTGGTGCTGGTGACGGACGGCGTGACCGAAGCCGAAAATTCGCGGGGAGATTTCTTCGAAGACTCGCGCCTGGAGCTCGCCGCCAAAACCGGATCTTTAGAACAAATCTTTACCGCGATCTCTACCTTCTGCGGCGGCACGCCCCTGAACGACGATTGCACCGTAGTGGAACTGGTTTACACAGGCAGCTGATCGCGACCTCAAGTGCGAGGATCTTGCAAAGAGATACTCTCTGGCCTACCTATCTTTCCACAGACACGGAGTAGTCCGCACCTTCCCACCGTTGTTCTTCCAGCCAATAAAATGTGAAGACAATCTCACTTCCCGCGGACAATCGGTCTGTTGGCAGGTCCGCCACGCAGGTGCCCAAGCCTGTGTCGCTGGTGTTGATGTCCTGCGGGGTCTGCCAGTGGTCGAAACTCCAATGCACCATCGCTGGAGCGGTCAGCACGAGCCGCAACTTCTTGCCCTGCGGCATGGTTCGGCATTTGTTGTTGAAGCGCCACGCAAAGTAGGTCGATTTTCCCTTTCCCACCAGGTATCGCTGCACTGTCTGAGGCGGCTGATCGAAAACTGTTCGGTCTTGCAGGGAGCGCCGCAGCTTGATGTATTCCGAGTGCGCCCACACCAACGGACACGCCGAGCCTGTGGGTTTTCCGGTGAACAATTCTCGCTCGGGAATATCGGGGGCGTCCCAGACTTGCTCCGGGATCAAGCGTCCTCCTTCCGTGGAGAACTCCATCACTCGCAATAACTCTTCGGCGACTTGTGGACGTCCGGCGGCAATTTCGTAGTGCGCACGCTCGCCCGCCAGCAATGGCCATGGCCGGCCGATCCCGGTGCCGTCGAATGGCGACCCATCTTCATGTTCTCCGTAGCCGTCGCCGTTGTAGCGATACCAACAGGGGCCTTGCGGTAATTTCACGCGCAGCAGAGCGTCGATCACCTTGATGGTGTTCAGAATTCGCGGATCATCCGCTGCCCGCAAACCGAATCGCACCAGCGCCAGCGCGTCCGGGCTGATCATATGAGTCGCTGCCTCCGAACTCTTCCCCGGTGGCCGATTTTTTATGGGTACAAATCCCTCTGAGAGAGACGGTGCGCACTCCGTCTCCGGAGGAGCGATCCGGACGTAATAGCCTTCCACTCCGATCTGCCGCGCGAGGTCCGTGTCGGTGGCGTAGGTCCAGCGCTCAATGTTGTCATTCCAGTTGTCCGCCGTCTCGCGCAGGTACCCCGCGACAACCTTCTCTCCAACCGCACTCGCAATATCCGCCGCCGCCAGCAATCCTGAGATCTCCACCGCCAGCGTGAATGGCGAATAGCCTGCATCCTCTTCCCATCGATCCTGCTGCGTAACCGGGCCATTGCGGACCAGGAACCCGGCCGCACGCCGAACCAGAGTCCACCAGCGCTTCAGGCCGCCCAACGTAGACGGGCAATTCCGCCGCAGGCAATCCACCAGCAAAATGGGAAACGCAGCCTCATCCATCTGCAGACCCATCCAGTACGGACGCCCATCCAGCCACATGTTTTGAGCCCAATGTCCGTCTGCCTCTTGCGTTGATTCAAGATATCGAAGCACTCGAACCGCGTCGGTCTCCGCGCCCGCAGCCAGGAATCCGAACGCGGTTTCCACCAGATCGCGCGGCCAGACCAGATGGTATCCACCAAGATCCTCATCGCCTTTATTGAAGCCCCACGGAATGGAGAGGCTCGCAATCACGCCTCCCAGAAAGTCTTTCGATTCATGGGTGCGCAACACCGCTACACTGGCGCGGTAGAGATCTCGTTCACGCGGGACGGAATCCAATTTCATCAGACCTTCATGCCAGGTTTCCCACTGCTCTACGTAGCGTTTGTGAAGGTCGTCGTAGGAGTCGAGCAAGGTGGCTCGCACCTGTTGCCCAGCCTCTGACCAGATGCCGCCGAATCCGAGAGCGATTACGAATTCCCCCTCGCACGCGGCCAGGTCGATCTCTCCGGTCATGGCAATGTTGCCGTTCTCGGCGCGAGTGTAGTCCCATGTGAGCTTGAAATTCTGCGAGAGATCCTGCCAGCCGTCGGAATATCCGACGAAGCCCACGCTCATTTTCTTCCAGGGAATCGAGCAGGCAAAAGCCAACGCGCAGTCATCGCGCTCCGCAAAGAGCATGGGCACGCTCTTGTAATCTCCCACCCACCCGGTGTTGCCAAATCCCCAATTGGCAAGGTGCGGTGCCAGCACTGCATATAGATGGTAGTCGGCGAGCGTTCCCCGGAACGGGATGAAGCGAATCTTCTGCAGGACGACGTTACGATAGGGATCCGTCAGCACTTCCTTTTCTATTCTGTACCGCCCCTGTAGCTCCGTATTAATCAACTCGAAGGCGGGAACCCCGGGCGCGACCGGGATGTTCTCAAACTTGCAGTGACGTTTCTCTTCGGAGAAGTAGCTTGTGCCGTCGGTGACGATCAATCCCATGTCACGGGTGCAAGCCTGGTCCACACGAGGGTAATAAACTTCGTTCAGGATGCCGTGGCTGGTGGTGAACCAAACCCGGCTGTGTTGATTTAGGGCCGTGCCCACGCCACTCTTCGCGCTTGAAGTCCAGCGCGGCGGAATCCCCGGCCAACCCGGCGCGTATCGTTCGTCACTCACTGTTTGATCCTCGAAAGTTCTGAATGCATGGTACTAGAAACTGTTCTGACGAATGATTCAGGGGAGGGCACGACTTCAGTCGTGCCGCTCCGAGACTACTATCAGGAAGGTAATTTAAACATGATGCTCGAGCTGGGCTGAAGATTCGCGCTATTCTAGAGGCCACCAAACCGTGGCCGCAGAGACCCAAATCGATTCTTTCCACACACAACGCCGGAGCATGGTCGAGTCGCAGTTGCGCGGTCGCGGAATCCGGGACGAGCGCGTGCTGGCGGCGATGCTTCAGGTTCCGCGCCACGAATTTGTTTCCGAGGAGCATCGCGACCAGGTGTACGAAGATCACCCGATTCCAATCGGCGAGGGCCAGACCATCTCGCAACCATACATCGTCGCCATTATGTTAGAAGCTTTGGCGCTCGATCCGTCGGATACAGTTCTGGAGATAGGCACAGGCTCCGGCTACCAAACCGCACTGC
>Ga0209275_10000073_pt1 | contig 29972 bp, 26 predicted proteins | sample HubBroMetageREF2_FD_188344 | JGI IMG/M metagenome (GOLD analysis project Ga0209275, IMG submission 188344) | Reference soil microbial communities from the Hubbard Brook experimental Forest, New Hampshire, USA - Hubbard Brook CCASE Soil... | ecosystem: Environmental > Terrestrial > Soil >... | reverse complement strand
CCCATGTCCCCTCCTCGGCTTGCGTCGCACCGCGTGCTCCCGGGCGAAAGCCCGAGCCACTCAATAGTTGAGTAGCTCAAACATAGACCGGCTCGGCTGAGTAAGTCAATCTTTTATCAACTCAACTAATGTGGCCCACGCCACACTGGCCTGCGGCCGCCAGCATTCGCCGCACCACCACGATCATGGAACGGGGTGCTCTGAGGCGGCCGGTTAGGGGGTCTCGACGGTGCGGATCGCGGCGGGGAGCGCGGTGATGATGTCCTCGGCGCCGATCGGCGCGCCGTCGGCGGCCAGCCGTGCTGCGACGCCGTGCAGGTACGCGGCGGCCGCGGCGGCGCGCGCCGGGTCGAGGCCCTGCGCGAGCAGCGATCCGGCCAGGCCGGACAGCACATCACCCGAGCCCGCGGTCGCCAGCCAGCTGGTGCCGGTGGGGTTCACCAGCACCTCCCGGTCCGGCTCCGGAGAAGCGATCACCGTGGTCGATCCCTTGAGCAGCACGGTACAGCCGAGCTCCGCGGCCGCCTGGGTGACGAAGTGGAGCCTGCGCGCTTCGATGTCGGCCCGGTCCGCGCCGAGCAGCCGCGACAGCTCGCCCGCGTGCGGCGTGAGCAGGGTCGGTGCCGAACGCGGCAGCAACTCGCCCCGGTGAGCCGCCAGCAACGTGATCCCGTCGGCGTCGACCAGCACCGGGAGGTCGGTCGCGAGCACCGCGCTGAGCAGGCTGAGCGAGTCATCACCGGTCCCCATGCCCGGGCCCGCCGTCCAGGCCTGGACCCGGCCGGCCTGCTCGATCGCCGCCCCTGCTTCCTGGCCTGCGTGCGCGGTCGTGAGCACCGCCTCCGGCCAGCGCTGCCTGACCAGCCCCACCGGGATGTCCGACGACACCAGCCGGACCATCCCGGCCCCACCGCGGATTGCGCCGCCGACGGCCAGCGGCGCGGCGCCGGTGAACCGGTCGCTGCCGGCCACGATCCCCAGCACGCCGCGCCGGTACTTGTCCGACTCGGCCGTCGGGCGCGGCAGCCAGTCCGCGATGTCGGCTGCCTGTGCCGCCGCCACGTCGGGCCGGCTCAGGTAGGGGCCGAGCCCGATGTCGACGAACTCGACGACCCCGGCGTGCGATGCTCCGGGATCGATCAGCAGGCCGGGCTTGAAGGTTCCGAACGTGACCGTGACGTCGGCCGTCACGGCGGCGCCCGCCACCTCGCCGGTGTCGGCGTCGATTCCGCTGGGCAGGTCGACCGCAACCACTGGGCCCGGCGCCCGCTCCGCCGAGGCTGCCAGTGCAGCGGCAGGCTCACGCAAGCCGCCGTGCCCCCCGATGCCGAGCAGCCCGTCGATGACCAGGTCGGCGGCTGCGATCGCGCGGTCGGCCGCCGTACGCCCGGCCGGGTCGGCTGCCTCGATCACCCGGCCGCCGGAGCCGCGTAGCGTCGCGGCACCGGCCTCGTGCACGCGTGCGGCCGCGGCGACCGCTGTGACCACAGCGCCGCGAGCGGCCAGCCGCGCGCCGGCGTAAAGGGCGTCGCCGCCGTTGTCTCCGCTGCCTGCCAGCACCACCACGCGGGACCCGTAGACGGCGGGCAGCAGGCCGATGCAGACCGACGCCAGACCGGCCGCTGCGCGCTGCATCAGCGCGCCCTCCGGTACGGTCTCCATCAGCGCGCTCTCGGCCGCCCGGACAGCGGCGACGTGGTGAGCGTTCCTCATGCCAGGCCCCTCGCAGACCTCGTTTGTTCGCTCTGAGCGAACGAACGAACAGCCCATGGCGATGCCATTCGGCGGGCCCGCGCCGCCGGTGGTATGTCCGCGATGCCGACGCCGATGCCCACGATCATGTGCCAAGCCTGTCACGCCGCCCGGGAGTGCTCGCGGCCGCCATACGCCCCTGATTGCGGTGGCTGCCGAGCGCCTCGAGGGTGGCGCGGCTGGCGTCGGCGCGCGGATCAGCCTGCGCTGACCCCCTGGCCAGCCGCAACCGGCAGATCCTGTTGCGTGGCGCGCTCGCGCATCGCCGCGACCCGACGCGGCCGGATCGGCCGTACCGTGCTGGTCGCCTGCACCAGGCTGGGGGTACGGACCACGTTCGGCCGCGCGGCGCCGACGGTGGCCGCAGAGATGTCACCGGACCACAAATCGGGCAGGCGGTGCCGGACCGCGAACGATGCGGCCTCGAGCCGCGAGTGCACCCCGAGCTTGGTGAGCACGGACTGCAGGTGCGTGCGCACCGTGGTGCGCGAGACACCGAGCAGGTCAACCATGGCCGCAGTGTCGAGGCCCTCCACCAGCATCATGAGGCATTCCCGCTCACGGCTGGTCAAGTGCGAGGCCATCCGGAGCTCCAGGTTGGGCTCTGCGGAACGCCGTGGCGGCGAAGCATCGGGAACGTCGATGACGATCTCGCCGTCCAGCACGCGCTCGAGCGCGGAAACGAGCGCACCGAGCCCGCGGGACTGGTGCAGGTAACCGGTTGCCCCCGCATCAAGCGCCCTGCCGACCGTGTCGCTGCACGAACTCGCGCCGAGCACGATGACGCTGGTGCCCGCACAGGCGGCGAGAACCGTGCGGATGGTCTGTGCGTCTTCGTCTCCCGGCGCATTGTGATCGATCAGGCAGGCATCCGGCTGATGGACACTCACTAGGGTGACCATCTCAGCGGCATTGCGGGCTACCCCGCAGACAATGTGCCCGTGCTGGCTGAGCACCGTCGACAGCGCGTCGAGGAACACAACGTGGTCGTCGCCCAGCACTACCGTGGCCATCCGGTCACTCCCCCATCTCGGTGCCTGCCGCGGCGGCCACGGGCTTGCCCCGGCCCGCGACATCCCGGCAATGGTCACACCCGTCGAACGAAGCCCTCATGCGTTCTCCCCCCGGCCGGAGGAACCTCGGGGCAGCTCGATCGCTGATCTCGAGTTTCCAGCCCGCTTACGTTGGCATTTTCTGGGCTCCAGCACGCCCGAACAGCGATCGCTACCGACGATAAGGACAACGGATCGGCGCCTTCCCGGTTGAACCAGCCCACGATTGAAGACGCGTACGCCCCCGCGCACGTTTACAGGAAGTTACGACGATGTACGACTGTGACCGGAAAATTACTATTAGTGATGACTGGCTGTCCTCCCGGCAGTTGCCTGTTCGGCCAGGCCAGCTGGCGCGTAGGCGGCGGTGAGCGCGGCGCGCAAGGCAGGCTCACCGTACTGGTCGGCCACCCGGGCGCGCGCGACAGCGGCCATGCGGGCAGCGGCCTCTGGCGAGTCGAGCAGGTGACGAACGGCCGCGGCGAGCTGGCTCGGCCGGCGCGGCGGGACCAGCAGGCCGGTTACCCCCGGTACGACCAGGTCGGGAACGGCGTTGACGGCGGTCGCGACCACCGGGACGCCGCAGATCATCGCCTCGACGATCACGGTTGGCAGCCCCTCGTAACGGCTGGGCATGGCGAAGACGTCCAGCGCGGGAAGCACGTCAAGCACGTCCGTGCGCTCGCCCGCCATGACCACGCGCACGCCCGGTGGCAGGCCGGCGGCCTGCCGGGCGACGCGATCGGCCAGCTCACCGCCGCCGATCCAGATGCCGATGACGCCGGGGCGGCCGATCTCCCGCATCGCGGCGATGAAATCCTCGGGCGCCTTCTGGTAGGTGAGCCGGCCGACCGCGCCCACGACGGCGGCGTCCTCGGGCAGCCCGAGCACGGCGCGGGCGCGCTTGCGTGCCTCCGGCAGCCCGCTGTTCATGCTCGCCCGCAGCCGCTCCGGCCCGTCAACCGCAACGCCGATCGTGGCGACCCGCTCCGGCGCAATCAGCTCGCGCCGCACCGCCTCGGCTGCCACCGCGCTGCCTACGCACAGCGCCATGTCGGTTATCCGGCCAAGCCGCCGCTCGATCGCCACGTAGGCCCCGCGCCGGACCGGGGACTGGAACTGGTGAAACGGGAAGCCGTGGTAGGTGTGCACAACCCTGGGCACGCGGGCCCGGCGGGCGGCCACGCGGCCGACCGCGCCCGCCTTGGCGCAGTGGGTGTGCACCACGTCGAAATCCCGATCGCGGAAGATCGACTCCAGCCTGCCGGTCACCATCAGATCGCTTCGCGGGGCGATCACCTCACGCAACAGGGGCTCGACCAGCACCTCGATGCCGGAGGCGACAGCCTCCTCGAGCAGACGTCCCCCGCTGCCGGTCACGATCGTCGGCGTAACCACCTCGGGGTCGAGCACCTGGGCGCCGCGCAGGGCGAGCACGCCTGCTCCGCCTTCGAGCCTGGTTATGACCGTCGCGACGCGCAGCGCACGGCTCCCCTCATCCCCGTTCACCGGCCCGGCAACCTCCGACCTGCCTGCCTGTCCCCCAGTACGGGCAGGGTGGCCGATCATCGCCGGCCCGGGCCCGTCGGGCGGAACGGGACCGTGGTCGACCCGCCGGTGATCCCGTTGCGCTCGGGAGGCGGCCGCAGGCCTGCCGCCCGGGCGACCCGGACCGCCTCTAGCCTGCTGTGCACGTCCAGCTTGTTGAAGATGCTGCGGGTGTGAGTGCGGACCGTATCGGTAGAAATCAGCAGCTCCTCGGCGATCTGCCGGCCGCGCTTGCCTTCCGCCATGCTCGCGAGCACGTCCCGCTCCCGCGGGCTCAGCACGTCGAGCGGGTCGCCGACCTCCTTGGCCTTGCGGACGTCTTCGCGCAACTCACGCAGGATCTCGCCGAGCATCTCCGGCGGGAACCAGGAATGCCCCTGGCACACTCCGCGCAGCACGGTCTCCAGATCGTCCGCGCCCTGCTCCTTGGATACCCAGGCAGCGGCGCCTGCCCTGGCGGCCTCCACCGCGTGGGCTACGTCATGATCGCCGCTGACCACCACCACGTGGGCGCTCGGCCACGCCGCCTTGAGCCGGCTCAGCACCTCGCCGACCGCGAATCCGAGCGGCTCGACCTCGATCAGGATGACGTCCGGCCGCAGCCAGCGGACGACCTCGGGCAACTGCGGGTCATCGGTGCTGCAGCACCCGGCCACCCAGAGGTCGGGCGCGGTGGACAGCCGGGACGCAAGCGCTTCAGTCACCATCCTGTAGTCGTCTACAAGAAGCAGTCGCCGCACGTCCACTACTCCACTGTGCCGTGGCGGCCTGGCATTGTCCTCATACAGATGAATGAGTAATTCTCCTCCTCATAAGGGGGAGTGAGCCCCGGAGCCTAACCCTGGTTACCTGGAGTGCATAACCAGCTACTCTGCGGATGCAGCAGCAGGCTGCCGCGGCGTCGCCGCCGGGCAGTCCTGCTTGCCACATAGTCAGGGAGCGCTATTAGGACAGCCCTGGGTAATGATGCTGTCCTCGGATGACCAGTAGCTCGGCAGCGAGCTGTAGGGATTTCCGCCGCTGCCATTGGTCACGTAGACGTAGCCGGCGTTGCGGGTTTTGGACAGGTTGATCGCGCTGTTGACCTGCGATCCCGAGGTGGCGTAGATCGTGTTGGCGAACCGGTCGGAGCTGTAATCAAACGCCCAGCTGGGCACGTCGATGTTGTGGTATTCGGCATACGAGCCCTCGAACGCCATCACCACGTTGCTGACGGACATGTAGCTGGGATCCGGGTACGCTCCCGGGTTGATCCAGATCGATGTCCCCGGGGTGTAGCCGCGAATGTAGCCCGCCAGTTTCCGGTAGTAGGGAAGCTGGCTGGTTACGCCCTTGACCTCGTCGAGGAACATATCGGTGACGCCATACCAGGCCTTGTAGTGCCGGACGTCCGCTTCGATCTGGGAAAGCGGCCGCGATCCGTAGCCCGTCGACGAATAGCCGAGGATCGTGACACCGGCGGCCCGTTCCTTCTTGACGATGCTCTGAAAGTGCCCCACCGGGCTGCTGCCTGCACCTAGTCCCGAGATGTCGAGGATCATGTAGGTGGGCACCGGCTTGGTGTCCGCGGCCTGCTGCCAGATTCCCGACGCGTAGAAAAACGCCGGCACAAAGGCGTGCTGCGGATGGCAGGTGGTGCTCGGCGTGACCGCGACGTTGTTCTGCGTGGTCAGTTTCGCGGTAATGCCGGCCGCGGCACCGAGCACCAGGATGGCCACGATCACCACGACCGTTACCGGCCTGGTGATCCACGCAAGGTTTCTCCGCTGAGGACCCCGGCGTTGGGGGGTAGTAGACATATCTGCATCAGCCCTGATCGGCAGCTCTTATGAGTATTAACGCAGCCACGGTGACTCCGGTTGAAGTCCCCCGGCAGGAAGGCAGTCGTACGGGTTAGCCCCGGCGCGGTCGGTAATGTACACGCTGCCTGCCCGCCGCCGCATCGCGAGCAGAAACGCGTGGTCGTAGTTCTCCCGTGGTACCGCGTACACGACGTGGTAGAACCTGTCGGCCGGGCGGGACCGCGTCCACCGTGGCACGGCGAGCTGGAGGTAAGACCGCCACGGGCCCTCGAAGGTGCCGAGCAGGTTGGCGTGCTCGGCGTAGGCCTCGAGCGGATGCGCTCCGTGGTTGAACATCACCATCCGGGCACCGGTGTAGCGGGCGTCCCGGGACAGCCCGGCGTAGTAGTCGAGGTGCTCGGCGGTGATGGAGACCCGGTCGAAGCACACGCCCGCCACGTTGTACCACTTCAGGAACGATTCGAGCTCGGTCAGCGCATCCCGGGGTTGGCGCTGGCCGTAGTTGGTGTCCACGTATCCGGCGATCGCCACCCCGGCCTGGCGCAGCCGGTCGAGCGCGTGAGCATATGCGGCATCGGGCCCGGTGCCCGGGCCGTTGGCAATGTTGAGTATGACCAGCCGCACCTGCGGGCCGTGCTGGGCAAGCAGTTCCCAGTCGTCCGGCTGAATGTCCGGGCGGAAGTACGCGGGCACCACCAGCCGGGGCGTGTCCAGCTGCATGCGATCAGTGGGGCGCCTGCGCACCGGTTGCCTCCCACAGGTCGTCGAGCGAGGACGCGAGGTCACGGCGCGGCCGCCAGTCAAGATCCAGGCGGGCCAGGCCGATGTCGGCCTCCTGCCAGTCCAGATCGCCGGATCGCGCCGAGCCCGCCGAGTCCTCGTGAACCGGGCCGGTGTACCCGGTGACCGCGATGAGCTCCTTCACCAGGGTCCGGACCGGGACCCCCGTGCCGCTGCCGATGTTGAGCACGGCGTGCGGCAGCGCAGGCGCGCCAGCAGCGGCGAGCACGGCCGCGGCGACGTCCCGGGCGTCGACGAAGTCACGAACCGCGTCCAAGGGGCCCAGCCGCACCTCTGCCTCACCGGCCAGGGCCCGGCGCAGCTGAACGGCCACCCTGCCCGGCAGGCCGGTCTCGGGCGCCCCGGCACCGACGGGATTGAACACCCGCAGCACCACGGCGTCGAGCCCGGACGCCCGGCCCAGCTCGACCAGCCGGGTGCCGGCCAGCTTGGTTACGCCGTAAGGCGCGCCGGGCCGTGGCGGCGCCGACTCGCCCAGCGGCACGCCAGGCTCAGCACCCCCATACTCGGCTGCCGAGCCGAGGTGCACGAGCCTGGCCGGCGTCTCGGCGAGCAGCATCGCCCGGATCAGCGTGTAGGCGCCGGTTATGTTGGCGGCCGCCAGCACGTCCGGGCCGCCCACGGTGAGCCCCGCACAGTTGGCGATCGCGTCGGGTGCCACCACCCCGATAACGTCGGCAACGCGCGCCGGGTCGTCGCCCGCCAGGTCGAGCTGCTGGTGGCCGGGCGAGCCGGGCAGACCTGTCCGGCTCGCGGTGACCACCTCCACGCCGGCCGCGGCAGACAGCCGCCGCACGTGGCCGCCGAGAAACCCGCTCGCGCCGAGGATCAGCAGCCGCATGGCCTGGCTCCTGCGCAGCAAGTCACTGGTGATACTCACCTGTCTTGAACCGGGCCAGGTTTGCCGGGTCACGGAACCATTCGATGGTCTCGGCCAGGCCCTCGTCCCTGGTGTACTGAGGCCGCCACCCAGTGCGCTCGCGGAGCTTCGTCGCGTCACACACCAGCCGCATCACTTCAGAGTCCTTGGGACGCAGCCGCTTCGGGTCCTCCACAATATCGGCCTCGACACCCATAAGTCTGGCGATATCCTCCGCGAGCTTGCCGATCGCGATGTCGTCGCCGGGGCCGCAGTTGAACAGCTCGCCGATCACCGCCGACGCCGGCGCCTCGCCGAGTGTCATGAACGCCGAGGCGGTGTCCAGGACGTAGGAGAAGTCGCGTGTCGGGTCGAGCGCGCCCAGCATCAGCTGCTTGGAACCGCTCGCGAGCTGGGTAATGATCTGCGGGATGACCGCGCGGGTGGACTGGCGCGGGCCGAAGGTGTTGAACGGCCGCAGCGTCACCACGGGCAGCCCGAAGCTGAGGTGGTACGACTCGGCGAGTTTGTCGCCAGCAGTCTTGGAGGCCGCGTAAGGCGACTGGGACTGCAGCGGGTGCGACTCGCTGATCGGGACCGTGCGCGCGGTGCCGTAGGTCTCACTGGTCGAGGTGTGCACCATCCGCGGGGTCCGGCAGGTGCGCACGGCCTCGAGCACGTGCATCGTGCCGATCGTGTTGGTGTCGATGAACGACCGCGGCGCGCTGTAGGAGTAGGGGACCGAGCCGATGGCGGCGAGGTGGTAGACCACCGAGGCGCCGTCCACGAGCTGGAGCACCGTGGCCGGGTCGCGCACGTCCCCGAACACCACGTCAACCTGGTCGATGATCTCCGGATCCAGCGTCTCCAGCCACGCGGTAGAGCTCCACATGTTGTAAAGGACCATGGCCTTGACCCGGTAGCCGCGCCGCACCAGTCCCTCCACGAGGTGGGAGCCGATGAACCCCTCGGCCCCGGTGACCGCAGCGATATCCGTCATGAATATTTCCTTCCGAATCTGCATTGCGAACTTAGCGATCAGCCGCGCGCTGCGGCCTTCTGCCTAAAGGCGTGGCGTACCGCCCTCCCCAGCACATGTCTAATAGGCGTGGCGTACCGCCCCCCCGAGCACGACGAGCGCGAACCCACCCACCACGATGAGCAGATCCACGCACGCCACGATCTGCGCGGTCACGCCGAGGCCGTGGAAACTGATCTCGAAGGCGAGAGCCACGGCGCACGCGACGAGGGGAAAGATCCGCGAGCCGAGCGCCTGCAGCGTCAGCGCGATGAACATGGCTGCGCCCAGCGCCCCGTACGCCGCGAGCTGCGGCAGGAACGTCAGGTTCGGGTGAAGCAGCCCAGTCTTGCTCGCGATTACCGCCGCGAGGAGAGTCAGCACGGCTGCCGCGGCCATGTACTGGAGCACCGCCGCCACCAGAATCAGCCGCGCTCGCGTCCCGAACCCACGCATCTCCCTGGTCGTGCGCAGCAGCCGCTGCGTGCGACGCCGGTACCAGAGCAGGCTCACCTCGGCCGCGCCCATGCTGAGGGACAGCGGCAGCCCGGCAAGCAGCGCCGCGTAGTTGATGCCGCCGTGGCCATGCGGGCCCGCGGCAACGGGAAAAATCAGCAGGCCGGCCGCCACAAGCCCGAAACCGATGGCGGGCAGCGTGCCCAGCCACTCCTCCCGGTCGAACAACGCACCGGTCCTTGGCCCGGTCCGCTGCGTAAATATCAAGGCGAGTGCCAAGGCCAGCAGCGGCGTGGTTGCCATCGTTCCCCAGGCCACGTGCTGCAGGTAGACAGGCCTGCCCAGAGCCAGGAACGCGGCGCTGTACAGGACGCCAGGAGCGAGCGCCACCAGGAGCCACACCTCGGCGCCGAGCACCATCAGAGCGCCGGCGCCGAGCATGTAGATGCCCTCGCCGAGGCCGAATAGCAGCGCCGACGGCGGCGCGTGCACCACGCGGCCGGTCACGGCCAAGGCGGCGGCCACCACCACGAGCCCGCCGGCCAGGGCGACCCGAAGCACCCGCCGCGTCTGGTCCATGTCCGTTGTCCGGCCGAGCCTGATGTAGCCCAGGTAGGCGAGCCCCTGGCCCATCGACCACGCCGCGAGCAGCGCCACGATGAGCGCGATCTCTACGCCCGGGCCGATGAGCAGGCCGACGGCGGCCGGGAAGCAGACTCCGGGCAGGGCGTAGAGCAAACCGTGCAGCAATGGCCGGAGCTTGCCGTTGGCCGCCCATGGATCCGACGGCGCGTCCGGCTCGGCCGGCTCTCGCTTCACCCGGAAGTACATGTCCTGGGCAAGCGCGAACACGTCGGGATAGCCGTACCGCCGCTTGGCCGCCTGATCGCCCAGGCCCTCGAACTCGAGTGCGCTGGCGATCTCCAGCGGATCGACAGCGGACGCGCACACCGCCGAGAACTGCTCACAGAGCGCCGCCACGGTACGCGGCACGCGGTGGTGCTGCCCGTTGGCCGGGGCCGCCGGCCGGTGCGCCTCGGCCGGGGCGGCCAGCCGCGATCCCGACATTGGCTCGTGCCCGTTACTGACGCTCATGCTGTGCTTCCGCTCACCCTGCGGCCTCGAGCAGCTCGGTCTCCTCGTCACGCCCCGGCAACGCGGACACCGTCAGGTCGTCCGACTCGTCCTCGAGCTCCGCGTTCGGCAGCTCGAGGCCGGTGCCGACGAACGTGTAGATCTCATCGAAGGCGCTGATGGCGCGGTCAACGGTGAAGTACTCCAGCGCCCGCATCCGCGCCGCGGCGCCGAGCTTCCGCCGCAGGCCGGCATCCTTCAGCAGAGTCAGGCAGGACTGTGCCAGCGCCTCGGGGCTGCGCGGAGGGACGATCATGCCGGTATCGGCGACCGCCTCGCTGACGCCGCCGACGTCCGTGGCCACGCACGGACGCCCGCAGGTCATCGCCTCGATCAGGGTGTACGGGAAGCCTTCGGAGATACTGCAGAGCACCACTATCTGCCCGGAGTCGTAGGCATCGCGGATCTTCTCAACCCGGCCCTCGAACGTCGCGACGCCGCCGAGGCCCAGATCGGACGCGAGCGCCTTGCACCGTTCCAGGTAGGCCTCCTGGCCGTGCGGAGGCGAACCGAACATCCGCAGCTTCGCCTCCGGCATCTCCCGGTGCACCAGCGCGAACGCGAGCAGCAGTGTCTCCAGGTCCTTTACTGGGTCGATGCGCCCGGCCCATGAGATCGTCGGGACCTCGGGCTCGGTCTCGCTTGCCGGGAAGTCGGCGGGATCCACTCCGTTGTATACGGTGCGCACCCGGGACAGGTCCGCGCCGAGCTGTTCTTCCCAGCGCTTGTTGTAGACGTTGCCCGGCGTGATCAGCTCGGCCTCGCGGTAGCCGAGCGAGCACATGCGGCGCAGGAACCGCAGGTGCAGGGCGCGCACCGGCCAGCGGAACGGTACGTCGCGGCTGTGCAGGTACTGCTCCCGCATGTAGATACCGTGCTCGGTGACCACCATCGGCGTTCCGTATCGCCACTTGGCGGCCAGCGCGGGCAGCGCGCCAAGGCCGTTGGTCACCGCGTGCGCGACGTCGGCCCGCACCGGCGGGTACGACAGCGGGCGCAGCGAGTGCTCAAGCAGCTGCATCGCGGTCACGGCGTCGTGCAGCGAGGGCATCGCCGCCGTCGAGTCGAGCCGCCAGTCCCGCCAGGTCTCGCTGAGCAGCCGCACCGCCCAGTTGCTGGACAGGCTGGCGGTGAGGTTCTCGGTCTGGGCAAACTCGAAGACCTCCCGCAGCACATCGCCGAACCGGTCCTGGGACTCGGAAGGCGAGGCGAGCAAGATATCGATCAGATCGGGGAGTGCCGGGCAGGGCACCGACCGGGTCCGCTTGCCGCGCCGATGGGGAGGCGGCGGGCCCCAGAGCGGCAAGTTCTGCACCGAAGTGACGTTGTCCGGCAGCGACCACCGAACCGGCTCGCTACCCGTCGCGGTCAAGGCAACCAGCAGGAAGTCATAGTCAGGCATCCCGCGGACAAGCTGGTCACACCAGACGCTGACCCCACCGAACTGGTGCGGGTACGTGCCTTCTCCGATTAGTGCGACATCCATTTAGTTCTGTCACCTGACTTGAGGTTGTGTGCTCCTGTCTGCTGCGCGGGGAGGGGGAGCAAGCTCTTCTTTAGCTGCCTTCCTTGCTTTCAAGATCACGGAATTGCCTGGTTTGCCTTCCGGGACGCGGCCGCCGGCCGGTGGCGGGCGACCTTCCGCTGTGCCCGGGACGGCCGGGCCTCGAGGATCTTCTCGTAGAGATCGTCGATCCGGCTCACCACGGACTCGATGCCGTACCGGGCGAACACCTTGTTGTCCGCCACGCGCGGCCTGGGGCCGGTGTCGAACTCCTTGCGGATCTCGTCCCGTAGCGCGTCCGGGGTGCCCGCCACCATGCGGGCCCGCTCGGTCTGAATTCCGTCAAGGGCCGGGCAGGTCGTGTACAGCACCGGCAGGCCGCTGGCCAGCGCCTCGAGCACGGACAGCCCGAAGGTCTCCTGCAGCGAGGCGGCCACGTACAGGTCGAAGGCTGCCAGCATCGCGGTGGTGTCGGACTGGTAGCCGCCGAAGATCACGTGGTCGGTCACGCCGAGCCGCTTGGCCGCGGCCTCGAGCCTCGGCTGGTCCTCGCCGCGCCCGATCACCAGGATCTTGCACTTCTCGCCCAGCATCGGCGCGGCCGCCTCCATGGTCAGGTCGACCCGCTTGTTCGGGTCCAGGCGGCCGAGTGCACCGATCACGTACGTCTTCGGGGAAATGCCGAACTGCGCGCGGACCCGGTCCCGGGCCTCGGCGTCAAAGCCGAGCTCGTCGGTGTCCACCCCGTTCGGGATGACGGTGACCTTGCCGGGCCGCACGCCCCAGCGCACCAGGCGGTCCTTGACGATGTCGGAGACGGCGATCGTGGCGTCGGAGAACATCTCGGAACTGAGGTACAGCGCCCGGACTCCCCTGGTCATCTTGCGCCGCTCGATGTGCGTCTCGCCGATCGAGTGCTCCGTGGTCAGCACCACCGGCGTGCCCGCCAGGCGGGCCGCGGGGCGGGCGTAGATCTGAGCCCGGTACAGGTGCGTGTGCACGACGTCGTACTGGCCGTCCTTGATCAGCTTGCGCAGCCGCAGCAGCGCGGGAAGCTCGGTGTTGCGCTGCATGCCGAGGTTGCGGACCGTGCCCCCCTGGGCCGTGATCAGCTCGGCGACCGGGCCCGGGTTGTACAGGGTCACCACGTCCGATTCGTGCCGGGTGCGCCGCAGGATCATCGCGAGCTGCAGCTCGGCCCCGCCGGCATCGAGACCGGTGATGACGTGAAGCACTTTCATATGACGTCTCCTCCTTAGCTGGTGGCTCGGGGTGGGAGTCCCGCCGAGCCGCCAGGCGGGGGGGTTTCGGGGGTCTGTCCTCCCGAACGGGAACGCAGCGCGATACGGCCCCGGTAGAGCAGCTTCTTGACCGCCATCCGCCTTGCGTCGTCCTGCTCACCGACGTAGAGCCTGGGCAGTGCCATCAGCCCGATCTCAGCGGTCGTGGCCTCCACGGCGCACGCGTACTCATAGCCCGCGTCCCGGACGGCCCGCCGGGCCGCGGCGTCCATCGACCCGTACGGATAGGCGAACCCGCGGATCTCGGTGCCGAGCAGCGCGCCCAGGCTGATCCTGCTGTCGCTGACTTCGGCGGCCAGCTGGGAAGGGCTTGCCCCGGCCAGGCGCAGGTGAGTGGCTGCGTGCGAGCCGATCTCGATTCCCGCCGCTGCGAGCTCCCGGACCTGGTCGGCGGTCATCAGCTGCCAGACGGGGCCCTCGTCCCACTCGTTGGTTCCGCCGAGCCGGTCGGAGATGATGTACGCGGTCGCGCCGAAGCCGTGCCGCCGCAGCACTGGCAGCGCGGTCTCGAGGACGTTGGTGTACCCGTCGTCGAAGGTGAGGCCGACAAGCCCGCGCTGACGGCCGGCGCGCATCGCGTCGACGAGCTCCGCTATGCCGACGCCGCGCAGACCGCGGCGGGCCAGCCAGGCCATCTGCTCAGCGAACCGGGCGGGCGACACGCACAGCTGGTTCGGGTCCTCGTCTGCGTCGGCAACGCCGTGGTACATGAAGATCATCGGAGTGTCGCGCAGCTTGAGCTGGCCGTCGTGCAGCCAAGCATCGGCGCTGGCGGTACCCGTTCGGTTCATCGGCCATCCTCCGATCTGCGAGTGATCAGAGCCGCAAGCGTGCGGGCGAGTATCACGACGTCAAGCCATGGCGACCAGTACTCGATGTACTGGTTGTCGAAACGGGCCCGCTCAACGATCGAGGTGTCCCCGTTCAGGCCGTGGACCTGTGCCCAGCCGGTCAACCCGGCCTGCATCCTGGTCCTGTCGCTGTACCGCAGGATCTCGTGGCCAAACTGATCGGCGAAGTGGGGCCGCTCGGGCCTGGGGCCAACCAGCGACAGGTCGCCCCGCAGCACGTTCCACAGCTGCGGCAGCTCGTCCAGGTGCGTGTCCCGCAGCCAGCGGCCCAGGGCACTGCTTTGATGCCCGGAGACTCCCCAGGAGGTGTCGGGGTCGGCGCTGCCGCTGAGCGTGCGCAGCTTGACGACCGACGAAGTCCGGCCGCGGCCGGTGACCCGCCGCTGCCGGAACAGCGGCGTCTGCCCGGTCTGCAACCTGATCGCTGCGGCAAGGATGAACAGCACCGGGACGGCCGTGATCAGCAAGGTCGCCGCGATGATCACGTCGAGGGTGCGCTTCAGCGCCAGGCTCACGATCGAGCGACCCAGGCGCCGGAGCGGGATCAGCGGTATGCCCCAGATCTCGTCCAGGCAGCCGCGCGGCACCGCCATGCCGACCTCGTAGAGCCGCGGCACCACGCAGATGTCGGCGCGCAGCGGCCTGGCCGTGCGCAGCACGGCAATCAGGTCCTCGTCCTTGCAGGCGGCGTAGCAGACGATGACCCGGCGGATGCCGAGCCTGGTGACCACCCGCGCGAGGTCGGCGGGCACGCCGAGCGACGGCAGTGCAAGGTCACGGCGGGGCGGGCCGTAGTCCAGGTAGCCCTGCACCCGGAGCCCGAGCTCCGGATGCGCGCGCATCAGCTCGCCGATGTGCGCGCCGAACGTCCCGGCGCCGACGATGATCGCCGACTCACCGAGCAGGCCACCGCGCCGCGCAGTGCGCAGCACCGCGCAAACGGCGATCCGGAAGGCAATCACCAGCCCCGCAGACCACAGCGTCAGCCGGACCGCGACGTCGGCCGGGATCCACAGCAGCAGCGCCAAAAGCGGCAGCGCCGCAGCGGTGATAATCCGCCCGGCCTGGTCGGCGATGCGCAGACAGATCCGCAGCCGGTGCAGCCCCATGGCGGCCAGAACCCCGAGGACGGCGAGCGCGTAGAGGAGCTCCGGCGCTGCCACCCTTCCGGCCATGCCGACCGCGGCGGCCAGCGCGAGGACATCGGCAAGCGGCAGCGCAACGACCGGTACGATCCGGCTGAGCCGCCCGGCCGGGCGCGCCCGCAGTTGCGGGCGCGCCAGCTGGGCCGGCAGGTCAAATCCCCCGTCACCGGGCCGCGCGGCAGGGACACGCCCAAACGGGTCCGTGTCCGCGCTGCGCTGCCCGAAGTCCCCGGTCATTACCGACCCGCTGCCACTGCTGCCCTGGACCGGCTGCCCGCACTGGCGCCGATGAGCTGCCGCGCCACCGTGGTGGCGGCGTGCTCGGAGCCGAAGACGAAGCGCATGACCGGCCCCATGGTCGGGGCGACGACGGGGCCCATGATGTACAGGCCGGGAATGGTGGTCTGGTAGTCACGGCCCACCGCTGAACTGCCGGTGCCTGGCACATTGCGCAGGCCGGCCAGCATCTGCTCGCCGAAGAACGGCAGCCGGGTCATGTCCCACCGGTAGCCCGTGCCAGCGATCACGTGGTCGGCGGCGAGCTCGCGCGTGCCGCCGGCTCCGGTGAGCCCCAGGCGGACACCGCCGTCCTGCATTCTTGCCCACTTGATCGACAGGCCGGTCAGGGTCGGGAACTGCCCCTCCACCCGCTCGCGCAGCCAGCTGGCACCGGCCGGGCCGAGCGCGGTCCTGGACCGGTAGACCCGCGTGGACCGCGGCAGGCGCCGGAACGCCGCGGGGTGGTTGGAGTAGAACCAGGTCGCCCAGCCGGACCCGAGGCCCGACTCGGGCTCCTTGAGCCGCTGCATCGCCGGGCGGTCCAGCGCCAGCGGCGCGCCGTTCCAGCGAACGTCCCTCCTGGCGACGAGCTGGACGTTGGCGCCCTTCTCGTGCAGCAGCGCGGCCGACTCCAGCGCGGACTGGCCGGCGCCGACGACGATGACGTCCTGGTCCTTGAAGACCCCGAGGTCTGTGTGGGCCGAGGCGTGCGTGCACACCGACGACGGCAGCGCGGACAGCGGCTCGGGCGTGTAGGCAAACGCCTCGACGCCGATGGCCACGACGACCTTGCGCGCCCGCACCTGCTCGGAATTTGCCAGTGTGACCTCGAACCCGTCGCCGGCCCTGGCGATGTCGGTGACGAGCACCTCGTCGATGTCCGGCACGAGCGCCTCGCGGAACCACTCGCCGTAGGCCACGAACGTGTCCAGCGCCACCGGCAGGCCGTAGTCACGGTAGGGCCTGCCGGTCGCCTTGCAGAAGGCCTCAAGCGTGTGCGTGTGGTCGGGGTCGGACAGGTTCGACGCGAACCCCTGCGACTTCAGGTACATGCCCTCGGGCATGAAGTCCCGCCAGAGCTGCATCGGCAGCCCGAACTGACGCACGCGCACGCCGGCTTTGCGCAGGTGCGCGCCGAGCGACAGCCCATACGGGCCCGCTCCGACTATCGCCACCTCAACGGCGTCGCTCATACTCTTGTCCCCTCCTTGGGCCCTCGCGGCTCCGTTTGCCGCGAGGTCTCGGTCTGACTAACTGTGGTGGTGGCCAGCTGCGAGCGCGGCACGCCCCGGCCGGCTCTGGCAGCACCGCGGCCGCCGGAGAAATGGAAATCTGTGCTCGATGCCTTGCCCTGCGGGAGGCCGAGCGGCCTGGTCGCCACGCGCCAGCCCATGCGCAGGCACATCACGCCGAATGGACGCAGGTCGTCCCGCGCGAACCATGCGGTCTCATCAACCGTGCGGACCGACGCCAGCCACGACCGCAGGTCGAGCTCGCCGCCGCGCCAGTACCGGAACGCGGCGATCGGGTCGTAGTTCTCCACCACGAACCTGCGGGACACCTGCTCGCTCTCGGCTATGGCCTGCCCGGTCAGGTCGAGGTAGCAGGCAGTGGCGACGTCGGTGCCCGCCGCGTCGCGGAAGAGCCTGAACTGCGCGCCGATCCTCGGGTTGAAGTCCAGCAGCTTGTATTGGCCGTCCCTGGCGTCGAACCGGATGTCGAGGTCCAGGATCCCCTGGTAGCCAATGCGCTGCAGCAGTCCGGTGATCTGGTCGCGCAGCTTGTCGTTGGGCTCGGAGCGGCCGAGACAGGTCAGTCCGGCGTGTGCCGGGTAGGACCGCTCCTTGACGCCGGTGAACGCCGGGCGGCACGTCGAGCTGGCGTCGCAGTAGCCGTGGAAGAACCAGTCCTGGCCTGGCCCGCCCGGGATGAACTCCTGAAGCATCAGCCCGATGTCCGCCTCAGCGCAGGCCCGGTAGATGTCCTCGAGCTCGCCGGCGTCGGCCAGGATCGACGTGCTGCGGATCCTGCCATGCCCGGTCCAGGGAGCGGTCAGCTTGGCGATCAGCGGAAAGCCAGCGTCGGCCGCGAAGACGCGCGCCGCCTCCAGCGACTCCGGCACCGCGGCTTGCACGCTCGGCATGCCAACCTCGCGGCAGAGCTCATGCAGCGAGTACTTGCCCGCAACCCGCCGGGGGAGATCCCGCGGCGGAGCCGGGAACAAAAAGTGCTCCCGGAGGCCACCGCCGTGCTCGGCCAGGAAGATCGAGCCTGCGTCGTCGGTCGGCACCAGCACAGCCGGCTGGCCGATCCGGTCCGCCAGCCGCAGCAGCCCGGCCTGGACCCGCTCGACCTCTTCGGGATTCGGCTGCCAGAAGAATCGGCCCCGCAGGTACCTGGAATTTGCCGCGGGCGCCCAGGGTCCCTCGTGCACCCCGTAGACCGGCACGCCGATTCGCCCTAGGCTGCGGATGACACCGAGGCCGCCGTGGTGCATGACGTTCGGGTCGAACTTCAGCACCACAGCCGGCGTAGTCCCGGTGGCAGGCGCGTTTTCGCTGCTCATCAGCGCACCGGCCGCGTCGGCTCGGGTACGGACACTATGAATCCCCCTGGCGGTGTGGCGGTCATTACGCGCTACGCGGCACGTGAGATAAAACTGTGCCAGCTGCGTTAGCCCGGAACATCCGTCATCAGGGTGAGGAAATCTACCCACAGCGGCCGAGCATGAGCGCTGAGTGCCCCGGCGAGACCGAGCTTCGCCTGCACAGCACGGCATTTCGGGGTCTGCGGTAGGCGGGTGAGCGGCACGGAGATTTGCGGCGGAATCGGCGCCCAGGACCGCCGCTGCGACGCCCGATGCCCCCATGTCCCCGCGCCTCCTCGCTGCACATTTGCTGTACGGCCGTGACAAGACACTACGTGCGTGACGTGGGAGACATTGGGGATATTGCTGAGAAAATCATGGACACACGTGACGCCTGCCGTCAGGCGAGGCTGCACAGCTTGATGGGAAGGCGCGGCTGACGAGGGCCCCAGACGAGGCTGCGCACGGCGGCGGGGACGCGCGGCGGGCGCGGCGCTCTCAGGCGAGGCTGCGCACGGTGTCGGCGAGCGTGCCGGCCACCTGCTGCGCGTGCCCGGAGTCCACCGCCTCGACCATCACCCGGACGACCGGCTCGGTGCCGCTCGGCCGCACCAGCACCCGGCCCGAGTCGCCAAGTTCCGCCTCGGCGTCCTGAACCGCTCGCGAAAGCTTCGGGGACGACGCGACCAGGGACTTGTCCACTCCCGGGACGCTGATCAGCACCTGCGGATACTTGGTCATCACCTTCGCGAGCTCGCCGAGCGGCTGGCCGCGGCCGGCCGTCGTCGCCAGCAGGTGCAGGCTGGTCAGCAGCCCGTCCCCGGTCGTGGCGTGGTCGAGCAGGATGATGTGGCCGGACTGCTCGCCGCCGAGCACGAACGGCCCCTCCCGCATCGCGGCGACCAGGTACCTGTCGCCGACCGGGGTCTCCACCAGCGAGATGCCGGCATCTCGCATGGCCAGCCGCAGCCCCAGGTTGGACATGACCGTCACAACCACGGTGTCGTCTGCCAGCAGCCCCGCTTCCTGCAGCGCGAACGCGAGCACGGCGATGATCTGATCGCCGTCGATGACCTGGCCGTCCGCGTCCACCGCCAGGCACCGGTCGGCGTCGCCGTCGTGGGCGATGCCGGCGTCGGCGCCGTGCTCAACGACAGCGGCCTTCAGCGTGTCGAGGTGCGTCGAGCCGCAGCCCTCGTTGATGTTTTCGCCGTCGGGTTCCACCCCGATGGCGATAACCTCGGCGCCGGCCCGGCGCAGCATCCGCGGCGCGATCTCAAACGCGGCCCCGTGCGCACAGTCGACTACCACCCGCAGGCCGGCCAGCGGCCTGTCGCCGGCCTCGGCGGGCAGCGAGGAGAGCAAATGGTCGAGATAGCGCTCACGTTCGCCGGACGCGTCGGTGACCCGACCGAAGCCGAGTTCGGGCACGCCAGCCGGCGTGCCGTTGCTGCCGCTGCCGCCGTGCGGCGCGGTGAGCCTGCGCTCGATCTCGTCCTCGGCCGCGTCCGGCAGCTTGCGCCCGCCGCGGGCGAAGAACTTTATCCCGTTGTCCGGTGCCGGGTTGTGGCTGGCGGACAGCATCACGCCGAAATCGGCGCCGAGCGCATCGGTCAGGTACGCGACCGCCGGGGTCGGGATGACACCGAGTCGCAGCACGTCAACGCCGGAACTGGCCAGGCCGGCCACGACGGCAGCCTCGAGGAACTCACCCGACGTCCGCGGGTCCCGGCCGACCACGGCCCGCGGACGGCGCGCGGGAGATGACGGCGCGCCGGAGAGAACCGCGGCACCTGCGACCGCGAGGTCCATGGCGAGCTGGGCCGTGAGACCACGGCCTGCAACACCCCGGACACCGTCGGTACCGAATAGACGACCCATGGGAACCCGCTCCTGGTTTTCCGCTGGGACGGCGCTGGCGTCAGATCAGCGCTTCGAGTACTGCGGGGCCTTCCGGGCCTTCTTCAGCCCGGCCTTCTTCCGTTCCTTCACCCTGGCATCCCTGGTGAGGAAGCCGGCTCGCTTCAGGCTCGGGCGGTTCTCCGGGTCCACGATCTGGAGCGCCCTGGCGATCCCGAGCCGCAGCGCTCCCGCCTGCCCGGTGACGCCGCCGCCGGTGATCCGGGCCACCACGTCGAACGCGTCGTCGGCGCCCAGGGTCACGAACGGCTCGCTGATCAGCTGCTGGTGCACCTTGTTCGGGAAGTACTCGTCCAGCGACCGGTCGTTGATCAGCCACTTTCCGGTGCCCGCCGAAATGCGGACCCGGGCGATCGCCTCTTTGCGGCGGCCGGTGCCCATCGCGTTCCCGGTCACCACCGGCTTGCGCGCCGGCGTCCGCGCCGGGGCGGTCGCGCTGGCATCGCCGGTCTGGGTCGTGTACTCCGACAGGTGCTCAGCTTCCGGCTCGGCGCCGGCTTCGGTCTTGGGTTCCTGCACGTCAGTGGACTCGGTCACGATGTCTTCCTCGTGGTTCCTTCTCGGTTACGTCGCCCGCGGCTACTTGGCCGGAGCCTTGGCCGCGGCGCGGCCGGAGTCGACTTGGGCGATCTGCGTGATCTCGAACGGGACCGGCTGCTGCGCCTGATGCGGGTGGTCCGGGCCGCGGTACACCTTGAGCTTGCGCAGCATCTGCCTGCCCAGCGTGTTCTTCGGGAGCATGCCGCGCACGGCCTTCTCGACGACCCGCTCCGGATTCTTCGCCATGAGGTCGCGGTAGGCCATCGAGCGCAGCCCGCCCGGGTATCCGGAGTGCCGGTAGGCGAGCTTGTCCTCCAGCTTGGTGCCGCTCAGCGCGACCTTGTCGGCGTTGATGACGATCACGAAGTCACCGGTGTCCACGTGCGGCGCGAAGATCGGCTTGTGCTTGCCACGCAGCAGGATCGCTGCCTGGCTGGCCAGGCGTCCGAGTACCACGTCGGACGCATCGATGACGTGCCACTGCCGCTGGATGTCCCCGGCTTTCGGGCTGAAGGTGCGCACGGATATAGGCCTTCGCATGTTGAGTACTGAAACTTGGGCCCCGCGCGGGTGATCCGCCCTGCGGGGGAATCCGGGCATCGGCCGCCGCTTGCCTACCCGCGATGCGGGCCGAGCGGGCATGCCAATGCACACAGACGCCTGTGCAGGATACCGGCCGCGACCGATGACGGTCAAAGCAAGGACGAAGTGGCTGCGCAGCAGCGTGCCTCGCCGGCCCGGCGGCGGCGGCGCAGCCAGGGTGACAAAACGCATGACGCGGGCTAACCCATGCGCGGGGCGATACGCTCGCCGCATGCGTTACCCGGGTGAGAACACCGCTGGCCGTACGCCAGGCCGGCGGCAGAACCCGTCCGGGCGGATCACGCCGCCCCAAGCGCGGCCCGCGGCAGGCGGGGCGGGCGGCACCGGCGCTGGCAGGGCCGCAGCGAGCGGGAAAGCGGCCAGCGACGCGTCCCTCTTCGCGCCCGGGTACACCGGCGGCCGGACTCCGCCGAGCGACCAGGACTCGGCCGGGAGCGCGTGGTCGGGGTCACCCGGCGGCGCGACCAGCCAGGGTCCGGCCCAGGGTTTCCCGCCCGCCCCGGGGCTGCCGCCGCCGCTCTACCCGGCGGGACAGTTCGCGGCCTGGAACCGGGGCCAGGCTCTGGGCGAGAACGGGTACGACCCGGGCCTGAGCGGCCCACTCAGCGGCTCCTGGCAAGCGAGTTATCCAGATGCGGCCGGTTCATCGCGGGCCAGGTACGCCGACGCGGGGTATTCCGACGCCGGGTACGCCGACGCGGGCTACTCCGACCAGGGCTACGCCGACGGCGGGCCGGGCGACCCGGGGTACTCGGCCCTCGCGGTGACCGACCGCGCAGCCGACGCCGCGAGCACGCAGGCATGGGGTGTCCCCGACAACGCCGCGAGCACGCAGGCATGGAATGCTCCCGACGACGCCGCGAGCACGCAGGCATGGGGTGTCCCCGATGACGCCGCGAGCACGCAGGCATGGGGTGTCCCCGACAACGCGACGAACACACAGTCATGGAATGCTCCCGACGACACGGCGGCCAGCAGCGGCTGGGGCGATCTGAGCATCCCGGCCGGGCGCGGCCCCGACGCCGATGAGCTGCGGCCCGGCACGCGCTCGTTTGACGGCGCCGCCGACCACGTCGTGACCGGCCCGGACCCGGCCGCAGCGGGCGGGTCCGGCCATCGCTCCGCCACTGGGCCCCAGCGGGTAGCCACCGGGCCCCAGCGGGCGGCCACCGGGCCGTTCGACCTCGCGACGCCCGCGCCGTTCAACACCGGCCCAACTCAGCGTGTGGCAACGGGACCGGGCCCGAACGTGACCGCTCCCAGGTCGGCCCCGCCACCAGGCCGCGGGACCGGCACGCGCGGGCGCGGTTCCCGCGGCCGCAAGCGCGCCCGCGGGCGCGGCAAGCTACGCGCCATCATCGTCAGCGCGGTGGCCTTGATCCTCGTGGCCGGCGCCACCTATGTCTTCTTCACCAGGAGTCACAAGTCCCCGTCGCCAGCGGCGGACTCGCGGTCTACCACGTCGGCCCGGCCGTCCACGGATCCGTCGCCCAGCCCCGCGCTAGGCACCTGGGGACATATCGCGACGCGCGCCCTGGATCCGGCGCCGCTCACCCTGGCTGAGCTGTTCCCGGCCAGCTTCAAGAATGGGGCCACGAGTTACATCAGGACCGCGCAGAAGGCGAAGGTGCATTGCGCCGGAGCGCTGGCCGGCAGCCAGCTCACCGCGGCGGTCAGCCACGCCGGCTGCACCCAGGCCATGCGCGCCAGCTATCTGTCATCCGATCACAAGCTGATGGGCACGATCGGGGTGCTGAACCTGGTCACGGTGACCGCCGCCGAGCGGGCAGGAAAGGCGACGGGCACCACGGAGTTCGTCGCCCAGCTGCCCGGCGCCCGGGGGCTGACCAAGAACCTGACCAAAGGGACGGGAATCGAGGCGGCAGAGGTCAAGGGCCACTATCTGGTCCTGGTCTGGGCCGAGTTCGCGAACCTGCGCACGCCCCGAACCCCGCTGCAGAAGTCGCAGCTCGAGGAATTCATCACGCTGTTGATGCAGCGGACCGCGAACGTCAGCCTGGCAAGCCGTCAGGTCACCGGCAGTCCGCCACCCTCAGCCTGAGCGGCTACCGCCGGCCCGGGACCGGCGTCTCCACCGCGGTGGAGGGCTGCTGCTGGCTCGCGTCGAGCCGGGCGGCGTCCGAGCGCCGGTGCCTGCGCGCGGTCAGCCGAAGCTGGACGATCCTTGCCGTGCCGGGAATCACGACCATGAGGATGCCGAGCACGGCGGCAAGCAGCAGCGCGACGCCGAGCGGCAAGTGCCCGTGCGCGCCGAAGTAGGCAACGTCCACGCTCTTGTTGTTCTCCAGGATGAAGATCAGCAGAAGCAGCAGCACCACCGCGAAGGACCCGCTGGCCAGCCACAGGCCGCCCATCCTGGTGCGCTTGACGACATGCTGCGGAAGCTGAGCGGGCTGGACAGTGCCGCTGGCCTGCTGCGCGGGCTGGGCTGTGCCACTCACCTGCGGCCCAGGCTGGGCGGCGTCGCTAGCCGGCTCCCCGTTATCTTGTCTCACCTGCCCGGAGACTCGCGGTTCTTCTGACATAGGTTTTCCTCCCTTGGCCAGCGCCGGTCAGGTGGCCAGCGCTGGTCAGGTCGAATGCGCGTCTCGGCATGCTGCCCATGACCGGCCGTTTCATGCGCGTTCAGCCGCATGCCCGTGGGCGTGGCCACCCCGGGGGTCCCGTGTGGCCACGCCCGGCACGCTGCCGTGCCGCCTGCCGGCAGGCGTCAGTGAGTAGGCGGCATCAGCACCGAGCCGATGATGTAGACGGTGGCGTTCGCGGTCTGCACGTTGCCGCAGACCACCGGGACGGAGTTGACCTCGTATGAGCTGCCCATCTTGGACGGCATCACCGTGGAGCCCTCCAGGGTCTTGATCGGCTTGCCAGACGCGAGCTCAGCCGGGGTGATGTGACCGGACGCGACGTGGTAGCTGAGGATCTTGGTGAGCTCGGCCTTGTTGCCCAGCACTGAGTTCAGGGTCGCCGTCGGGATCTTGGCGAACGCTGCGTTGTCGGGCGCGAACACGGTGATGCCCGGCGCCGAGTTGAGCGTGTCCACCAGGCCTGCTTTCGTCACGGCGGTGACCAGGGTGGACAGCAGCGGGTTGCTGGACGCGGCAGTGGCGACCGGGGCGGTGGACATGCCAGTGAAGCTGCCCTTCCCGGACGCCGGCACCGAGGCGCAGCCCGGACCGAACGGGGCCATGGCGGTGCCCGAGGTGGAGGCGGCCGGCTGAGCCGCCGGCGCCTTCCCTGTCGCCTTCGGGCTTGCCGCGGACGCGGCGGACGAGCCACTGGAACTGCAGGCGGCCGCGCCGAGCGCGAGTGTTCCGGCGATCGCTGCGACGCCAAGGAACTTGTATCTCATGAGCTTCCTTCTCTCCTGTGTTGGCGAACCGCTGCGGGACGCAGCGGACTGAAGGCTTTAGGTGACGGTCACCGCGGCGCTGTCCCATCCGGTGGCGCCGTTGGGGAAGACCCCGGTGCGTCTGGCGGGCTGGGTGGCGCCGGTGCCGTCGGTCGCGCGGATCTGGAGCTGATGCAGGCCGGGAGCGGCGTCCCAGTACCAGACCCACTGCCGCCAGGTGTCGATGCCGTCCGCCGCCGCCAGCTGGGCGTCGTGCCAGGGCCCGCCGTCGGTTTGGACCTGCACCCTTTCGATGCCGCGATGAGGTGCCCAGGCCACTCCGGCCACCGGGATCCGGCCCGCACGTACCTGCTGGAATGGCTTGGGCACGTCGATCCGCGACATCGTCTTGATCGGCCCCATGACTGAGTAGCCCCGCTGCACCCAGTAGCTGCGCTGGGCGGCGAAGGTGGTCAGCTCGATGTCGGTGACCCACTTGGTGGCCGAGGCGTAGCCGAAGAGGCCGGGAACGATCATCCGGGCTGGGAAGCCGTGCGCGATTGGCAGCGGCTGGCCGTTCATGCCGACGGCCAGCAGCGCGTCCGGGTCGCTCATGACCACGGCCGTGGGCGTTCCGGCGGTCCATCCATCGTTTGAGGTGGACAGGATCTGGTCGGCGCCTGCGTGCACCCCGGCCTCGCGGAGCAGCGCCCTCAGGCTGGCGCCGAGCCAACGTGCGTTCCCGGCCAGCGGCCCGCCGACCTGGTTAGACACGCAGGCCAGGGTGATGTCCGCCTCGGTGAGCGGGCGTCGCAGCAAGTCGCCGAACGACAGTTCCAGCGGCCGGTCAACCATCCCGTGCACCCGTAGCGTCCACTCATCGGGCGCAATCTGCGGCAGGACCAGCTCGGTATCGACCCGGTAGAAGCTGGCGTCGGAGGTGAAGAACGGGGTGATTCCCCGGATCGGCAGCTGCGCCCGGGCGGGCACGGCCGGGGCTGGGATGGCAGGGGCCGGGAGCCGGATGACGGCGCGGAGCCGGTCGACGTTGAACCGGCTCAGCAGCCTCTGGCCGGCCAGGCCGCCGGCGGCGGCCACCGCGGCCGTGCCGGCTGCGAGGGTGAGGAAACGCCGCCGGTCCGGGGTCCGGGCGGGCGAGGCCCCCTGCCGCGTTTCGGCAGGAGCGGCCGGAGCGGGCACGTCCAGAACTCCCACGGCCGACCCGCGGCGCGACGCTGGCCCGGTCTTCTGGCGGCCGCCCCCGGCGCGGACCAGCAACGTCAGCGCCACCGCGGCCACCGCGACGCCCACGAGCGTCGGAACGAGGTCCGCCGCGCCGGAATTCGGCCGGGTGATCGCGGCAGCGGCGCCCAGCGCGCCGAAGACGGCTAGCCCGGCGAACCCGTAACCGACCCGGCGCAGCGCCAGCATCCCTACCACGGCCGCGAACGCGGCGAGCATCAACAAGATCCCGGCCACCAGGACCTGCTTGTCGTGACTGCCGGCGTGGGCGATCACGAAATCCTTTACCGGGACCGGGGTCAGGTTGATGGCCACCTCGCCCACCGCCACCACGGGGCTGCCCAGCGGGCCGGTGACGCCCGCGACCAGCTGAGCGACGCCCAGCGCGGCGGCTGCGGCGAGCAGACCGGACGTCGCGCCAACCAATGCGCGTCTCGCCGCGGATCCGCTCAGCTTTGTCCCGATCACGCGCCGTATTCGCGCTCGGCTGGCCTACGGATTGGTCTCGATCCCGGTTCGGCAGACGCGCCTGCCCACCAATCCGATTCCCGGGCTGCGCCGAATAGAGGCCATGAGCGGACGTGGCATGAGGGCGGCCCGGCCGGGCCCTGGTCTCGAGGAGGGGAGAGACCAGGGCCTGGACGACCTGGTTGGCCGGGTCGCCCGAGGTGATCAGGACGCGTTCGAGGCGGTATATGACCGGCTGGCCGGACCGGCGTATGGCCTGATCCGCAAGGTTGTCAGGGACCAGGCGCAGTCCGAGGAGGTCACCCAGGAGGCGCTGCTCGAGGTGTGGCGCACCGCGTCCAGGTTCGATCCCGCTCGGGGCAGCGCCGCGACCTGGGTGATGACGATCGCGCACCGGCGCGCCGTCGACCGGGTGCGCTCGGTCGCGGCTGCGACGGAGCGCGAGCACCGGACCGCGCAGCCCCTCACTGCCGACGATCAGGTGGCCGAGACCGCCGTGGCCAACCTGGACGCCGAGCGGGTGCGCCGCTGCATGGACGGGCTCACCGACCTGCAACGCGAGTCGATCACGCTCGCGTACTACGGCGGGTACACGTATCCGGAGGTCGCCGGGCTGCTGCACACGGCACTGGGGACCGTCAAGACCCGGATCCGCGACGGCCTGATCCGGCTGCGCGACTGCATGGGGGTGACCTGGTGAGATTCCCGCGCCATGACCTGCATACGCTGACTGGCGCCTACGCCCTGGACGCCGTGGACGGCGCCGAGCGGGACCTGTTCGAGCATCACCTGCGGCGCTGCAGGCCGTGCGGCAACGAGGTCCGTGGCCTGGCCGAGACGGCGACAGAACTGGCGATGGCCGCGGCGTTGCCGCCGCCGCCAAGAGTCAAGGAGCACGTGCTGGCCGCCGCGGCGGTGACCAGGCAGCTGCCTCCCGCCGTTGACCGGCCCAGCCGCGCCCCACGCTTTACGCCTCGCCTGGTATCCCGCCAGTCGTGGACGCCCCGGCTTGCCGCGGCAGTGGCCGTGGTCAGCCTGGTTGTGGCCGTCGCGCTCGGGGCTGTCGGGCTCCGCACAAAGCATGAGCTGGACTCCGCGCGGGCGCAGAACCAGGCGATCGCCGCGGTCCTCGCCGCCCCCGATGCACGGATCATGACCCGGCCTGCCACGAGCGGGGGAACCGCGACCGTGGTGGTCTCCCGCACCGAGGGGAAGCTCGTCTTCACCACGGCCGGGCTGCCCCGGCTTCCCGCGAGCAAGGTCTACGAGCTGTGGCTGATGGGGCCACCCCGGATCCGCCCGGCGGGCCTGCTGCCGGCTCCCGCGTCGGGAAGGACCGCGCCGGTGCTGGCCTCCGGGCTAGCCGCTGGCGACAGCGTGGGCGTAACCGTGGAGCCCGCCGGCGGGACCAGCCAGCCGACGACCTCGCCCATCGTGGTCATGTCCTTGCGCGTATGACCCAGATACCGCGAGGTCCCCGGGCCGGGCTCAACCCGCCGCCGCCCGGTCGATGCTTTCCCACAGCTGGCGGGCTGCCCCGGGGTCGTCCTCCCTGGTCCACGGCAGCCGGTACTCCGGCCGGGGCCGCCGGTCGTGCCAGAAGCAGCCGCTGCCCAGGAGCTCGGGGGCCGCGGTGGCCAGCCAGACGATCGTGTCCGCGCCCTGCTCAGGGGTGCGCAGGATCGGCCGCGCCGCCCACCGGAACCGCGGCAGTGCGGCGGCGATACCGGGCGTGTCCGCCCATCCCGGGTGCATGGCATGGAACGCGACGTCCGCGGGGCTGATCCGCCGGGCCCACTCGCGGCTGAGCGCGACCTGGCCCCGCTTGACGCGCGCGTAGGCGACCACGCCGCGGTAACCGGCCGGGGACATCTCCAGGCTCGCCAGATCCAGCCGCTGCGCGTACATCCCGCCCGAGGAGACGGTGATCACCCGGGACGGCGCGGCGCCGAGCAGCGCGGGCAGCAGCAGCTTGGTCAGCAGGAACGGCGTGACCAGCTGCCCGGCGACCGTGAGCTCGATCCCGGCGTGGTTGACCGCGAACCGCTCATGGATCGCGCCGGCCGCGTGCACGAGCACGTCGAGGCGCCGGTGCGTCCGGCGGAACTCGCGGGCGAACATCCGGACGGAGTCCTGGTCCTCCAGGTCGGCGAGTCCGTAGCCGCTCATGTCGCCCCCGCCGGCGGAACTGATCTTGGCCAGTGCCCGCTCGGCGCGGTCGCGGCTTCTGGCCAGGAAATACACGCTCCAGCCGCGCCGGGCGAGCTCACTCGCGGCCGCCAGGCCGATGCCTGACGTGGCCCCGGTGACGACCGCCACCCGCCCCGTCGCGGACGGCCGCGAGCCGTCGGTGAACTCCGGCAGCAGCCGGGATCGGACCGAGATGCCGATCCGCGAGAAGCTGCCCACGACGCTCGCCTCAAGCAGCGTGTCCGCGGCTCGCGCGAGCGGGCTCATCCGGCTGCCTCGGACCCGCCCGCCAGATCCCTGCCGGCGCAGACCAGCCGCCGGAGCCGGCGCAGCGATGCGTCCATGACCCAGCGGCCCGGCCCGCCGGCCAGCCACCGCGCCAGACGCCCCGGCACGCGGGACGGGAGCCGCAGCCGCTCGGTCCACGAGAACTCGCTCATCGTCCCCTTGGACGCGACCTCGAACACGCCGGTGCCGCGCACCACGCGGCCGGTGTGCCGCACGACGCAGCGATGCGGCGGGTACCACTCCGTGATCACCATCGTGTCGGTGAAGCCGACCGGGCCCACGCCGGTTCGCGCGGTGACGGTGGCGCCGACGCCCTGCCAACCGGACACCTGCGTGGCCAGCATCCAGTCGCCCTGCCGCGGCCAGTCCATCGCCAGCCGCCACAGCGCGTCCGGCTTCGCTGGCACGACCATCCGCGAGGTGATCTCCACCTCCGTCATGCTGAACCCCCTTTGACCAGCAGGAACTGCGCGACATCCAGGTAACCGGACCGGAACCCTGCCTCCGCATAGCACAGGTAGAGCAGCCACATCCGCCGGAACACCTCGTCGAAGCCGAGCAGCGCGACCTCGGCCTCTGCGGCGCAGAACCACTCCCGCCACAACCGCAGCGTCTCGGCGTAGTGGGCGCCGAAGTCGCGCCGCCCGGCCACCCGCAGCCCCTCCCGGGCGGCGCTGCGCCCGATCGCGGTCACCGAGGGGATCAGGCCGCCAGGGAAGATGTACTTCAGCACCCAGGTGTGGGTGTACCGGGTGGCCATCATCCGCCGGTGCGGCATCGTGATCGACTGCAGGCCGATCCGCCCGCCGGGCGCCAGCAGCCGGTTCAGGCTGGCGAAATAGTCCGGCCAGTACCGCGCGCCGACCGCCTCGATCATCTCCACCGACAGGATCGCGTCGAACTCGCCGGTCAACTGCCGGTAGTCCCGCAGCTCCACGACCGCCCGACCAGCCAGCCCGGCGCGCTCGATCCGCTCGGCGGCGAGCGCGCGCTGCTCCTGCGACAGCGTGACCGTGAGCACCTGCGCGCCCCGCGCGGCGGCCCGGATGGCCAGCTCACCCCAGCCGGTGCCGATCTCGAGAACACGGCTGGACGGCCCCACCTCGGCCAGGTCGAGCAGCCGGTCGATCTTGCGCCGCTGTGCGTCGGCGAGCAGGATGCCGGCCGCGATCGGTGCGCCGTCGTCGTCTTCGCGGAACAGCCCGGCCGAATACGTCATGGTTTCGTCCAGGAACAGCGCGAACAGTTCGTTGGACAGGTCGTAGTGGTGGTGGATGTTG
>Ga0209275_10000072_pt1 | contig 30035 bp, 20 predicted proteins | sample HubBroMetageREF2_FD_188344 | JGI IMG/M metagenome (GOLD analysis project Ga0209275, IMG submission 188344) | Reference soil microbial communities from the Hubbard Brook experimental Forest, New Hampshire, USA - Hubbard Brook CCASE Soil... | ecosystem: Environmental > Terrestrial > Soil >... | reverse complement strand
TAGGGCCCGCGTCCACCGCAATCACGGGCGGCCACCTCCAAACGGCTTTACCGGACGCGCCAGGAGCTCCTCGCCTCCGCTCACTCCTCAGCGAGAACGCGCATCCGGTAAAGCACTAGCGTTTATCAGGACTTGAGCCTTACGCGTTGACAGGGATCCTTATTTCTGCAAATATCGAAATAGGCTGGCGAATTTCTTTCTGGCTAAGGCTTCGACGTGCACCTAGAAAACCAAAACCCTGTGCAACACTTCAACGTGCTCTTCCTCTGCACCGGAAATTCCGCACGTTCTATCATGGCCGAAGCCATCCTGAACGGTAAGCGCAACCCTCACTTCACCGCATACAGTGCCGGAAGTATGCCGTCTGGGTGCGTCCGCCCCGAGGCTCTCAAGCAACTCCGTGCCGCAAATCTTCCAACGGAGGAAGCGCGCAGCAAAAGCTGGGAGGAATTTTCAAAACCCAATGCTCCGGAAATGAATTTCGTTTTCACGATCTGTGATAACGCCGCGAAAGAGGTATGCCCTATCTGGCCCGGCCAGCCCATGACCGCACACTGGGGAGTTCCCGACCCAGCGGCGACTACCGGCACGCCAGAAGAAATCGAGCGCGCTTTCAGAGACACTTTCGTAACGCTAGGCCGCAGAATTACCCTGTTTCTCAGCCTTCCGCTCGCCAGTCTCAATTCGCTCGCGATAAAAAAAGAAATCGACCGCATCGGGCGCGAGTGATGCCCTCGCTTCCGCGCAGAATCGTTTCGGAGTTTTTCGGCACTGGATTTCTGGTTGCCGCCGTGGTCGGTTCCGGCATCATGGGCGAACGCCTCGCGGGAGGTAACGTCGCGGTCGCACTTCTCGCCAACACCATCGCCACCGGCGCGGCACTCGCCGCTCTAATTCTCACCTTCGGGCCAATCTCCGGCGCACACCTGAATCCCGCCGTCACCATTGTGGACGCTATCGAGCGCGGCGTGTCGTGGACCGTGGTCGCGTGCTATGTGCCCGCCCAGTGCGCCGGAGGCATTTGCGGAGCAATCGCGGCACACATCATGTTCGGACTGCCCACGATATCGCTTTCCCGTCACGTGCGGAGCGGCTCCGCCCAAGTGTTCAGCGAATTTATCGCAACCTTCGGATTACTCTGCGTCATCTGGGGTTGTTCGCGTCAACGTTCGGGAGTCGTTCCGTTCGCCGTCGCCGCCTACATCACCGCAGCTTACTGGTTTACTTCCTCCACCTCGTTTGCAAATCCAGCGGTCACCCTCGCTCGCTCGCTATCTGACACGTTCGCAGGAATCCGCCCCATCGACGTGCCTCTATTCGTGACCGCGCAGTTAGCCGGAGCAATTGCAGCGACGTTTCTTTTCCGCTGGCTCGTCCCCAATCTTGCAGTCAAAGCCGGGCGAGTTGTAGTCTCTGCGAAGCCCAATGCCTGGTAAGTCGTAACCGGAAACTAGGTTCCAGCCGACGAAAAAGTACTACACTTCACGTCCGGTGCCACTGCGGGAAGTTCGAAACGGCAGGTGCATTCTGTATGGCGATGTTGAACATTGCTTGACGAAGAACGAGGAGAACTTTTCAAAAAGTACTACGTTTTTACTACAGTGCACCATTTTCGGGCATCCGAATCACCTGCGCGCTTTTCACAAATGATATAAAATCACGCAGTTACAACCGTGGGGCCCGTAGCTCAGCTGGTTAGAGCAGCGGACTCATAATCCGTTGGTCCTAGGTTCGAATCCTAGCGGGCCCACCAAACTTTTCAAATCCGACTACAAGTTTGGAATCGCGCGGGCAATTCTTTTGCGTGACGTCAGCGTGATGTCAGCGCGGCGTGGTCTGCGCGCCTGACGGCGTCGCGGCTGCTGCTGAATTTGGCGGACCTGTAGGATCATTCGGCACGGTGTACGGCGCGCCATTGTGCAGGAAGAGGCGCGAGGCTTCTTCGCGATTGAATGGGCGGGCACCGCGGCGGCCGAATACGGCGATTTGATTACCGCTTTCGTCCACGGCGCGATCGCGATCAATTCCCTTGGATACTGCGAGCGCGGGGCCGCTGGTGCGGTACGTGGCGATGAGCTTGGGTGTGGGGCGCGGGCTGAAGCCATAAGAGTTGGGCGAGTCCTCCGGCGACAGAATTTGCAGCGCGCGCAGACCGTTGCGGCCATCGGCAACGAACGCGAAGGCGCTGGCGTCCACCATGCCGATTTTGATGTCCTGCGCGTCGTTAATCTTTCCATCGCCGGTGAACATTTGATCGAGCTTCGGCTGCTCCGGCTTTTCGACGTCAACGATCGCAACGCCATCCTCGCCATCAGCAACGTAGGCGTAAGTGCGCGCGACGTAGATATTGCGCGCGTCGGCGAGAGACACATTGGCATTCGGCACCAGGTGCGGATGGTCTAGCGCAGAAACGTCGAGAACTTTTAGCCCGTCGCGATCGACCACAAACGCGTAGTGAAATTGAATGGCGATTCCGCGCGGCTCGTGCAGCTCCGGTGCGCCGATTTCCGCGGTGACGCGTGGCTTCAGCGGGTCATTCAGGTCCACGACCACCAGGCCGCGATCGCAAAGCATGTAAGCGTAGGTTCCGGCGATGGTGATGCGCCGCGCGCCGTTGAGAATGCCATCCGGATTGAAAGCCAGAGCGCGCTTCAGAAAATTATTGCGCGGATCGCCATCGAGCAGCGTGCTCACTCCCGGCAATTTACTTTCGGGATCAGGATCGCCAACGACGACGAGGCCTTCGTACTTGTCCGCAACATATAAGTAGGCGTAGAGCGGATGGATGGCCTGCTCTTCGTTCACTGGATTGCGCGAGCGAGCGGGATCGAGAGCTTGCGTCGAGGGACTGGCGACCGCCGTCGCATATTTTGTCCTGACGTAAAAGCGCTGGCCAAGCGGAGAAACCGGCGCAGTGATGGTGCGCTCGGAGAAATTTTTGTTGTCAACGTTGGCCACGTCGTACACGCGAAAGCCGCCTTTGCCGAGCGCGGCGTAGAGATATTCGCCACGCAACTGCAAGTCCAGAACGTTTCCGATGTGGTGATAGGCCTCTTGCAACTGACGATCGTGCGCCACGTGCTGCTGAAAATCTTGTGGGTACGCGACGCGCTGCAAATAGCTGCCGATGATCGCGGGCGGCTCATCGTGCTCGGCGACGGCCACGGCATCGAATCCCTTCGCGCCATCGGCCACGTAAATGTAGCGGCCCATGAAATTCAGCAAGTTCGTGCCTTGGAGCAGCACTTGGGCCATCCACGCGTTATTGTCCTTGCGGTTCGAAATATGGCAATCGTCGCAGGACTTGGTTTCCTTGGCGCGCACGGTATGCGGAACAAACGTGCTGAACGCGGTGCCGCTGAGTCCTTCGGCGGAAACGGTTTGTTGCATGTAATAAATCCAATCGCGATTCTGATTTTGTGAACTTACGAGGATGGCGCAGGAGGAACGGACTGGCGCGATGCGATGGCCGGTGACGGTGCCGTCGATGCCGAGCATGAAGCCATCGTCGCGCAGAACCTGAAAATTGTACGCGGTCCAGTTGCGCGTGAGGAGGCCTTCGTTGTGCAGCATGGGCTTGCGTTGATTGGCCGTCATGGAAAGGTGGCAGCCAAAACAATTCGGCGTCCACGAAGTGTGGCAGGCGTAGCAGGTCATGCGGCTATTCGCGTGTGCGAGTTGTGATGAATCGGCAGGGACGTCGCCCCAGGACTTACCATCGGTGCGAATGGTTTTGGCCCAGCGTGATTTTTCGCTGTAGTGCTGATTGCCGGAAGTGATCGTGTCCAGAGTTTGCACAATTTCCCATTCTTTGTCTTGTTCCACCATGCTGCGCTGAAACAATTTGCCGTCGCGGAATTCGAAGCGGCGCGTGTTCCAGGGAGTGCGCAGCGCGTCAAAGTGCGTGCCGCCGGCAGGTGATGCGGCGCCGGAAGAGATTAATGTCGCGCGGGAATCGATGGTGCCGTGGCAATCCACGCAATCGAGTTCGACCGCGGCGCGCGGTTCAGCGTAGAGTTTGCCGTCGCCATGGGAATCCTGCTCGAAGTGGCAATCCACGCAGTGCATGCCTTTTTCGAGGTGAATGTCCGCGAGGTGCACGGATTTCTTAAATTTATCCGGGTCCTTGGGGCTGACGATTTTATTTTCGGTGTCGAGCAGGTTGCCCTGGCGGTCGCGCTTGTAAACGGCGCGAAAAACCCAGCCGTGGCTGTGAAAATCGGCGAATTGCGTCTGGTCGAGTTGCGCGTTGAATTCCGGGCTGCCCAGTTTTTCGAGAAATTTTGGATCGGACCACAGACCGCGCGCGGCTGCGCCTTCCGGATTGCGCAGCGCGACCTGATATTTTTCTTCTTCCGTTGGATTGTGCTGTTGGCGCGGATACATCGCTGCACCGTCGGCTTCGTTGTCCCACCAGGTGTAGCCGAAATAAGTGGTTTCCATGTTCGTGCCAGGATGGACATGGCAAATCATGCATTGGCTGGACGGGATCGCGCGCGTGAAGCTGTGGCGAATGGGATGGCCGGATTCATTTTTCGGAATCGTGGGATCGGACGAAGCGCTTTCGCCGAGATGGCCGAAGCTGGCGTAAGGGCCGGAATGTCGCGGCGAGCGATCGTTCGCATACACGACGTGACATGCGGTGCAGCCGCTGCCGCGATAGTCGCCGGGCTCGTCGTTCGTGCCAGGCAGCGAAAGCAGCGGATCGAGCAGGCGCGTTTTTTGCAGGCCGAGAAAAACGGGATCGGTGCGAAGTAGCGTGCCGAAGCCGCGCTCGCCGAGTTTATCGTCCGGACGGCCGGATTCGTCCTCGCGATTGGGATTGCCGATTTCGCCTTTTTTTTCGCCGCCGCGTTCGAATACGCGCAGGATATTGCCGGGTTGCGAAATTTCCCAGCGTTCCAGCGGCGTGAGTTCCGGGACGACGCCTTTCGTGCGCGTTTCTTCCGGCGTGGGTGTTGGCACGGTGAGCAGCGCCTGCGGCTGACCTTCGGAGGAATAACTTTCGCCGAAGCGCGTGTTCTTCAGTGGGAACGAGCCGTTGTTGTAGAGCGCCGCACCCCACAACATTCCGCCGTGCGTCATCATGCTGGTTTTTACTTTTAGAACTTCTGAGGCGTGACATCCGCTGGTGCCGCAAGTTTCCGCAGTGACGCGCAGATCGCCGGGATTGACGAAGCGTACGTAGGCGTAATTCTCGCGCAGCCATTTTGTGTAGAGGCGCGGCGGATTGCCGGAGGCTCCTGCGAGCGCGGAGTCAGTGGGCTGCGGATGCGCGCGGTTTTTCAGTTGCTCGTATTCCGCCGCGCCCCTTTGCGTGCCGGATGGCAGAATCACCGACGAGTCCCCGCCGTGGCAATCCACGCATGCGAGGCGAACTGTGCTGGTGGGATGCATGGAAGGTTCGTCGGTCGTGGTGTGGCAGGTAACGCATCCGGAGTTTTTGCGGTCAACGTCGGATTGGGATTGTGCGAGCAGACTTTGTTGCTGCCGCGCCGGTGACTGCGCGTGCGAGCGGCCTTCGGGCAGCAACGCGGCGGCAACGGCGCCGGCGACACAGATGAACACGAGTGAACGCCGCGTTATGCGCTTTCGCGCCGTGGCACCTTTCATCGCGCCGGGCAAGAATTTCATTAACAAGCTCACTCGCTCAAAATTGGAAACGCAAATCGGTGAAAAGTGAAAACAGCACCCGGCCGGTGTAAATGTCCCGCAAACCCTGGCCCGGAATCAAAGTGGCCGCGCCTGCCGCGATGGAAATATTCTCTGTGAGCGGCGGACGGTAGCGCACGCCGAAGCTGGAATCAACTCCAATCGAGTGGTGAATCGGCGACTGAAAGAGAATCTGTTCCAGCGTTTCGGTGCGTTCGAAGCGCAAGTAATTCACGTTGGCGAAGCCGCGAAGTTTCGGCGTCAGGTCAAATTCGGCTCCGATATTGGCGAGGAAAATTCCGGGATTCACAAAATTGGCCTGGCCTTCGTCTTTATTCGAACGCAGATCGGGCAGCAGGCTGTCGCCGGGATTCAATGCGACCCCCGAACCGGTCAAGCGAATGCTTTCGCGATTCCAGAGGCTGAAAATGCCGCCGGCAAATTCGGGAAAATCGTCAATCGAGTCGAACCCCCGCGCGCGGCTGCTGGATGGATTCGCCGAGCCGGAAGCATAGAAGACGGAACTTTTGATGCGGAACCAATCCTTGTCATAAGAAAGCTCGAGCGCAGCCATCTGCGCATTGATGGTGACGGCTTTTCCAGCAATCGCGTTGAAGCTATCGTTGCCGAACGCCTGGTAGAAAGCGTGCGTCAAATTCAGCGGGCCGATGTGGCCGTCGCCGGTCCAGCCGAGATACGCGGCGTGCACGCTGTGCGGGCGGACCATGCCGCTGGAAAAAACGGCGCCGATGGGCGCGGGGCGCACCAGAAAACCGTTGTCGTCGTAATGGATCGAAGCATCGTCCTTGTTGTAATGCACGCTCAGCTGCGCGGTGTAGCCCGGGAACAAAAAATCCTGGCGGTACGCATTGGCGATGATGACCTGCTGATGACGCAGCGCCATGGAATTCAGTCCGCTGTTGGTGTTTTTCTCCAGAAAATTGAAATAGGCAACGTTATATTGCCACCGATTGGAATCCAGGTTGCCGAAGAAACGCATGCCGGGTTGCTCTTCCACAAACAGGAAGCCGCGAAAATCGCTATTGAAAGCCTGAATGCCGGCGCGCACCGAAATGAAATCGTAATTCGGGCCGAGATCGTGCAGCTTCACTTCCGCGAAGGCTTCCTGCAGGCCGAGATGCGAATCCAGGCGTGTGGTGCCCTTGCGCACGTCCACGTTGACGACGCCGAGTTCCTGAACGTCCAGATAATTCAGGCTGACCACGGGCGTGATGCGGATGCGCCAATCCACGGGACGGAATGACGTGTCGCCGTGAAAAAGATCGAAGGAAAAAGCAAACGTTTGATCGAGGAAAAGTTGCTTGCCCTTGCCGAAAAAATCGCTGCTTCCCGGCCGCGCCGAACTGACGTCCGTGGGCGTGGGCAGACGGCGGCCATCGAGAAACGTATTACTGGTGGCCGTCAGAATCAGAAAAGTTTGCTTGCCGATGATGGGCACGTCGCCTTTTAATTTATTGCGGTTAAAAGGGTCCCACCGGCTCCCTTTAACGTAAGGATGTTCGCCGCCGATTCCGTAGCGATCCCAATCGGGCATGGCGATGGACCAGCGATCGGGTTCGGGATGAAAGACTTGATCGGGAGGGGGCAGCGATTCCGGCGCAGGCTGCTGGCCGGTTTGCTGGAGATTGCCGTTCTGCATCGCGTTCGGCGGAAGTCCGGAAGAAGGCGCGGGCTGAGTTCCACTTGGCGGATTTGTGTTCCCGGCGGGAAGTTGCGGAAACGGCGGCTGTGTTGGCGCGGTGGAAGGAAGAGCGATCAGTGTGACTTCGCGGACGAGATCGTCGCCAGACTTCAGCTGTACGGTGGGATTGCTGAATTCCTGGAAGCCTGCCGCTGCAATTTTTAATTGATAGTCGCCGGGAGCGACGTCTATGAAGCGGAAGACCCCTTGGGCGTCGCTGGCTTTTTCAATTTTTTGATCCGTGGCGAGGTTTCGCAGGATCACGCTGGCACCGATTACTGGTTTCCCGTTCGCATCGCGCACGACGCCTTGCAGCGCGGCGTTTTTTGCAGCCGATTGTCCGGGCAAACGCTGCTGCGCAACAGATTGTTGCGGCAGGTTCGCGCTTCCGCCTGAAGCGAATGCAGGCGCAGCGTAGAAAAAACTCAGAAGCAAGCACAGACACACAGATTTCGAAATCAATACGCGGGATGGGTCGCGCATTGCGTCAGACTCCCGCTGTCCCGTGAGTTTCGGGGAGAAACAATTGGAATCGTCTGGCGATCACAGTTTTTTCCGAAGCCGGCGAGTGTCTTTGGGCGGCTCCGCGCGCACAATCTGGGTCCCGATTTTTGCATTATTCAATCACGATTGCACAACTGATTTGCAGAATGATTGAGAACGATGTGCGGCTGTGGTACCAATAGTTCAAACTGATGATTCCGGCGGCAAATCAAACGATTCGAGCACGTCCGCGGAGCGCGATCGGCCTGCGGGTTTGCTTCGGCGTTGCATTTTGCCTGGTGCTTGGCGCGTGCGGCGGCGGTGGAAGCGGGAGCGGTGCCAGCAGTGGTGGCAGCGGCGCAGGCGGCGCGCCACCAAGTCCTCCGCTCGAGACCGAAACCCTGTCGCAAGCAGACGTGCAAATGGTAGTCGAGGCCGCGGCGAATTCGGCGGAATCCGACGCCATGGCCATCGCTGTAGTTGATCGCTTGGGACGCATCCTCGCCGTATACGTAGGTCCGTCCGCGCCGCCTGAATCGCTAGGAAATTTCAGCAAGATGATTCCCACCGCTGATCTGGCGATTTCACTCGCGCGCACCGGCGCTTTCTTCAGCAACGACCAGGCTCCGCTCTCTTCGCGTACGGTGCGATTTATCAGCGGTAAACATTTTCCGCCGGACGTGGTGAACACCGCGAGCGCCGCGCTTTATGGAATTGAAAATACCAATCGCGGCTGCAATCTGGCGGTAAGTTTGAATACGATGGTGCCGCCAGCGACGACGATGGCGGGCACGATGCCGGGATATGGCGTGATAACCGGCAAAGTGGATTTAGAGGATAGCGATCAGACTGCAGTGAATCCCGGCGGCGTGCCGATTTTCAAGAACAGCCAGCTAGTGGGTGGAATTGGCGTGGTGGCGGCAGATGCCGACACGGCGGAATACGTCGCGTACCAGGCGGCCGGCATGATCGCGATGAGCGGGCCGAGTACGGCAACCGATGGCGTCGGGTTCCCTACTTTTCCTGCGCCGGGAATTGTTTCTATTAACGGCATCACGCTGCCGTTTGTGAACCAAACCACACCGCCGAGCGGCGTTACTACTGGCACGTTTAATTCTGGCCACTTTATGGTGATGCCGAAGCCCAGCGCAGGAGTCGCGCCCGAAGGCTTCCTGATTGCGGCGGCGGCCGGTCCCGTCGGCGGCCTGACTGCAGCGCAGGTGACGCAGATCATAAACAACGCGGTGGCGACGGCGATGACGACACGGGCGCAAATTCGCCTGCCCATCGGCGTTAAGGCGGCAATGTCGATTGCGGTGAGCGATCTGGACGGCACGCTGATCGGCCTGTACCGTATGCCGGATGGAACGGTGTTCAGCATCGACGTAGCCGCGACGAAAGCGCGCAACGTGATTTACTTCAGCGGAATGAACCGGCAAGCCGCGGATCTGAACCAGGTGCCGCTGGGAACGGCGGTCACGAATCGCACGATAGGTTTCGGCGCGCAGCCTTTCTTTCCTTCGGGGATCGATGGCACGCTGCCGGGTCCGTTTTTTAATTTGTACACGCAGGACACCGAGACTCCGTGTACGCAGGGATTTCAGGTGCCCAGCGTGGCGTGGCCCAAGGCCAATCAGAGCGGCGTGGTATTTTTTCCCGGCTCGGAGCCACTCTATATTAATGGCGTGCTTGTAGGCGGGCTCGGCGTCAGCGGAGACGGCGTGGATCAGGATGATTACGTGACGGCGGGAGGAGCGGCGGGATTTGCAGCGCCCACGGATATTCGCGCGGACCAGATTGTGATTGATGGAGTGCGGCTGCCGTATTTGAAGTTTCCGCGGAATCCGACGGACTGAAAGGCAGTGACGCGTGATTAGTGATGAGTGACGAGCCCGCTATCCTTCGCGGAGCTTGTGGCCGGAAAGATTTCCAAGGCCGTCGTAGGCGGCGTATTTGTACATTTCGGAAAGCGTCGGGTAGTTGAAGACGAACTCAATGAAAGCGTCGAGGGTCATCGCGGATTCCAGCGCCATCATTCCCAGGTGGATCAATTCGGTGGCGCTTTCGCCGATGATCTGCACTCCGAGCAGGCGACGGTCTGATCGCGCGAAAATCAATTTCAGCAATCCGGTCAAGTCGCCCACAATCTGGCCGCGCGTGTTGTTGGCGTAGCGCGCGCGTCCTACGGCGTATTCAATTCCCTTCTCTTTGCAGGTTTCTTCGGATTCGCCGACGGCTGAAATTTCCGGAATTGTGTAGACGCCCATCGGCAGCATGGACGCGAGGCGCTGCTTGTACTGAAATCCGAAAGCGTGGCAGACGGCGACGCGGCCTTGCTCCATGGAAGTGGAGGCCAGCGCGGGAAAACCGATAACGTCCCCGGCCGCATATACGCGCGGCGAGGCGGTGCGGTAGTTTTCATTCACTTCGACGTAGCCGCGCTTATTGAGCGCCACGCCCGCCTTTTCAAGCGCAAGCCTGTCCACCGCTCCACGACGCCCGGCAGCAAAGAGGGCTGCTTCGGTTTCGAGCGTCTTGCCGGATTGCAGGGTGATGCGCACTTTCTTCTGCGCGCGTTCGATTTGCGTGGTGCGCTCGCCGAAGAAAAAACGCACGCCAAGTTCCGCCAGCCGTTCGCGCAGGCATCCGGAAATTTCCGCGTCGAGAAATGGCAGGACGCGGTCGCGGCCGTCCACCAGCGACACTTCAGCGCCCAGCGCCGTGAAGATGGAAGCGTATTCGCAGCCGATCACGCCGCCGCCCACCACCGCGAGGCTGCGCGGAATCGAACCCATTTTCAGAATGGAGTCTGAATCGAAGATGTTTTCATCATCGAAGGGAATTTCGGGCGCACGGTGAGGGACTGAGCCAGTCGCAATCAGAATTGCGTCTGCGTGCAACCTGAGGCTTTCACCGCTGGACGTTTTCACGGAGAGCGTGCCGGAATCTTCGAACGAGGCGAGGCCGCGAATAAGCTCAATCCCGTGCGCCGCGAGGTTCTTGGTGATCTTCTCGCGCTCGGTTGCGACTACCACATCCTTGCGATGCATGAAATTCTTGACGGTCAAGCCTTCGCGCAGCGAATAGTCCACTCCGTACAGACCCCGCTGCCGTATGCCGGAAAAATAAAGCGCCGATTCGCGCAGGATTTTGCTGGGGATGGTGCCGGTGTTGACGCAGGCTCCTCCCAGAATGTCACTGCACTCGATGAGCGCGACGCGTTTGCCGAAATACGCGGCCTGCGCTGCGCCTTTTTCGCCGGCTGGACCCGAGCCGATCACCACAAGGTCATAATTTTGCACGCAAGCCCTCCCTGCATTCGTGGCGCGATGATTCGTGCATCGCTTTCAGAATTCGCAGAAACATTTTCCGCGGCATTTTGGTTTACGGCAGCAGCGCGTTTACCTGGCGCAACTTGCCTGCGAAGCGCGCGGGATCGTATGCGGATGGGTCCTGCAAATCCTGGAAGAGCGCGCTGATAGCCGTGCGCAGCTCGGCGGAATGCGGGAATTTCTCGTTGCGCTCATAAGCGATGAACAGTGATTGCACAACCATGGAGGCCTGCGCCGCGGCGTGCTCGCCCTGCGCGGAAATGTTGTCCGCATCGCTCGAAATTTTTCGCAGCAAGCGCAGCGTGGATGCCGGATCGTTCGCCATCGCGTCTACTTTCGAGGACAAATCGCCCACGAGCTTCGCGCCGTTTCCGGCAGCGGCGGCCACCGCGTCGCGGTCGGGATTCAGCTGGCTCATCAATTGCCCCAGGCGCGTGAGTTCGGAATCCAGTTTTTCAGCGCCATCACCATCTGCCTGAAGCACAACTTCGTGGAAAATCGTGTAGCGCGAGGGATTCCAAGGCGGATCGCCGGGGCGTCGTCCGGAATATCCGCGCGCTTGCCGCCAACTATTTTCCGGTAAGGTGAGGCTGTGATGGCACGCGTAGCACTGTAGCTCGGAATATTCGGGCCAGTACTTTCCGTGCGCGCGAGATTCCAGGCGCAGCAGGGATTGCCGCAACTGCACGGCTTGGCCGGTGGTCAGTTCGCGCACGTCGTACCAGGGGTCGCTATTTTCCGGTTCACCCGGCTCGCCCGGTTCTTTCCAGTGGCGTGGCATGACGGCGGAAAAAGAATCGAGCTCGAAATAAAGGTCCGGGTGGCCGGCGGCGATCATTTCGTGGTCAACAGATTTTTCCTCGCTGCCCAGATGGCAGCTGAGGCATTTTTCGCTGCGCTTGGTGAGGTCGCGCGTGTCGTACATGCCCGCAGCGATGGACTTCTCATGGGTCCAATCGCGTTCAGTGTGAGGCCCTAGCCACGCGGCGGCCGGACCGTGGCAACTTTCGCAGCTCACTCCTTCGCTGAGGTCGAAGGTGCGTGCGCGTTGCGTCGCCGGAGCATCGAGCGCGTGACATGCCAGACATTTCGGCGCTGACTCCGCTTTGCCGATGCCGAGAATCGTGGCCATGCGCTCGCCGACATTGCCCTGCAGCGACGCGTAGGCTTTGGAGTGCTTGTCCTTAACGATCCAGGTGCTGTACTCGTTCTGCAGGACGCGATTATCGGTGCGCGGCGAAACGCTGCCGTGGCACGTCGTTGATGCGCACGAACCGGGACCCGTGTAGCGTTGCGGCTGGCTGGCTTGGCCCGTTTGGGCTGGCTGGCTCGCATGATCATCGAACGCGAAGAGCGGAAGCACCGTTTGTTGCGCACGCGGGCTGGGGCAAAACGGGGCACTCGCAGCAAGAAAAACAAAAAATAGAGATGGAGAAATCGCAAGCAGGCGGCGTTTTGTGGCGAGCTTCGTATCCATTTGCAATTTGGCGGAGCAGGATGCCGGACCGCAAGGCCGGTGGAGTGTGAAAATCCTGCGAATCAGCCAGCTTGTACTACTGGATACTATCGAAATCACATGAATTCAGCCGCAATTATTCGTCCGCATCCGCGCAAGAATAACCGCAGCTGGCTTTCGCGCGAAGCTCGTGCTTATATCCCTATACGCAACACCGCTGGAGACTGATGGTTGTTTTCCGGGGCGCGAATGCATACTCTCCCCCGGTGAGGATTTCTTCCCCTTGATTTTCAGTGAGCTCAGGGAAATTCAACGCCAGTTCGGCTACCTGCCAGCCGATCAACTGAAAGCTCTCGCCAAAAAAATTGATGTGCCGTTGTATCGCCTGCACGGTGTCGCTAGCTTTTATCCGCATTTTCATTTGACGCCGCCGCCGAAAGCAGACGTGCGCGTTTGCCAGGACATGTCCTGTCATTTGCGCGGCGCCGGCGCGTTGCGCAGTGGACTGGAAGAATCGTTCCGCCAGTCGGCGTATACGGACGCGAAGCTGGGCGGAGTTTCCTGCCTCGGGCGCTGCAATGAAGCGCCCGCCATCGCAATCAACGAACAAATTTACAGCGGACTTTCGCAGAATCAGATCACAGCGATGGTGGGCGACGTACTCGCAGGCGGCGCGCTGCCGGAAATTTCGCAGGTGCATCGTCGGGTGCCGTGCGCCTCTGATCCTTATAGCGATGGCGAGCACTACCAGACCGTTCGGCGCCTGATCAAATCGCGTGATTGGGCTGCGGCGTTTGAAACGCTGAAAGCCTCTGGGCTGCGCGGCCTGGGTGGCGCGGGCTTCCCCACCGAATCGAAGTGGCAGCTGGTGCGGCAGGCGACGGGCTCAGAGAAATTTATCGTGTGCAATGCGGATGAAAGCGAGCCCGGCACATTCAAGGACCGCTACATCATGACGCATTTGCCGCACCTGGTGATTGAAGGAATGATTCTGGCGGGCGTGCTGACGGGCGCACAGAAGGGCATCCTTTATATTCGCCACGAATACGAGGACCAGGAAAAAATACTGCATGAAGAAATCCGGCGCTGTGTGCGGAACGGCTTGCTCGGGGGGCAAATACTGGGAAGCGAATTCGGTTTTGACCTGGAAATATTTGTCAGCCCCGGCGGATATATTTGCGGCGAGGAAACGGCGCTGCTGGAGGCGATTGAGGGCAAGCGCGCGGAGCCGCGCAATAAACCGCCATTCCCGGTGCAACAGGGTCTGTGGAACAAGCCGACCGTGATTAATAACGTCGAGACGTTTGCGAACGTGCCCACGATTCTGTTTCGCGGCGTGGATTGGTACAAATCGCAGGGCTTGAATGGCGCCGCCGGGCTGAAATTTATTGGCGTGAGTGGCGATGTAGTGCATCCCGGTGTGTACGAAGTGCCCATGGGCACGCCGGTATCCGAACTGATTTTCAAATACAGCGGCGGCATTGCGGATGGGAAAAAATTGAAGGGCTTCGCGCCGTCCGGGCCATCTTCCGGATATTTGCCCGCGTCCATGGCGGACGTGCGGCTGGATTTCAAATCGCTGGCAGATGCTGGTTCGATGCTGGGTTCTGGCGCCTTGGTGGTGTGCTCGGAAGATCGATGCATGCTGGACATGGCGCTGAATTCCACACAATTCTTCCGCAACGAATCCTGCGGGAAGTGCGTGCCGTGCCGCGTAGGCTCGCAGAAATTGGTGGAGATGCTGACGGGTTGGACCGAAGGAAAAGGTTCGGCTGCGGACGTGGCGTTGATTGACGAACTTTCCGGAGCGTTGCGGCTTACTTCCATCTGCGGCCTGGGGCAAGTGGTGCCCGCGCCGATTGCTTCGGTGCTGAAACACTTTCGCGCGGAAGTTGAAGCGCATATTTTGCAGCGGCGTTGTTCCGCAGGTGTTTGCCCTTGCGGCGGAAGAGTCGCACAGAGCTTCGCAGCGGCGAAAGTGGGGCGAGCATGAATGCAAGCCCGCTCGTAGAACTCACGATTGACGGCAGGAAAGTCTCCGTCCCCGCCGGAACCACGATCTTCGACGCCGCGCGCATGCATGAGATTGGGATTCCTACTCTTTGCCACCAGCAAAACGAAAAACCCGTGGGCGTTTGCCGCGTGTGCGTAGTGGACGTGGGCGCGCGCGTGTACTCCGCGTCGTGCATTCGTCCAGTCGAACCGGGCATGGTGGTGAAGACCGCCGACGACGGCGTGAAGCGCGCCCGGCACACACTAATCGAGCTGCTGATGTCCGATCATCCCAGCCCGTGCGCGCGCGAGCGGCAATCCGGCGATTGCGAGCTGGAAGCGCTGGCCAAACAGGAGCAGATCACGGCAGCGCGTTATGCGCCGCGCGCAACACGGCGCGGCCCAGACAATTCCTCGATGAGCATAGCCGTGGACTTCGATGCGTGCATTCTGTGCGACCGCTGCATTCGCGGCTGCAGCGATATTCGCGAGAATTTCGTTCTGGGACGCATGGGCAAAGGCGCCGCGACGGGAATCGCGTTCGATAACAACGAGCCGATGGGCGAATCTTCCTGCGTTTCCTGCGGCGAGTGCATGGTTTCGTGTCCGACCGGCGCGCTGACAAATAAAGTTGTGACGCAGACCGCGATTGCCCGGACGCCGGATTCACAACCGGTGGCGCTGGAGGAATTGCAGGAACTGGCGTTCTTCGAAGGCGTTTCCGGAACATTTCTAAGCCTGAATCGCAACGCCGTCGTGCGCCGGCATTTCAAACCCGGCGAAGTGATTTGCCGCGAAGGCGAATATGGCTCGACGGCGTTCTACATTCTGCAAGGTCAGGCGAAGGTTTCGATTGCCAGCCCGATCGCGCACGTGAAAACCAAAGGCGCAGTCCGCAAATTTCTGGGAAAACTTTCCAGCAAGCTGACGCAGCGCCAGAACGACGCGCGCGAAGAAGAAACTTCGCAGCACTGGATTCACATTGATGCGCCGATGGACCTGAATTACGACAATCCGGTGGCGATGCTGGGCCCGGGCGACCTGTTCGGCGAAATGACCTGCATGAGCTTGTACCCACGCTCGGCTACGGTGCGTGCGGAGACCGCCTGCACCGCGCTGGAAATGCTGCGCAACGTACTGGACATCATGCAGCGCAACAAAACTTTTCGCGCGCGGCTGGATCAATCGTACCGGCAGCGCGCTCTGGACTCCCACTTGCGCGCGGTTCCGGTGTTTGCGGAATTGACGGACGAATTTATCGAGGGATTGCGCGAGAGAGTGGAGCTGCTGCGCTTCACGCCGGGGCAGATGATTTGCCGCCAGGGGGACGCGGCCGACAGTTTTTATCTGGTGCGCATCGGCTTCGTGAAAGTTTCGCAGACGCATGCCGGCGGAGAAATGGTGCTCGCATATCTTTCGCGCGGCGAATATTTCGGCGAAACGGCGCTGCTGGAAGATACGGTGCGCAGCGCGACCTGCACGGCGCTGGATCACGTGGAGGTGGTGCGCATCAGCGCCGAGGATTTCGCGAGCATGACTCGGCAATTTCCCGGAGTGCGCCAAAAACTCACGCAAGTGGGGCGAGAACGCGTGCAGATGAATCACGAAACGCTGGTGATGATCAATAGTACACCCCTCGACAGCTTCCTGAAGCAGGGCTTGATGGAAGCACAGAGTCTGTTGCTGCTCGATCTGGACTCCTGCACGCGCTGCGACGCTTGCGTGAAAGCTTGCGCCGACGCACATGACGGAGTGACGCGCCTGGTGCGCGAGGGATTGCGATTCGATCATTACCTGGTGGCCACTTCCTGCCGCCAGTGTCTGGATCCGCTGTGCATGGTGGGATGTCCGGTCGGCTCGATTCGGCGGCGCAATTCGCTGGAAGTGATCATCGAGGATTGGTGTATCGGCTGCGGGTTGTGCGCGGAGAATTGCCCGTACGGCAACATCAATATGCATCCGTTTAACGTTTTCACCGACGTTCCGGGAATGCCCGGGCAGAAAAAAGCACTGGTGAAGCAGAAGGCCACGTCCTGCGACCTTTGCTCGGATTTCGCGGAGCCAAGTTGTGTTTATGCTTGCCCGCACGACGCGGCGCATCGCGTGAATCCGCGGACATTCTTCGCGAACTTGCTGAAACAAGGCACGGGCGCGGCGCCTGAAAGTTAAGAGATTCAATCTGCAGCACGGGAACGCACGAAACCTTGCGCATTGACCATACACACCGGGCCTGGTTGATTGCTTCGCTGATTATTTTAGGCGCCTCGACGGCCGTTTACGTTGTTGATGCGGCGAGTTCTCCCGCAGGTCCGAGCGGAGGCAGCGCCATCGGCTTGACGTTTGGAATTGCCGGCTCGCTCTGCATGATTTTCGCGGGATTGCTGGCGGCGCGGAAGAAAGTCCCGGTATGGAGGCTGGGGCGCGCGCAGACATGGATGCGCGGCCATTTGTGGCTGGGATTGCTGAGCCTGCCGCTGATTCTTTTTCACGGCGGATTCCGATTTGGCGGGCCGCTGACCAGCGTTCTGATGGTGCTGCTGATCGTCGTCGTCGTGAGCGGAATATTCGGCGCCATACTGCAACATTACATGCCGCCGGTGATGACCACGCGCATTCCCATGGAAACAATTTTTGAGCAGATTGATCGCGTGCGCGCGCAACTGCTCGACGAGGCCGACAAAATGGTGGAGGTTGCTTGCGGCCCACTGAATTCGCAGAACGCCGCGCCAGCGGCAGGCTTGCGCTCCAGCGTGGCAACCGCGACGATCGCGACGACCGATACGCTTCCGCTATGTAACTTTTATGGTCGCGACATGCGGCCTTTTCTGCAGCAGCAACGCGCGCAAGACGCGGCGCTTTCGAATCCGGCCAAAGCCGCTGGGATGTTCGAAGGCTTAAGGACGCTGCTGCCCGTTGCTCTGCACGCCACCGTAAAAAATCTGGAAGAGATATGCGAAGAGGAACGGCAGCTGCGGCGACAGATACGCTATCACCATTGGCTGCATGGATGGCTGATGCTGCACGTTCCACTGTCGCTGGCGCTGCTGCTGCTAGGATGCGCGCACGCGATCATGGCATTGCGTTACTGAAGCAGCGAATGGCGGCGGACCAAGGCACATAGAGGCGAGTACCGGTGGCACGAGCCAAGCTCACAACTAAAACACTGGCGCAGCGGATTGACCTTGAATATTTCAAGCATCCGCACCCTTTCCGGCGACTGCGTTTTATTTTGTCTGTGGCGCTTCCGGTGCTTGCGCTGGTCTGGCTGGGCTGGTACGCGCTGGCGCGCAACGATCGCATTTATAGCGGCGGCAGAATGTCCGCGTCTCATGCGGCGCTCACGGCGCGGTGCAGCGCGTGCCACGTGGCGCAGGCGGGCATGTTCAGCGCGAAAGCCAGCGACCAGGGCTGCGATACGTGCCACGACGCGCCGCTGCATCACGCGAATCAAATTTTCACGCCAACCTGCGCCACGTGCCATGCAGAACATCGCGGCCACCCGCGCCTGGCCGTAACCGCGGACGTCAGCTGCACGCAGTGTCACGCAAACCTGCACACCACCGGCGCTGCTACCCATTTTACTTTGGACATAACGCGCTTCGTCGGCGGACATCCCGAATTCGCGGCGTTGCGCCCCGGCAGTGTTGACCCCGGCACGATCAAGCTGAATCACGCGATACACCTGAAACACAATCTGCGCGGGCCGAATGGCCCGGTGCAACTCGATTGCGACGATTGCCATCGCACGGCGAAGCCACAATCGCGCGGGAGATTCGGATCGAACACGACGCAGCTTGAGCCCGTCGTGCAAGATGCGATTCCGCCATCCATGGATCCGAGCCGCGCGTATATGTCTCCCGTCACGTACGCAAAACATTGCGCGGCGTGCCACGGATTGCAGTTCGATGCGCGTTTCCAGGAAGGCGTGCCGCACGATACGCCGGAAGTGATTCGCGCGTTTCTGGTGCACAAGTTTCAACAATATATCCCGAATCACCCGGCCGATCTGCGCGTGACGGCGCCCAGTCGTGATCTACCACAAAAACCGATACCGCCCGCGGTGCGCGTGCTAACCGAGCAGCAGTGGGTGACGCTGCGTGTGGCGGAATCGGAAGAGCTTCTTTACCGGAAGACGTGCGCGCAATGCCACGCACTACAATTTGTCGCGAATGCGCCGAGGCCCATCGTCGCGAAATCCAATATCACGCAGCGATGGTTTCAGCACGCGGTGTTCAACCACGATACGCACAAGCTTTTGAAATGCGTCGAATGCCATTCCGGCGCGCTGACGAGCCAGGAAACCGCAGACGTGCTGCTGCCGGGGATTGCGACTTGCGAGAAATGCCATCGCGGCGGGCGGCAAGCTGCGGAATCGCGATGCTTCGAGTGCCATACGTATCACGATTGGAAACAAGAGAAGAGCGTAAAGGGAACGTTCACGCTGTCGGCGTCGCTGCGTAACAACTGATCGGAAGTTCCTGCTGCGGGGCAGGCCGAAACCAAGCTGAAGAGATCGCGAGCGTGTCGCTCTCTACTTCGTTTTCATCACGTACACACCGTCCCATTCGCCTTCGGGGGCGCTTTCCGAAAATTCCATGGCGCGTTCCAGGAAAACCTGGCTCGGTCCGTCGTCCGGATATTTCAGCAGAACATCGGTAAACAAAGCGGCCGCCTCGCGCCAATTTTGCGAACGGTAAGCCGCCATGGCTCGGTCGAATTGCTCCAGCAGCTTTTCGTATTTGGATTTTTCAGCGGCGACGTCTATCAGCTCGTAAATGTTCACCGGCAAGTTCTTGCCTTTCACGCGAATCTTATCCAGCTCGCGGCAGACAAACTGGCTGGAGACCTGCCGATAAGTCGCCTCGCTGATCACAATCTGCACATGATACGCCTTGGTGATGCCTTCCAAGCGCGAAGCTAGGTTCACGTTGTCGCCCATCACTGTCCAGGAAAGGCGGCGCGCCGAGCCCATTGTGCCGACATTCACCAAACCAGTGTTCAAGCCAATTCCAATCGCGATCGGAGGCCGCCCCCCTGCTTGCCATTTCGCGTTCAGCTTCGCCAGGCCGCCGGCCATGCGCAGCGCGCAGGCGCAACTGCGCGATGCGTGATCTTCCTGCGGAGACGGCCAGCCCCAGAAAGCCATAATGGCGTCGCCGATGAATTTATCGAGCGTGCCGTCGGTGGCGAAAAGAATTTCGGTCATTTGCTCAAAGTATTCATTGAGCAGGTGCACCAGCTGGTCAGGCGTCAGGCTTTCAGAAATCGTGGTGAACCCGCGAATGTCGCTGAAGAACACAGTGAGTTCCTTCTCCTCACCGCCGGGACGGAGGTATTTTTCCGGATCTTTTTCCATCAGCTCGATGACGCCTGGAGCAAGATACTGCGAAAAACTCTTGCGAATTTTGCGCTTGGCGCGTTCCTCGCGAATCATGCGCAGGCTGGTAATCGCCGCGTAATTCGCTGCAAGCGTGCCGGCGGGAATCACGAAGCTGAGCCACTGGCCCTTGTGCACAAAACTGAAATACACGAACCACGCATAGGCCGTGAGGGTCGCCAGCATGGTGATCGTTGAATACAACGGCGTCACACGGCTGAATATAAATCCGAAAACCAGCCCGAACAGAAGTATGAAGCCCGCATCCACGGCCATTTCATTGAGCCCGCGCTTCAGGAAACCGCGGCCCTGCTCTTCGCTGTGCAGCAGGTTGTCTATGATGTTGGCGTGAACTTCCACTCCCATATAAATCGCGTCCTGGCCGGGGAACGGCGTATTTCGTATATCGCCGATGGCCAGAGCCGTTGCTCCGACTAGCACGATCTTGTCGCGAAAGGCTTCCGGCGGCGTGTTTCCGCTGATCACATCCCACATCGAATACTGCGCGTAGGTGCGGTAGGGGCCGGTGTAGTTCAATAATGCGCTGCCATCGCTCGCGTGCCGCAACGTGTGGCGGCCCAACTGAATGCGTTCCAGCCCGTTCGGCGCAATATAAGCGGCAATTTGTTGGTCCGGAATTTTTTCGTACGCGCGCACCACTTCCAAATCCAGCGACGGAAAAAAATCCAGATCCTGGTAGCGGATCATCAGCAAGGCATGCCGCAACGTGCCGTCGGAATCCGGCACAATGTTAATAAATCCAAAGGACGCGGCTGCATCCGCAAGTTTCGAGATGTTGGCCTGGACGCCCTGCTTCACCAACCCGCCGTTATCTTTCCACACCTGGCCCAGGTCAACTTTCTGCCCGCGCTTGAATCCCGCCGGCAGCACCTGAGGAAATACGTGCGCCCACGCGATGTTGAAATATTCCTCCGCCAGTTTCGGGTCAGGCTGGGAATCCAGAAAGATGTGGCCGAGCACGATGTCGCCGCTGTTCTTCATTGCGGCGGCAAGCGCGGCGTCCTGATCGCTGGCCAGTTCCAGGTCTTCGATCTGCTTCCGCAGAGCGGGCGATGCCGAAGCGCCAAGCTCCGCCTGCAATTTGCGCAGCGCTTCGCCGCCGGAATTACTCTCCGGCGTCGGAAACGTGACGTCGAATGCAATCACACGCGCTCCGCCGGCATTCAATTTATTGATCAACGTCGCGTAGTTTTTCCTGGGAAGGGGAAAAGAGTCGATTTTCTGGAGGGTCTGCTCGTCAATGCCCACGATGACGATGCGGTCGTCGTGCGGCCGTGCGCCGCGCATTTCGAAGCGCAAATCCAGCGAGCTTTGTTCGATGCTTTGCAGGAACGCGAAACCGGCGCGTGAATCAATGGCACCGATACCAGAGAATCGGAACAATATCAGCCCGAGCAGCGTGACCAGCACGCCCAGACCCAGATCAACGTGGTCGAGCGCGAATCCTTTTAACCGTTCACTCCAGCGGGGCCATCGCTGTACCGGCAAGCTCATAAAAAGCGTAACGCGCGATCAAGTCCAGAGTCCATGCGTCCTAGGCACAAATGCGCCGTGTTTTGTGGAGTGATGGCGTGCGCAACTCAGCCTCACGGAGCCGGATTCGGATTCTTGTCCGTTGGCGGCGGCGTACCCCCGCCGCGCGTTAGTCCAACGCCAAGGCCGACACCCAATCCCACCGCCACTGCCGTGCCGATGAGAACCCAACGCAGCGTGTGGCCCTGGTGCGGGATCCCGGCGCTGGTGGGAATGTCCGTATCGGTGAGGCTCGCTTGCAAGGTCGCGGGCGGCGTGTCCGATGCGTGGAACCCCGCAGGCGGCAATTCCGATGTGATCACCACCATTTGCCCGGCGCTCACTGTGACGGCGTTCGAGGCAGCGTCGGATTGCCCGGAATTGTTGGCGGCGTGCGCCCCGCTCGCTGGCGTCACTGAAACTTTGCCCTTGTAGCAGATCACCGTGGTGGAGTTCGATTCGAATCCGACGTAAAAATCCGTGCCGATGACGCCGATCACCGCGTTGGGCGTCTTCATTTCGAATTTGGCGCCCGGTTTCGAGATCTTCACCACCTGGCTGCGAATCTTGCCGAAATCCATTTCCAACGACGTCTGCTGCGAAGCGCTATCGTGCTGCACGATGCGCAGCTCGCTGTCCGAACCCAGGCTGAGAATGGAGCCGTCATTCAATCCCGCCCGCACGCGGCCGTTATGCTGCGTCTGCAGCAAATCGTTCCAACTCAGTTCCTCTTTCACTTTAGCGGGTTGCGAATTGCGCGTGGCCGCAGGGATCATGGCATTGATCTGGCCCGCCGGTTGATTGCCCGTCTGAGGCTGCGGCATCGCCGGCAGTGCCACGAGCAAAGAGCTGAGCACAATCACAGTAAAGTGCCTAAACGATTTCATGCGCGACTCCTTCGATTGATTTCTCGGCGTCCAGTGCAACGATTTTGACAGAGGCTCGCCGAGTGTCAACGCGGAGCGATGCCGAGTGCGCCAAGGTGGTTAATAGCGGACCCTAATGCTGGACCCGGAGCGCCGGCGTGCGCGCCGGTGGCTCGTACCGATGACCCGCGCGGACTGGAACCTTTTCTGGCCCACAGGACAGCTTGTGGGAACCTTGCCGGTTCCTTAACCTATTTCGATAGAAGCATTTATTCCCCGGCTCACGAACCCGGATTACTCCGGAAAAATTGCCCGCAATCGCGCTGTTTGGGAGGCGAAGCTGATGAAGTTTGCCAACCGTGCACTCCCTATTCTCGTCCTTGTGCTGTTGAGCGGCGTCCTGCTGCTGCACGCGGGATGCGCCAGTACCGGCTACAACGGAGGCGGAAAAGGTGGCAGCGGGACGACCGTGCCACCCACTCCGATGGGTTTCACGGCCGTAGCCGGAAACGCGCAAGTGGCGCTGAACTGGACGGCCAGCTCGAACGCGACAGGCTATTACGTAAAGCGCTCCACGACCACGGACGGACCCTACACGCAAATTGCAACGCAGACCACGACCACCGATACCGATACGGGCCTGACCAATGGCACGAAATACTTTTACGTTGTTTCGGCGTACAACTCCGCGGGGCAAAGCGCGAACTCCACCGAAGTGAATGCGACGCCTGTCCTTCCGCCACCGGCGGCGCCCCTGGGTCTGGCGGCCACACCCGGAAATGCGCAAGTGAGCCTGACCTGGACCGCCAGCGCCTCCGCGAGCAGTTATCACGTGAGGCGCTCCATGACTAGCGGCGCAGAAACGCAAATCTCGGCGCCCACTTCCACAAATTTCACGGATACTGGGCTCACCAACGGCACGAAATATTTCTATGATGTGTCAGCGGTGAATTCCGGCGGAGAGAGCGCAAATTCCCCTGAAGTTTCCGCCACGCCGGTCGCTCCCTTGAGCGCTCCTGCGACGCCAACCGGCTTGCAAGCAACTGGCGGCAACGCGCAAGTGAATCTTAGCTGGAATGCGAGCGCGGGCGCGGCCACTTATAACGTCAAGCGCTCGACCACCAACGGCGGACCGTACAACACCGCGGTCGCTTCGCCCACCGCAACGAATTACATCGACACAAATGTGACCAATGGCACCACCTACTACTACGTGGTGTCCGCGGTAAACACCGCCGGTCAAAGCGCCAATTCCGCGCAGGCCAGCGCCACGCCTGCGAGCCCCACCGCGAATGTGACCATCACCGTTAATCCCTCGCAAACCAAATCCATTTCGCCGTATGTCTACGGCCTGAATTTTTATTCCGGAGTAACCGGCGCTCCGCCACAACTCACTTTCGATCGCGCCGGCGGCAACCGCTGGACAGCTTACAACTGGGAAACCAATGCTTCGAATGCAGGCAGCGACTATCTTTATGAGAATGACGATTACCTGAGCAGCAGCACCGTGCCTGCGGAAGCAGTGCGCAGCTTCATCGCCGGGGATCAATCCAATGGCTTGGCGAGCTTGATTACTGTGCAGCTGCAGGGCTTGGTGGCCGGCGATGAGAATGGACCAGTGAGCGTGGCCAATCCGCCGGACCTGACGCGCTTCAAGCAAGTGGTTGACCAGAAGAATACGGTCTCCAGCTCGCCGTTCACGATTACACCACCCAGCACCGACGCCAACGTGTTCATGGATGAATTCGTGTGGGCGCTCGATCAGAAATTTTCTGGCGTGGGAATTTTTGGCGCGAATCCCACGCATCCCACTTTCGTCAGCTTGGACAACGAGCCTGAGTTGTGGAACTCCACGCATTTGGAAGTGCAGGGGCCGAACCCGGTGACGTCTGACGCTTACATCGCCAAGACCATCACACTCACGGAGGCGCTGAAGAACCAGTTTCCAAATATGGTGGTTTTCGGCCCAGTGCATTACGGATTTCAGGGCATTTACAACTGGCAAGGAGAGCTGAGCGCCACGCCCAGCGGCGCGAATTGGTTCCCGGATAAATATCTCACCGCGCTGAGCACCGCTTCCGCCACCTACGGCAAACCGCTCGTGGATGTGTACGACTTCCACTGGTACGCCGAGGAGTACGACTCCGACGGCACGCGCAGCCTAGATTTGACCGGCTCAACATTGACCGATGCACAGGTGCAATTAATCGTGCAGAGCCCGCGAAACCTTTGGGATCCCACGTTTACCGATTCCACCAACAGCAATCCGTGGATCTACCAGGAGTTGGGCAACACTCCGATCGCACTCTTGACTCGCCTGCAGGCAAAAATCAACGCGGAATTCCCCGGCATGAAAATTTCGCTCACGGAATATGAGAGTGGCGGCTGGAACCACATCGCAGGAACGATTGCTCAAGCGGATAACCTGGGCATCTTCGGCAGCCAGGGCGTGTTCGCCGCGAATTTCTGGCCTCCGAATGGAACGTACTCCTACGCGCTGGCGGGTTTCCGCGCGTTCCGCGATTTCGATGGAGCGGGCGCGAATTTCGGCGATACCTCCCTGCTGGCAACTTCCAGCAACGTGCAAAATGTTGTGGTCTATGCGAGTTCGGACAGCAGCATAGCCGGCAGGTTTGTGTTCGTAGCCATCAACCGCTCCACCAGTTCGCAGGTGACGGCTGTCAGTGGCCTGGGGCTTTCCGGCACGGCCAAGCTCTACCAGCTTACGGCGGCTTCGGCGCAGGGACAAAATCCCGTTGAGCCGGTGTCCATCGGCACGATGCCGGTAAGCGGCTCGTCTTTCACAATCACGCTGCCGGCATTGAGCGTAACGACCATCGAAGTGAACTAGCGAGTCCCGTCGCACTGGCGCGCTGAGCGGCGGACAACGCTAGTTTGGTTCTCGTCATCTCATCTGGCCTCGAGAATCTGTGCAAGTTAGAATTCTTGACATTGCCGGACGCTTGCGATAATTTCTAGCTAGTCATGAAACTTCGGGCACACAATTTTCGGCAGCACCATCATCACGCCATCCCGTGCCCGCGGCGGTGTGACTAGCTGACCTGAAATTAAGCTGGACTCATCAACCCGCAGGCGCCTAACCCGCCTGCGGGTTTTTTGTTTTTAGGGAGCGAAAAAATGGAGCTCGATTTTGCAAAAGATGGCGGCCTGATCCCGGCCATCGTGCAGGACGATTCCAGTGACGAAGTGCTGATGCTGGGATTCATGAATCGCGAGGCGCTGGAACTTACGCGCGTCACGGGGTTCGTCACGTTCTACAGCCGGTCGCGCCAGAAATTGTGGACGAAGGGCGAAAGCAGCGGACAAAAATTGCTGCTGCGTGAATTGCGAGTGGACTGCGACCAGGACGCTTTGCTTGTGCGCGTGGAGCTTTCCGGTTCGACCGTCTGCCACGAGGGCTATCGCAGCTGTTTTTTTCGCCGGCTCGAAAAAGACGGCGAAGCAGCGGTGATCGCCGAGCGCATAGTTTCTCCCGCGGAACTTTATGGCGAGGGGAAAAAGTCATGAGCAGCCTGAAACTTGGCATCCCCAAAGGCAGTTTGCAGGATTCCACCGTGGAGCTTTTCGCGCGCGCGGGCTGGCGCATTTCCGTAAATTCTCGCAGCTATTATCCGGCGATTGACGATCCCGAAATCGAATGCATGCTGGTGCGCGCGCAGGAAATGGCGCGTTACGTCGGCAGCGGCGCACTGGATGCCGGCATCACCGGCAAGGATTGGATCCTCGAGACCAGCGGCGCCGTGGAAGAAATCACCGAGCTGGTGTACGCGAAGACCAGCCTGGGCCGCGTGCGCTGGGTGCTCGCCGTAGCCGAAGATTCGCCGGTGAAGACTGTGCGTGACCTCGCAGGAAAAGTGATCGCCACCGAAGCCGTGCACCTCACCGAACAATATTTGCAGCGCCACGGTGTGATCGCGCGCGTGGAATTTTCCTGGGGCGCCACGGAAGTGAAAGTGCCGCAGCTGGCGGACGCCATCGTCGAAGTCACCGAAACCGGCGCATCGCTGCGCGCCAATCATTTGCGCATCGTGGACACTTTGTTGGAATCCGCGCCGTGGTTTATCGCTCATCGCGCGTCCTGGCAGGATCAATGGAAGCGCGAAAAAATCCAGAACATGGTCTTGCTGCTCGAAGGCGCAATCAAGGCCTACAACCGCGTGGGACTGATGCTCAACGTGCGGCGCGAAGACCTTGTTAATGTGCTGGCGGCGCTGCCCGCTTTGCGGAATCCCACTGTCGCGCAGCTGAGCGATCCCGACTGGGTAGCAATCAACACCATCGTCGAAGAACGTACCGTACGGCAGTTGATCCCGAAACTGAAATCGGCGCGCGCGGAAGGGATTGTTGAGTATCCGCTCAACAAAATTGTGTATTGATGCGCATACTCCGGCTCACGGGCGCAATCGAAGAAAAGATTCTGGCACGGCGGCGCGGTCGCGATGTCGTGGCAGAACGCGCTGCGGCCCGCATCGTTCGCGATGTGCAGCGGCGCGGCGATTCGGCGCTGTTTTACTGGACGAAGCGCTTCGACCGCGTCGCCTTGCAACAGAACAACGTGTGGGTTTCGCGCGATGAAATACGCAGAGCGTCGCGCCGAGTCTCCGCAGCGTTTCTTAATGCCGTCGATCACGCCGCGCGCAATATTCGCGCTGTCGCGCGCCGCCAGAAACCTCAGGAATGGACTTTGCAGGTGGAACCGGGCGTGCGCGCAAGCCAGCGCGTGCGGCCCATCGAAACGGTGGGATGCTATCTGCCCGGCGGCAGATTTTCGTTGGTCTCAACCCTATTAATGACCGCGATTCCCGCGCAAGAAGCCGGCGTGCGCAACGTCGTGATTGTTAGCCCGCAGCCCGGCGATGAACTTCTCGCAGCGGCGGCGCGGCTCGGCCTGCACCAAATTGCACGCGTCGGCGGAGCGCAAGCGATTGCCGCTCTCGCCTATGGCACACAATCGATTCCGCCGGTGGACAAAATATTTGGGCCCGGCAATCGCTATGTCACCGCTGCCAAGCGGCTGGTTAGCGCGGATTGCGCGATTGACTTGGTCGCCGGGCCGACAGAAGCTGTTGTCTTTACATCGAGCGGCAATCCGGCTTTCATCGCGGCTGATTTGGTCGCACAAGCGGAACACGATCCGGATGCCGTCGCGCTTTTCGCCACCACCTCGCTGCGATTCGGCCGAAATGTCGCTGCTGAAATTGAAAAGCAGCTTGCGCAGCTTCCGAAATCGAATCCCGCGTGGCGATCGCTCGCAAGAAACGGCGCGGTTCTCGTCGCCCGCGATCTTGCGGCCGCCGCACGATTCGTCAATCGATTCGCGCCGGAGCACCTGAGCCTGCCCGGCGTCGCCAGCCGCCTCGCTGATCGTTTCGATTCCGCGGGAAGCATTTTCCTGGGCGATTGGAGCGCGCAATCTTTCGGCGATTACGCCACTGGCACAAACCATGTGCTGCCCACCGGCGGCGTGGCCCGCGGGCGCGGCGGATTATCCTCCGCCGACTTTGTGAAATGCGTCAGCGTGCAGGAAGTTACTCGCGCAGGGCTTGCCCGCCTGGCGCCAGTCGCCAAAGAATTCGCGAAGGCCGAAGGATTGCTGGCGCACGAGCGCGCCGTGAAGGTGCGCGAATGAAACCCGTGATTCCAGTACGCAGCGCAGTTGCGCGCATGCGCCCGTATCATCCGCCACTGGAAGGCCGCGACGGAAAGTTGCGCCTGGATTTCAACGAAAACACTGTCGGCTGCTCGCCGAAGGTGCGCGAAGCCGTCCGGAATCTCACCTCCGCCGCCGTGTCCATGTATCCGGAGCAGGAAACCGTACGCCGCGACCTAGCCAGATTTTTCAGGGTACGCGCCGAAGAGCTTCTGCTGACCAATGGTACCGACGAAGCACTGCACCTGATCGTGGACACGTTTGTCGAACCGGATGACACAATCTTGCTCGTCGAACCCACCTTCGCGATGTATCGCTTCTATTCCGAGCTCGCAGGCGCACGCATTCAGGCGCTGCGTTACGACGCAGGCATGAACTTTCCGATGAACGCGCTCCTGTCTGCGCTTCGCAACCGCCCGCGCGTCTTTTTTCTCGCCAACCCGAATAATCCCATCGGCAGCGTGCTACTTCCCGCCGATCTGCGCCGCATCTTGAAAGCGGCAACCAAGACGCTGGTGGTAGTGGACGAAGCCTATTTCGAATTTTCCGGAATCACGATCCTTCCGTGGATCAGACGCCACAACAATCTGATGGTCACGCGCACATTTTCAAAAGCTGCCGGACTAGCCGGCCTGCGCCTGGGCTGCATTTTTGCGAATCGCTCCATCGCGGGACATCTTAGAAAAGCGCAATCACCCTATCCGGTGAGTGTCGCCGCGCTGGTGGCGGCGCGCGCGACAATCCGCGATCGCGTGTTTCTGCTTGACACCCTGCGCGAATTTCGCCGCAGCCGCAAAGAACTTGAGCGCGGGCTCGCGAAGTTAGGCGTCACGTTCTTCCCTAGCGCCGCGAATTTTGTTCTGCTCTTTCTCGGCGCTCGCGCGAAGGAAATTGTCGTGTCTCTGGCCCACCATGGAACGTTGATCCGCGATCGCTCCAGTGATTTCGGTGGCGAGGGCTATGTGCGCATCACCTTCGGGACGCTTTCCCAAACTCGCCGCGTGCTGCGGCAACTAAAAGAGATCCTATGAGGAAAGCCGCCGTGCATCGAACGACGAACGAAACCAGCATCAAGCTGAAATTGAATCTCGACGGCCGTGGAAAAGCCCGCATCGACACCGGCGTCCGTTTTTTCGATCACATGCTCGAACAAATCGCGCGGCACGGCGCGCTCGACCTCGATCTAGTCGCGCGCGGCGATCTGGACGTCGACCAGCACCACACCGTGGAAGACGTCGGCATCGCGCTGGGTGAAGCAGTGAAGCAGGCGCTCGGCTCGAAACGCGGAATCCTGCGCGCCGGCTACTACTTGATGCCCATGGACGAATCCCTCGCGGCCTGCGCCCTCGATTTTTCCGGCCGCGCGCATTTCGTCTGCAAGTGGCGGCCGCTCGCCCGTCGTGTGGGCGGTTTTCAAACCGAGCTGCTCGAGGATTTTTTTCAAGGCTTCGCGCAAGCCGCCGCCGCCAACGTCCATTTGCACCACGTGTACGGTCGATCATCGCACCATCAAGTTGAAGTGATGTTCAAGGCCTTCGCGCGCGCGCTGCGTTTCGCGGTGACGCGCGATCGGCAGTTGCGCCGCGTCTTGCCCACCACAAAGGGGCTGCTGTGAAACTCTCGATCATTGATTACGGTGCCGGAAATCTGCCGTCGGTCGAGCGCGCGTTGCGCAATCTGGGCGCGGAATCGGAATGCATCACCAAGCCAGAACAAATCGCGGCGGCACGAGCGCTGATTCTTCCTGGCGTCGGACATTTTTCTGCCTTCGTCACCGGACTGCGCGAAAGGAATTTGGCCTCAGCGCTTCGACAAGCGCTCACGAGGGGAATTCCAGTTCTCGGAATTTGCCTCGGCCTGCAAGCGATGTTCGCGTCCAGTGCGGAAGCTCCCGGCGAATCAGGTCTCGACCTGATTCACGAAAATGTTCAAGCGCTGCCAACAAATGTGAAATCACCACACATCGGTTGG
>Ga0209275_10000071_pt1 | contig 30148 bp, 25 predicted proteins | sample HubBroMetageREF2_FD_188344 | JGI IMG/M metagenome (GOLD analysis project Ga0209275, IMG submission 188344) | Reference soil microbial communities from the Hubbard Brook experimental Forest, New Hampshire, USA - Hubbard Brook CCASE Soil... | ecosystem: Environmental > Terrestrial > Soil >... | reverse complement strand
ACTTTAAATAAATGGCTTACGATCAGCCTGGTGGACGATATTCGTCATTTTTCGTTCCCAGAGCTGGCAATATTTTTCCTGCCGCATTTGATTGTGCTCGGGGCATCCCGCACCTGCTCGGTCGGGCCAGCGATGCAATTTGAGCCCGGCAAGCATGCGCACGGGCCGATTTCAAGTCCAGTGCTTAAAGAAAGCGCGCCGACCGCTAGAATGTCAATTCTGACGGCCGACCGAGTGATATTCGAATCCGAGCGCCTTCATCTCGCGAGGATCCAGCAAATTTCGCGCGTCCAGGATCAGCGGCCTTGCCATTGCTTGGCTAATGCGCGCCCAGTCAAGCTCTCGAAACTGTTTCCATTCCGTCGCGATGACCAGTGCCTCGGCGTCCTTAGCGGCTTCGTAGGCGGACGCCGGCATCTCCACTTGCGGCAGCATAGTTCGCGCCTTTTGCATTGCTTCGGGGTCATAGGCACGGATTCGCGCGCCCTCGGCAACCAGATGATTGATCAGATCGATCGCCGGCGCGAAGCGAATGTCATCGGTATTGGCCTTGAAGGCGAGCCCGAGAACCGCAATTTGCTTTCCCTTGATTACCCAAAGCGCGCGTCGAATCTTCTCGACGAAATATTCGATGCGCTTATAGTTGATTTTCTCAACTTCCTTGAGGAGCGAAAAATCCACACCCGCGCGCTCGGCCAGATGCACGAATGCTTGCAAGTCCTTTGGCAAGCAGAATCCTCCGAAGCCGAGCCCCGCGTTCAGGAAACTTCGCCCAATCCTCGGATCCATTCCCACGGCGTGAGCGACTTCTCCGATATCGGCTCCCAACCGCTCGGCCAAATCGGCCACCATGTTGGCGTAAGAAATCTTCAAGGCCAGGAAAGAGTTAGAGGCGTGCTTGATCAGTTCGGCGCTATTAATTGTTGTTACAAGCCAAGCCGGGATTGGCACATCCGGACAAGCCGCAGGCGCGTGCATCGGACAGTTGAATTTACGCTCAAGAACCGGGCGATAAATTTCGTGAAGCTGGCGCTCCGCGATTTCGTCCTCAACGCCAACGACGATTCGGTCAGGATGCAGAAAATCTTCGATAGCGGTACCTTCACGCAAAAACTCAGGATTCGACGCCACACGAAGTGTCACTCCGCTCTTGCGTCCATAGACGGCAAGAGCGCGCTTCAATTCCTGCCCTGTTTGCGCCGGGACCGTGCTTTTCTCGACGACCAGTTTCGGCGAGCGCGCCTCGCTGCCAATAAGCCGCGCCACGTGGTCGATGGCGCTCAGGTCAGCATCGCCGTTGGGCAGCGGCGGAGTGCCAACACAAATAAATATGGCGTCACCTGCGGAGACCGCGTCGGCCGGATTCGCGGAAAACCTCAATTGCCCTTCCTTGATCGGCTTCGCGATGACTTGCTCGAGGCCCGGTTCGTAAATGGGCAGGCGCCCGGACCTAAGCGTCTCAATCTTTGCTGCGTCGTTATCCGTGCAAACCACTTCATGCCCGATCAGCGCCAGGCAACCGCCCGTCACCAAGCCGACATAGCCGGCTCCAATCACCGAAATCTTCAACGGTCCCCCTTAGGTGCGTAAATCTGGTACACATTTATCAACGTCATCATCGATCGTCACCCGTGCTAGCGTTCCGCAGCTCAACGACATTCCCAAGAAGACCCTAACTTTCCGGAAAGTACGCAGAAACCGAGTGCATCTACCTTACGCATAACTTTATCGGATCAGTCAACGCCGAGGCAGCGGATTAACCTCTTTGAAGATCCGCCGGAATATGTTCCCCAGCGCGCAACTTCCGTCTTATTGGCCTTCCGTGTGAGCAAGCGTAAATCGTGATGTTACTACATCAAGGCTGTGCTGAGCCGAAGACCTAACTATGATGTACCTATCGTGAACGGCTCTTCCAGAATTGAAATTGCAAACAGTCGCACGAAAATGCCATAGCAATCGCACAGCTGGCAGAGAAATAGACATCCTAAGCGACTCCATTGCAAACAAGGATCGCTAGCGCGTTCTCGCCAGAGCGAACCGTTCGCCTGCGCAACGGGAACGGAGTCGTGCAGGCGGATCTTGAAAGTAGCGTGGCCTTGGCCGGTACGGTGTCAGAGCTTCCGAGAAAGGCCCGCGCCGTTATCACAGCCTCGATCAATGCCCAGTACGCCAAAAATGCACCAACCCGCACGGAACTCGCGTCTTGCATGAGTGCTTTTTTCAATTTTTAGTGAAGGCCGATTGATTCCGAGAACGACGGCGTAAGAGGCTTACACTCGGGTTTTTTCTGACACACCATTACCGCGATTGCGAGCGGGATTGAGTCCCGGTTGCCCGGTAGACGAAATGTAGGACGAGGCGCAGCACTTGCCGAGTGACCAACACGAACCACGCGGATCTTCCGATGGATTTTCGAGCGGACGTTTTCCACATGGCCCGGAGCATTTCCAGGCGCTCGCGATAAGTCACGCGATACTTCACGCCCTTGGTGTCTATGATTTTGTAGGTGTCCATTTCCAAGTACGCCGAGCGGATTTCCTTGCGCAGCGATTCGAGCGGCGAGAAGGGAGTTTCATGTTGGACGATTGCATTTACGACCAGGAATGGAAGTTGTCCGCGCTCGATCAGACCGGCCAACAGCAGCGTGTCTTCGCCGCGGACTGCGCCGGTATAGAACACACCCGCCTCGACATCGACCTGCGTTCGCCGAATCGCAAAACCGGCCGTGTTCAGATATCGCAAGCAACCGTCCGGCTGCAGCAGGTGATCCTGGAGTGTGATGAGACGAAGTTCCTCGACGCGGCCAACCAACGTCGCGCAGTCGCCCGTGAGGCGGAGTTGAAAGCTGCTGTGCTGGGGGGAGTCGGCGATCGTCGAGGCTAAAGCTTGCAGGCAATTCACATCGAATCTGGAATCGGCGTCCGCGAACACCAGGATTGGACCTTTGGAAATTTGCGCACCGCGATTGCGGGCGGCGGATACTCCGGCGTGCGGTTGCCTGACGATGGTCAACGGATACTGGTTGTTCCAATCGCGAATGAAGTCAGGCGCGGGCTCGGCACTGCCGTCATCGACAAGAATGACTTCAAAACTTGGCGGGTAGGTTTGTTGCGCGAACGATCGCAGACACGAGGTAAGCGCTGCCCAATCATTGTAAGCACCGATGATAATGCTGAATAGCGGAGCGGAGGTTGAAGTAGGAGGCTCGTTAGCCATGCGTGTGTACGGGAAATTGTTCTGCACCGAATTAAAACTGTCGCGGCGGTTGCAAAACTGCACGTTACGCCACGCAGATGCGCGGCGTCAACGAATTTGCGGGATTTTCGGCGGGTGATTGACGGATGATGCAACGAAGCGCGAACCAAGCTTCAAGAAAAACGAGCGCTAGCAGCTGCAAGAGACGACTGCGATTTTCACGCGATCATATTCTTCGGGGAATGAGTCAGCGAGTCCACCAAATCGAGATAAATCGATTTTTGCGCGTCCCACTGATAGCGGCGAATGAACACGGTGGCGTTTTGAACCAGGCGGTCGGTCGCTTCCTGGTCCCGGTGCGAAGCCAAAATGCATTGGGCAAGATCTTGCGCGTCCCCGCCGCGGCAGAATCGCACGACGGAATCGGTGAAGTAGTGTTTATTCGTTCGCGTACTGGAGGCCACCACTGGAACACCGAGCGCCATGAATTCGAAGATCTTGCCCCCGAAAGCTTCATTGGCGAAACCGTCGGTCCTCTTGGGATCGACTCCCAGGTCCGCATTCTCCATAATGCGCAGGATTTCTTCGTGAGGGACGGAGGGCCGCAGAAGCACGTCCTTTTCCAACCCTAATTCTCGAATGAGCCGGCCGATATTCCCAAGTTCCGCACCCTCTCCATAAATGTGAAATTCCGCTTCCGGAATTGAATCCTTTATCAGTGCGAAGGCTTGCACCGCGACGTCCACTCCCTGGTGATGATTCAGACTGCCCGGGTAGAGGATGGTGAACTTAGAATTTGTCCTTTGCCGGTTGCGCGCCTGAGGGACGACGCGCATCGGATAATTGAGAATCGTCGTGCATTTTGATCCTCGCAAAGCGCGGGACATCAATTTATCTCGCCAGACATCATTTGCGATGATGACGTGATTTGCGAACGCGGCACAGAGTTTTTCCAGCAGTAACAGCGATTGAAACGTCAGCGAACCCAGTGGCGCGTTGAATTTGGTGGCGTAAAATTCCGGGACGACATCATGAATGTCCAGCACGACCTTCGCTCCGGTGCATCGTGGCAACCAGGCGGCAAAGACGAGAAAGTCGGGCACCGAGTGGATATGGATCAGATCGTAGTGTTTGCGGAAATGCTTCCTCGACAACAAAAGCGACGAGCCCGCCAGAAAACGCAACAACTTGAACAGATAGGAAATTCTACCCTTCTCACCGTACTCGCGTCCTTGGATACGAAATATCTGGACTCCTTCCACAATATCCTGGGCTGTTTGGCTTTCTTTTCGCAAACCGATGAAATCTACTTCGTCACCCCGTTCGACCAAGGCTCTGGCATACTGCCGCACGCGGCTGTCCAGCTCATAGAATGTGTAACCCAGCATGCAAACGCGCATTAGCGATCTTCCCGGCGATATTCGAGGTGGCGCGACGGCCTATGTCGCAGTGTTTGGTTCCTGGTTAGGGTAGCATAGCGATCTGACTCAACTAGAATGTCCGCGCGAGCGTGGGCGCCATCAGTCAATAGCGCACTCGCGGTTCGTCCGAACGTGATTTTTTTGATTCTGGTCGGTCATGCGCGGTGAATAAGGATTCCAATTCGGTTGAATGGCTCCCGGCTCCGGTCGGGCTCAAACTGGGCGCGGATGACGTGCATTTGTGGCGAGCTTCGCTCGATTGCGATGCGCCGGTACTCTCCCGGCTCGAAACCACACTTTCACCCGACGAGCTGGCGCGGGCGAACCGCTTTGTTTTTCCAACCGATCGCAGTCACTTCGCAGCTGCGCGGGGGATTCTGCGAGAGTTGCTGGGTGCCTACTTGAGGCTTCCGCCCGCCGAGCTCAAATTCCGCTATGGAGATCATGGAAAGCCTGCGCTCGATGCGAACGCAGCCGATTCGGTCTTACAGTTCAATCTATCCCATTCGGGCGGTCTCGCGATCTATGCGTTTTCCCTCGGGCGTAGGCTGGGAGTTGATGTGGAGCAAATCCGCCCGCAGCGGGCGGGAGAGGACATTGCCAGGAGATATTTCGCGGCTCGCGAGGTTACGGAACTGCAAGCGCTGCCAGCGCACTTGCGGACGCAAGGCTTCTTTCTCTGCTGGACGCGCAAGGAAGCCTATGTCAAGGCGCACGGGGCTGGTCTAAGTCTGCCCCTCGATAGCTTTACAGTGTCTCTTACGCCCGGCCGCGCAGCCCAGCTTGAAGCGAAGGATGGCGACGAGTGGTCCATGCGTTCCTATGAACCGGCCCCGGGCGTTGTTGCGGCAATGGTTGTTGAGGGGCGGAAGTGGCAGAGTTCGTGTTGGAGCTGGAACCTCTGATTGGGGATATATTATCCCTCTAAGAGCCCTTTTTGAGAAGGAGGCCAGCCTTTCAATAAAATAAGTGCCCGTTTTTGTTACCGGTATAAGGCGGAAAACATTTGCAATTCTGGGATAACAAAGTTCATCGAAGCAGGCCCCAAGAGCCGCGTATCGAACAGAAGCAATCGTAGCATAAACCATTGTGAATACACTGGTTACAGAAATATGGCTGGCCGGTCCGGGGTGGCATCCGTCGTGCATTCGTAAGGCTGTTCCGACACGAGTCGATGTGACTCTAAGGGCGGTAGCTTATGTTCGCAGCTCACGACACTGATTTCCGGCGAAATTGCAGCGAAGCGAATATTCAGCCGGGCATTGTGTCGTGGTTCGCGCTACAAGTTCGCGGTCGCCAGGAATTCAATATCTCTGAAAACCTCGCTTCGAATGGCTATGAATGGTTCCTGCCGCTTTACAAGAGCAGCAAACGCTGGTCGGATCGGATCAAGCAGGTGGATTCGCCCCTGTTTCCAGGCTATGTGTTCTGCCGATTCAACCCGATGGACCGACTGCCGATACTCAAGATTCCAGGCGTGATCCAGATTGTGGGCTTTAATCGCCAGCTGGTAGCGGTGGACGAAGACGAGATTCGCGCAATTCAAGCTTTAGTTGCTTCGCGCATACCGAATCATCCCTGTCCGTACCTGGAAGTCGGCGACAAGGTCCGAATTGAATCGGGACCTTTGCGCGGGCTGGAGGGACTGCTGGTTGAGTTCCAGGGAAATCACCAGTTGGTATTGTCGGTTAGCCTGCTGCAACGATCGGTTGCGGTGAAGATTGATTCCGCGGCAGTGACTTCGGTGCGCACGTCGACGGCGCCGCGCGCGGAGAGAGCGTTCGCCGAGCCAGGTGGAATGCGGCTCGCTTTTCAGCCATAAAGTTTCGAAATTATTGAGAGACGCTTCTCTCTAGTCTCCGATGGTTTTGCAGGATCGAGGATCTTTCGTGACCCAGAGCGCACAAAAATCATCAGCGTCGTCGTCGAACGGCAAGAACCGGCCTTTGCAGCATGTCGCGTTCGAACAAGAGTCCGGCCATTTGTTTCCCGAGAAGCAATTCCGCCAGATGCTGTGCCGGGAACGGAAACGCTCGGAGCGATCGCGCAAACACCTAGTGCTGATGCTGATTGATAGCGAGGTCCTGCCGAAATCCAAGAACGACAAAATTGTTCTGGGACAAATTGCGGAATCCGTTTCTCAGATCGTCCGCGAAACCGACCTGACGGGTTGGTTCGATGAAGGCAGCGTCATCGGCGTAATTTTCACTGAACTGGGAACCGCTGAAGTGAGTTCCGCCTTCACCACAATCGAGTCGAAGATCAAGACCGGACTGCAAAGCGTTTACAAGCCCAGCCAACTTGCGCACCTGCGCATTTCTTTCCACGCGTTCCCGGAGATTTCCTCGGACCAGACGCGCGGAGGTGTGGTTACTACCAGACTTTATCCCGACCTGGTCGAGACGGAAAAAAAGAAAAAAGTGCCGCTGATGATCAAGCGCGCCATGGATGTCGTCGGCAGCACCTCCGCGCTACTGGCTTGCTCGCCGCTTTTTCTGGTTCTTGCGGTGATTATCAGGATGACGTCGAAAGGGCCGGTCTTTTTCCGGCAGGAACGGATTGGACAGTACGGCAAGCCGTTTGTGTTTCTGAAATTCCGCTCGATGCACATCGCAAACGATGCGGAAATTCACCGGGAGTTTGTGCAGAACTTCATCGCTGGAAAGTCGGAGCCTGCAAGGGCGGGAAAGAATCCGAAGGTCGTCTACAAGATCACCAACGATCCTCGCGTTACCTGGATCGGAAAACTGATGCGCCGCGCCAGCTTGGACGAACTGCCCCAATTTCTTAATGTGTTGAAAGGCGAGATGTCGTTGGTCGGGCCCAGGCCGCCAGTGCAGTACGAGTTTGACGTGTACGACGTTTGGCATCGGCGGCGCTCGCTGGAAGCCAAGCCGGGAATCACCGGGCTGTGGCAAGTGCACGGCCGCAGCCGGACGACCTTTGACGAAATGGTTCGATTGGATCTGCAATATTCCCGTTCATGGTCTCCTTTGCTGGATCTGAAAATTCTGCTGCTGACTCCGCGCGCGATTCTCACGGGAGACGGCGCCTACTGAGATTTGCAAGAGCTCGGAACGTATACCAGAGTTAGGCGATTCGGTTTTGTCCTAGGTGCAGTTCTTAACAGGAAGCATCCTTGCTGCCACCGGCATGTCAGTCTCGGCAGCGAATGTTTCCTCAACTCAGATATTCATAAGGCGGAGAAAATGGCGACAAGCGTAAGTGTCGGATCTTCAGCAAAGCTGCCGATCAAAGTAAGTCTGGCGCAAGACGTGAAGTTGGACGTAGCAAAAGACGTGCTTAAGGTCGGAGTGATCGGATACGGTTACTGGGGTCCGAACATTGTGCGGAATTTCCACGGCCAGGAACATTCCAAGGTCGTGGCAGTTTGCGACAAGAGCCCGAATTCGCTTCGCCGCGTGCGCCAATCCCATTCAGACATTCACCTGACGAGCGATTGTGAAGAATTGCTGACGTCGCCGGACATTGATGTGGTTGCAGTCGTCACTCCGGTTTGGACTCACTTTGAGCTCGCCAAGTCGGCTTTGCTGAACGGCAAGCACGTATTCGTCGAGAAGCCGTTTACCTGCACCACCGCGCAGGCCGAGGAACTGATCGAATTGGCCGATCGCAAGAATCTGAAAATTATGGTGGATCACACGTTCCTGTTTACGGGCGCCGTGAAGCGCATTCGCCAGCTGATTGACGACGGCACGATGGGTGACTTGTACTACTACGATTCAACGCGCGTGAATCTGGGCCTGTTCCAACACGACGTCAACGTCATCTGGGATCTGGCGCCGCATGACCTCTCGATCATGGACTATCTCATCAAGGAGAAGCCCGAGGCCGTCGTGGCCACCGGTGAACGCCACCTGAATGGTGTTGCGGACGTCGCTTTCCTGACCCTCTACTATCCGAACAACATCATCGGTCACATCAACGTAAATTGGTTGTCGCCCGTCAAGGTGCGCACCACGCTGATCGGTGGCGAAAAGAAGATGCTCGTCTGGAACGATCTGGAAGCGGACGAGAAGATCAAGATTTACGACAAGGGTGTACAGATGCAGACCGGTGAAGCGGTCTATCAACAACTGGTCAGCTACCGCACCGGCGACATGTGGGCGCCGAAAGTTGAGCAGATCGAGGCGCTCAAGGTCGAGGCCGCGTACTTCGTGGACTGCATCCTGAACGACAAGAAACCGTTCAACGACGGCGTGGCCGGCTTGCACGTTGTAAGAATGCTGGAAGCCGCGGACATCTCGCTCCAGGCGAAAGGCAAAGTCGTCCAGCTATGACCGATTACGTCTGCATCGCCCCCGATGTAAAGCTCGGCAAGGACGTTAAGTTATCCAAGTTCATCAACCTCTACGGTTGCGAAGTTGGAGACAACACGAAAATCGGGGCATTCGTCGAAGTTCAAAAGAATGCCATAATTGGCAAGAACTGCAAGATTTCAAGTCATACGTTTGTCTGTGAAGGGGTCACGATCGAAGATGACGCCTTCATCGGCCACAGCGTGACTTTTATCAACGACTCCTATCCGCGCGCGACGACCGGCACCGGCCAGATGCAAAGCGAGGCGGACTGGAAAGTGGAACGCACAATTGTGAAGAAGGGCGCTTCGATCGGTTCGGGTTCAACGATCTTGGCGAATGTCGTGATCGGCGAGAAAGCCATTGTAGGCGCCGGCAGCGTAGTGACGAAAGACGTGCCCGCGAATGCCATTGTCGCGGGGAACCCAGCCAAAGTGCTGCGTTACATCACCGAGGAGTCTAGAATCGCATGATTTCGAACAACGGAAAGATTCCATTTTTGGATTTGGTCACCCTCCACGAGGAGTTGGAAGCGGAACTGGTTCCTGTATTTCAGAAGGTGCTGCGCACGGCGGGTTTCGTCGGCGGCCCTATGGTTGAGGATTTCGAGCGTGAGTTTGCGGCATTCACTGGAGCGACCCACTGCGTAGGGCTCGCGAGCGGCACAGACGCGGTACGCTTTGCGCTGATGGCGGCGGGCGTGCAGCCGGGCGATATCGTTCTGACCGTTCCGCACACGTTTATCGCCACCACCGAGGGAATCAGCCAGGCGGGCGCGCGACCGGATTTCGTGGACATCGAAGAAACCACCTACTGCATGGATCCTCTGAAGTTGCAGGAATATCTCGAGAAGAAATGCTATCTGGATCGTGAAACCGGCAGGCCGTACAACTGGGAATCGCGCGCGCCGGTTACCGCGATCGTTCCAGTGCATATTTACGGACAGACTGCTGACATGGATCCGCTCCTGGAAATTGCGCGTCGTTACAACTTGATCGTCGTGGAAGACGCGTGCCAGGCTCATGGCGCCGAGTATTTTTCGAAGAAGGAAAATCGTTGGAGGAAAGCCGGCACGATGGGCCACGCGGCGGCGTTCAGTTTTTACCCGGGCAAGAATCTCGGTGCATGCGGTGAAGCGGGCGCGGCAACCACCAACAGCGAATCGATCGCCAAGAAAATGCGCATGCTGCGCGAACACGGCCAAGCGAAGAAGTATTATCACGACATCGAGGGTTACAACGGACGCCTCGATTCCCTGCAGGCAGGCATCTTGAGCGTGAAGCTGCGCCATCTGGCGGAATGGAATCGCAAACGCCAGGCGGCGGCGCGAAGATACGACGAACTACTCTCATCCATCGAAGGCGTCGCGGCACCCCAGCAACCGGAATGGTCGCGCTCGGTTTACCACTTGTACGTGGTGCGCGTCCAGGATCGCGTCGGTCTGCAGAAACATTTGGGCGAGGCCAATATTGACACCGGCATTCACTACCCCTTGCCGCTCCATCTTCAGCAGGCGTACAAGCATTTCGGCTACAAGCAGGGCGATTTCCCGGTGACCGAGAAGGTCGCTGCGGAGATTCTCTCGCTTCCGATGTATCCTCAACTCGAGGCTGAACAGCAACAGCGCGTGGTGCAAAAAGCCGCGGAGTTTGTCGCTGTCGGCTCTCTCCAGTAGAAATGCTTTCCACCCTCTAACCAGGCTGGGTAATGGGAATTCGCATTCGCGGAGTCCCGGGCGAGAGCCTTAACTTGCTGATAACAGTACTATTACCAGCCTGGCGCAAGTTCCGGTTCGGGTCACCCATTGAGGCGCGACCTTTACGATTGCGCCGCCAGCCTTACGCGGCGGCCGCTGTTTGTCTCGCGTTCCTAGCTCGTTTCTCTGCCGCGCGCCCGCGTTGTATAATCCAGCCTGCGGATTCAGAGCAGGTGAGGTACAGGTCTTCGAACCTGTCCTTCGCTTAGCCGTGCGTCCAGTTGTGAGCCCCTGCGGCCTTTGTTACTCTGGCCACGGATCAGGGGATACGCCCCTGATCGAGCGAGCTTTACGTTCGGTAGGGGGAGTTCAAAAGTGAGACTGCAAAGCGCCGGAAAGTCAGCGATCCAAGCCCCAAGAACTCAGAATCTTATCCCCACCTTCATAGCCTTCTTGGCCATGGCAGTCGTTGCTTTACTGTTCCCGCCGGCCGCTGCGGCGTCGGCAACCAATATCTACTTGGCGCAGAATTCCGCTGGGGCGGCCAGTGGCACGGCTTGCGCCGATGCCTTCCCTGCCAGTTTCTTTAATAGTTCTTCAAATTGGGGTAGTGGCGCGAATCAGATCGGTCCTGGCACGACGGTGCACCTGTGCGGAACGATCACGTCTGATTTGACTTTTCAGGGAAACGGAGCGAGCGGTAATCCCGTGGTGTTGGACGGCACCGGGGCGACGCTTAGCGCTCACCTAATCATTGGGGCACGATCCTACTGGACCGTGCAACACGTGACATGGTCAACGAGCTTCCCCACCGATGGATCTATCCCCCTCGACATACAGGGTGGATCGTTCGGAACAGTCAACGGGAACACGCTGGACGTGTACAGTCCTGCGCCAACCATTTTTTTGCAGCAGACCAGCGGAGGTTCGGCGTTGGCGCATGACATTGTGATCAGCAACAATTTTCTGCGCACGTCGGCGACGAACACCGGCGCTCAAACGGATCTTCTCGATACGGAGGGTTCGTATAATATTACCGTCGAAGGTAATTACTTCGAGATGCGCTCGCAGAACAACGACCAGCACGATGATTGCCTTCAAACCTGGCAGAAAGGCGGGGCGAGCGCCGGACCTCCGCACGACTGGACGATTCGCTACAACGAGTTCGTGATGAATACCACGGCCACCAACAACAAGTCTTGGCACATGATCGAGGGGATGGGTCCTGGCGCGGTCAACATCTACGGTAACCTTTACGTTGGCACGCAAGGAGCAAGCCAGGCCAACGGAATCACCTTGGACAGCAACCTGACCGGCATGATTGTGAACATTTACGGGAACACGATCGTCGAGAAGGCCGGTGGGCCTAACAACTTGTTCAACATCACCGGGCCCGGGATCTTCAACCTCAGCGACAACATTATTTATAACACCGATGCCGGCAATGCGCTTACGGGCGGTGATTCGCTAATTCGAACCCACAATCTGTGGTATGGCGCGAACATACCTTCTTGCGTTGCAACAGAAATTTGCGGGCAAAACCCCATGTTCAATAACTTTGCTGGCGGCGACTACAGTCTGCAATCTAGCTCACCAGCTATGGGGGTGGGCGTTAATCTAGGCACCGCCTACAATCAGTACCCGCTTCCAGAGACAGCGTGGCCAAATCCACAGCTAGGAACTAGGTCCGCGTCCGGCCTCTGGGATCTGGGAGCATTTTCGGCTGGCGTGACCGCGTCACAGCCGTCGCCGCCGTCAAGCTTAACAGCGCTCGTGAACTAACGCTTGTTTTGAAGGACCACTCCGGGCCGACTAAATACCGGCCGACGCAGTAGGATCGAACAACCGATCTTCAAGTATTTTTCAGCCAGTCTTTGTGGCGGTTCTGGCGCTTGACGAGCAGATATCGATGGTCGACCGAGCCAGAACCTACTCCGAGCACGACCATACCGCTTCAGGACACACCCCGCACCCGCGCCCTTGACGGAGGAATACTCTGTGCGTAGGCTCGAAGGGGGCATTCGTCATGCGTAATGTCTACTTCCGCTGGTATGAATATGCCACAAACTCATATATGAAAGCGCCGAGCGGACGTTGTGTTGAACCCGCGAGGATCTGCTTGAGGCCGCATGACTGAGATATTGAATCTCGATATTCACCCCACGTACGGTCGAGTGAGGCAACGGAGCAAGGGGTTCAAGAAGTTCGCTCTTCGGTTTTTACCGTTACATACTCTCAAACACCTACAGGCCGAAATTCCTTTAATTTTGCTTCGCTTGAAGAGTCGGCGCATCCGAAAGCGATACGACAATTCCGATAATTTGCTAGTAAATATAGCTCCGGGCGTACACGCCAAGGCCGGGTGGGTTAACGTGGATGTGTGGAAAGCTCCCCTGGTCGATTGTCTATATGACTGCCGCAAGAACCTGCCGTTCCCAGACGCATCGGCACGAGGGATTTTCTGTGAACACTTCTTTGAGCATATTGATTACACCGAAGAGGTTCCCTATTTTCTATCGGAATGTCACCGGGTGTTGAAAGCAGGCGGTGTTCTCCGGCTAATTCTTCCAGACGCAGAAAAATACTTGCGAGCGTACTGCCAAGGTGGATGGGAGGAATTCGAGAGAATTCGGCCTCTGGACTCAGGACATACGGATTCCTATTTTCATTGCGAGTACAACACACCGATGGAACTGCTCAATGTGGTCTTTCGCCAGGGTCACGAGCACAAGTTTGCCTACGATTTTGAAACCCTGCGCTTTCTCCTCCGTCGCTATGGATTCTCGGAAATCTTGCTCCAAGAATATAGCAAGTCGATGATGCCCGAACTGTGCTTGGACCAAGCCGCGCGGGCCTCGGAAAGCATTTACGTCGATGCTAGAAAATAGCGTCCGCGTTTGAGCTGGGATCGACTCGGCTGCCAGACGGATGCATTTCCGTGAAAGTCAATAATAACAGTCAATTCGGACAGCCCGCTCGAGCTGAAAAACGCGTGAAGAAAAGAGGAAGTTAGATGGTCGACGTTGAAACCCACGAACCAGAAGTGAACTCGGAAACGAGGGAGCCACACCGAATCGAGCGAACGGCCGTGAAGGTCCTCGCCTACATACCAGGCTTGCGTGGCCTATCGCCTTCTCGCCGCGTCATGACGGCAATGCGCGGCGGGACTTGGACCATGGTGGGGTATGGCGCCAGCCAGCTGCTCAAACTTGCCTCAGCGCTGACTCTTGCGCGGATGTTGGCTCCGCAAGCGTTTGGACTGGTAGCCCTTGTTACCGTTTTCCTGTCTGGTCTTGAGATGCTGTCCGATCTCGGGATTGGAATGGACGTCGTCCAAAATCCACGTGGCGACGACCCGCTTTTTATCAATACTGCGTTTATCATTCAGACTGCGCGCGGCGTCATACTTTGGATAATTGCCACGGCTTTTGCGTATCCGTTTGCGAGATTCTACCATCAGCCAGCAGTTGTTCCTCTTTTGATCGTGGGAGCGCTTTCGGTGCTATTGCGGGGGCTAATTAGCGGCTCCGTTTGGGGTCTGACTCGGCACGTAGAACTTGGTAAGTACAATCTCTTAACTACGGGTTCTGATTTTTTTGGATTCATTATTTCATTAGCATGGGCGATCGTATCACCTACGGCGTGGGCACTCGTAGTCGGTCGAGTCGCGGGTGCGTTTGCGCTTGTGGTGGCCAGCCACTGGATAGCAAAGTATCCGGTAACCACAAATTGGGACTCGAAGGCTGCCAAGGAAATTCTTCTTTTTGGATCAGGTATCGTCTTGGCAACAGGAACCTATTTTTTAAGCGGAGAAGCTGAACGGTTGGTAGTGGCCAAATTCGTCAACCTCGTAGAACTCGGTTGCTTCGCCCTAGCATTGTCGATCTCCACAGCCGCCGCAACGGGTCTACAACAGATCGTTCTCCGCGTTTTCTTTCCGATGATGTCCATTTCGCTTAGAGAGGATCGCACCTCTGCCGTCAGGCATTATAAAAAAGCGGCGCGTATTCTGTGCATCGTGAGCGCCAGTTTGGCCGCGGGGTTCATCGTGGGGAGTCATTGGTTCGTGTCAATCGTCCTTGGGCCGAAATACGCGGAGGCCGGCTGGATGCTGCAGTTACTTGGCGTGAGGGCAGCGTTGGAAGTCTTCACGTTGCTTTCCGTCTCGATGTTATTTGCCCTCGGACTGTCCAGGTACGGGGCCATAGGAAATTTGTTCAAGCTGACATTTATGGCAGTGGGACTCACCGTAGCGTTCGGTCATTATGGCTTACACGCAGCGCTGGTGGTGCTGACGGTTGCTCCCCTGGCGACTTATATTCCTTTCTTGTATGGACTTCGGCGGCACTGCAGAGAGGTTCTGCGGACGGAGCTGGCAAGCTTTGGTGGATTTCTGGCAAGTGTTCTTTTGACGGTGTCGGTAGTTCTGATGTTTTTGCAATTACGGGGTTTTCACCGATGAGTCGAGATCCATTAGTCAGCGTGGTAATCCCCACGTACAATCGATCCGAACTGGTATGTCAAGCGATCGTCAACGTGTTCCAGCAGACCTATTCGAACTTCGAGCTAATAATTGTCGATGACGGTTCCACCGACGACACGCTGTTGCGTCTCCGTCAATTTGGCCAGCGAATTCGTGTGATTACCCAAGCCAATGCTGGCGCCCCCGTCGCGCGCAATCGCGGAATAGAAGCCGCGCGAGGAGAGATCATCGCGTTTCAAGATTCTGATGACTTGTGGAGACCGACCAAGCTCGAAAGACAAGTGGCTCTTCTCGAGCATTTTGGGCCTTCGGTTCCGTGTTGTTTGTGCAATGTCCTGATGCGAGTCGTCAACGAGAAGGAATATACCTCATTTGATCACTCGTTGATTTTCCCCCGACACGAGGCGGGCCTGTGGCTAAATGTACCAGACGTCTTAGCAACCAGATTTGTCCTCTTTAACCAGGCGGTGGCGATTCGTCGAGCGCCGCTAGAAAAATTGGGAGGCTTTAACGAGCAGTTGAAGTACTTGGAGGATTATGATCTGCCATTACGCCTCGCACTTGAGGGCCCCTGGGCCTTTATTCGGGAGCCGCTCGTAATCTACCGCGAAGGAACGCCTGGGAGTTTTTCGCAGGCGGCCTTGAAGGACCCGATCGTCTTGAAGGAATGCGAGGTGAAGATCTGCGAGCAGCTTCTGGCAACCGTCGACGGGGAGAGCCGGTACGCGAGCTTTCACACCCATCTGACTCGCAGATTGCGAATGGCTCGCCGGCAACTGCGGGGAATAAAACTACGCCAGACAGACTCTTTTCGCGCCAAGGCCATAAGTAGGGTACTGCGGGAGTTCGACCGGTACTACATGGCGAGCTTCAGACGGTCACCCTGGTTTCCGGAGCCGAAGACTCTTCCCGTTACTGCGGTGGACCCGCAAAACGCGGAGTCTCGAGCGAAGGAGTTAATAGTGCGCTGAGCGTTTGGATCACTACTATTGAATGAAGTCGAGGTCGCCGAACTGCAGCCTACGGGAGCGGTTCCCGCAATATTCTGAAGAGAGGGAATTAGAATGACTACCACGTCAAAGGCGCCCGAGCGAGCCGCGCCCCCGCGAGTTGAAGTGGTGCGGACTTTCTTTGACCAGCCGGAGAACTATCTGGAAAGAAAGAGATTTGACATACGTATCCGTGCCGAAACGACGAAGACATTCCTGGAAGGGGCCAACTACGCGAAAATGATCGATATCGGTTGCGGGGATGGTTCGGTTTCGTTGCCGTTTGTCTCGCCCGACCGTTATCTGACATTGCTCGATATCTCCTCGACCATGCTGACTTTGGCGCGATCCCGCGTGCCCTCCGATCTTTCTGGAAATGTTGAAATCAAGCAGGATGATTTCCTGGGAGCAGTACTTGAAAATGGATCTTACGACGTGGTGATTTGTATGGGAGTACTCGCACACGTCGTGTCGCCTTCGGACGTTATACAAAAGGTTGCCGCGTTGCTCAAGCCGGGGGGGATCCTGATTCTGGAGTGCACTGACTCGCAGCATTTTGTGCGTCGATTCTATGGTTTATTTACCAGTCTGGTGGCCTTCTTTCGACCCGGCGAATACAGGCCGAACCGACTTGCCAGCGACGAAGTTTTGAAGATGGCCAAGACACACGGATTTGCACTAAAAGGCAAGTTCCGTTATTCCTGGCCACCACCTGGCTCGCAGAGGATACTCTCGCAAGATACTATTTATCGTTTGATTCGGAGAATGTTCGGCGATGCGCGCCGCGATCGGAATCAGTGGCTCGGTTTCGAAAACGTTTTTTGCTTGTCGCGCACTGATTTAGGTTCGAAAGGCGTTCCTCGTTGATCCACAAGTATTGCGAGTCATAGTCCATGCCACCAGCGAACAATATCTATGGCGGCGGAGCTGCCGTAACGGCTTTAGGAGCTGGCGCGCTGGTATTGATGATCGTCGCTATCGTTCTGGTGCTCTTGCTTCCTCGCAGGTTTATCGTAGCGCCTCTGCTGTTCGGAATACTTTTGATACCTGCGCAAACGTTTGTGATTGGCGGCTTCCATCTGTTTGTCAGTCGAATTCTGATCCTCGTAGGGTTAGGCCGAGCAACTGCATCGCGATCGGCTGGCACCCGTTTCTTCGGAGGTGGGTATAACAAACTAGATACAATATTTATTCTGTATGTCTTGCTCCATGCCTCGGCTTTCATCCTTCTTTATCGGGAAATGGGCGCGGTCACGAATCAATTTGGCGTTTTGTGGGACGCCCTGGGAGGATATTTCCTGATGAGACTGCTCATTCAGGATGACGCCGACATTCAGCGAGTCATTAAGATTTTGTCTGCCATTGCCGCAGTCCTGGCCGTAACGATGGTGTACGAGAAACTCCGAGACGTAAACCTGTACGGTTTTCTTGCCAGCGAGCCGATTATTCCGGAGATCCGTAACGGAGCGATTCGTGCTCAAGGCCCATTTCATCATGCCATTCTTGCCGGAACTTTCGGAGCGACGCTGTTGCCACTGTTCTTCTGGCTATGGAAGAGCGGCAAAGCCAAGTTTTTGGGCATCGTCGGTATGGTGGCTTCGACCACAATTACATTCACCTCGGCGTCGAGTACTCCGGCCTCTGCTTATTTGGCGGCGGTCCTCGCGATCTGTCTCTGGTCGCTTCGAGGCCAAATGCGAATAATCCGCTGGGGAATCGTGATTGCAATCTTGGCGTTGAATATGGTGATGAGTGCGCCAGTTTGGTGGGCGCTTGAACATATCGACCTTGCGGGTGGATCAGCGGGCGAACATCGAGCAGAACTCGTCGACAACTTCGTACGTCACTTCGGCGACTGGTGGCTGATCGGAACCAAGGACAATGCTAGTTGGGGATTTGAGATGTGGGATCAAAGCAATCAGTATATTGCCGATGGCGAAACGGGCGGGTTGGCGACATTTATTTGCTTAATTTGCATAATTACTTTGTGTTTCAAAAGGATCGGGCTCTCGCGACGATATGTTGAGCGTGATCGCAACCAGGCATGGTACATTTGGCTTCTTGGCGCAGCACTCTTTTCCCACTGTGTCGCCTTTCTCGGAATCAGTTATTTTGATCAAACGCGGATTTCCTGGTATGCATTACTGGCGATTATCATCGCGGCAACCGCTCCGCTAATGAAGGCCGCTCTCCCGACCGAGCGCCTGGTCAGCACAGGGGCTCCCGACTTGCGAATAGCGGATGCTCGACCAATGCTGCCCAGAAGGGGCACAATTGGCAATCTTGGCACACACGAGAAAGAATTTGGTTCCGGGCGTGCCCCGTTGCAACGAAAATAAATGTCGCCGAGTTCCGACCATATCGTCGCTTGCGAATCGCCCGCCTCCTGACATGTGGTGTCGTGATTGCGGCGCAAATGCATGGCTGGATTGGTTTTGAGCAAGATAGAATCCATGACACTTTCAATCATCATACTGTGCTGGAACGACTTAAAGGTGATCTCGGACTGTCTTCAATCGATTTATTCAGCGACACATAAGATCGAGTTCGAGGTGATCGTTTCTGACAACGGATCAACGGACGGGTCGGTCGATTTCATTCGAAAGAATTATCCTCAAGTGCGGTTGATTGAAAACGGACGAAATTTGAGGTTCGCAAAAGCCAACAACGTTGGGATCAAAGCGAGTTCTGGCAAATATGTACTCATTCTGAATCCAGACACGATCATTCACGATCGGGCATTGGACGAGGTGGTGGCATTTGCGGACCAGAATCCGCAAGCTGGTGCGATCGGTTGCCGAGTGTTAAGTTCCGACGGCTCATATCAGGAATCGGCCTGGCCATTCCGAACGCTTCGAGGCGAATGGGTTACGGCACTCTATATGAGACCTCTAGCATATTTCTCTAATTGGTTTATATCTGATGTTTATGAGGGTTGGAAGGGTGAAACGCAGCGAATGGTTGATTGGGTGTCGGGGTGTTTCATTCTAATTCGCGCAGATCTGCTGAAACAGTTGGGGGGATTTGACGAACAGTTCTTTTATTACTTCGAAGACATGGATCTCTGTCGCCGAGTGCGGCAAGCGGGCCGCGAGATTGTTTATTGGCCGGATGTCACAATAACCCACCTTGGCGGACACTCAACAAAAAAGCGCTTTCCACCGATCGCATTTGCACTAGACCGCGAAGTTACCCGTTATCTTTACTATTACAAGTATCATGGCGAGCGTGGCGTACATCGCGCTCGGCGAATCTCACTTGTTTCGCTTTCTATCCGTCGACTTGCCTACGGTTCAATTCAGCTTGTGAAACCAACTGACGACCGAAAGCAACGTCTGGAACTGCTCCGAGTCCTATTTGACTGGAATTATCGGGTTGATCCAGTGCGGCTTGTTAAAAACGGCGAAGAGCCAGAGCTTGGAATCAAACCTGTTGGACGGGTGCTTGAGAGATAGATGTGTGTCGAGTTCAGGATAAAGCGGATTCATCTAGGCCATTGATGAACGTCGGGCTGCAAGTTACGAATTACACATCGAGGCGTGAGAAGCAATGGAAATTAAGATCGAGTCGAGACATTTGCAGGATGTTGTCGTCCTGGTGCCGGATGTATTTCAGGACAGCCGCGGATTTTTCATGGAAACGTTTCGCGAGGATCAGTTCAAGGCCCACGGCCTTCCGTATCACTTTGTGCAAGACAACCACTCGCGTTCGGCAAAAGGCGTGGTTCGCGGTTTACACTTCCAATGGGAGCCGCCCATGGGCAAGTTGATGCGCGTTACGCAGGGCAGCGCATTTCTGGTGGCCGTGGACATCCGTAAGGGTTCGCCAACGCTGGGAAAATGGGCCGGGATCGAGGCGTCCACTGAAAACAGGCGGGAGGTCTGGGCGCCGGCCGGGTTTGCGCGAGGCTTCTGCGTTCTCTCTGATTTCGCCGAGATTCAATACAAATGCACTGGCTCGTACAGCAACAAGGCAGAATCCGGCATCCTGTGGAACGATCCGGCAATCGGAATTCAATGGCCGGTGACCAACGCGGAGCTCTCTGACAAAGACAAGAAAGCTCAAACGCTGGCTCAGTGGTTGGCTTCGCCGGCATCCGAAAATTTCAAGTACTGATCGAGATTCATAATCCGGCAGAAGGAGAGTTGCATGAAAGTTCTTGTCGCGGGTGGCGCGGGGTATGTGGGAAACGTATTGATCCCGAAGCTGCTCGACCGCGGGTACAAAGTGGACGTGGTGGACCTGTTCTGGTTCGGCAACCATCTGCCGCGGCAGGTCGGCATCCTGAACAAGGACATCTTCCAGCTCTCGGTGGAAGACTTGGAGCCCTACGAGCAAGTCATATTTCTTGCCGGGCTCTCGAACGACCCGATGGCGGAATTTTCGCCGAGCAAGAACTTTATTTTCAATGCTGCAGCGCCCGCCTACCTGGCATACACGGCAAAGAATGCCAAGGTCAAGCGCTACATCTACGCGTCGTCCTGCTCCGTGTACGGTTATACGGAGAACGAGCTGTACGACGAGACCCGACCGGTTTCATCGAACTATCCGTACGGTATTTCGAAGCTGCAAGGCGAGCAGGCAGCGATGCAGATGGCCGATGAGAATTTTTCGGTCATCTCGCTCCGCAAGGGCACCATATCGGGGTACAGTCCACGCATGCGCTTCGACCTGATCATCAACACGATGTTTAAGAATGCGCTGAGGGAACAGACGATCACGATCAACAATCCCTCGATTTGGCGGCCGCTGCTTAGTATCGAGGACGCAGCCACAGCGTATATCCGTGCGATCGAAGCGAATTACAGGCTTTCCGGAATTTTCAACGTCGCGTCCGGAAATTACACGGTGGGTGAGGTCGGTGATCTAGTGAAGGCTACGGTGGAAGAAAGATTGGGCAAGCGCATAAGCCTCAATATCAAACACATTCAGGATTTCCGAAACTACAAGGTGAGCACCGAGAAGGCGAGCAACGTATTGAGTTTCCATGCGTCGGGCGATGTGAAGTCAATCGTAGGATCCTTGATTGACAACATGGACAAGTTTCAGGATTGGGACAATCCAATGTACTCCAATATTCAGTCGTTCAAGAAACTGGAGAGCACGATCGAGGTCCATTCCATGTCGGGTGCGCACGATCGATGAGAGTCGTCGTAATTGGAGCGGATGGTCAGCTCGGCACGGACGTCGTGCGCGCGTTTGCCCAAAACGGCGACAGCGTGAGCCCGCTTACGCATGCGGATATCGAGCTGTCGAGTCTTGACTCGGTTTCCAACAGGCTGCAGGAATTGCGTCCTGAACTGGTGGTGAACACCGCGGCCATGCATCACGTGGACAAGTGCGAGCTCGAACCGGAAAAAGCATTCGCGGTGAATGGGATCGGTGCGCGGAGTCTGGCAGTGGTGTCCCGTGATCTTGGAGCAGTTCTCATGCATGTCAGCACCGACTACGTGTTCGACGGCGCAAAACGGACACCCTACGAGGAACAGGATGCTCCGCGGCCGCTGAATGTTTACGGCAATACGAAATTGGCGGGCGAATATTTTGTGCGCTCGACAACTGAAAAACATTTCGTGCTGCGAACGTCGGCGATTTACGGAAAGAGTCCCTGCCGCGCCAAGGGTGGGCTCAACTTTATCGAACTGATGCTGAAATTGGCGAAAGAGCGCGGGGAAGTGAAGGTGGTGGATAGTGAATTCGTCACCCCAACGCCGACTTCTGAAATAGCACGGCAGATGGTCGCGCTCAGCCGTTGCGATGCGTACGGTTTGTATCACGCCACGGCCGAGGGAAGCTGCTCCTGGCACGAATTCGCGAAAGAGATATTCGATCTCACAAACACGAAGGTAAGCCTAAGGGTTGCTGGACCGAACGAGTTTCCCGCCAAGGTACCGCGACCCAAGTACTCGGTGCTTGAAAACCGCGCCTTGGATGACCGCGGGCTAAATGCATTCACGCCCTGGCAACAGGGACTGCGCGAATACCTTGCGACGCGTGTCGGGTGACAGACTAGCTTACGTAGCGAAGCTCGATGCGCCAAGTTGAGCAGCCCGAATCATCAAGAGACCGCGATGACTGAAGCACCGCATAGAATTGGAATCCGATATGTGATCGTCTCGCCCGTGCGAGACGAGGAACATTATATTTTGGAAACGATTCGGTCCGTGACCAGCCAGAGCATGCAACCCGCGGAGTGGGTCATCGTCGACGACGGTTCAACTGACGCTACAGGGAAAATCATCGATGACAGTGCCAAACAATATCCTTGGATCAAAGCGCTGCACAGGCCTGATCGAGGAGACCGCATCCCTGGCACCGGCGTAATGCAGGCGTTCTATACCGGATACGAAGCTCTCGGCTCACGAGACTGGGACTTCATAGTCAAGTTGGACGGCGACGTAGGTCTCAATCCCGATTATTTCGAACGTTGCTTCGAACGTTTCAACGAAGATCCAAAGCTGGGGATGTGCGGTGGGGCGATGTATTGCCTCAAGGACGGCAAGATGCACCTTGAACCACATCCCCTGCTCCATGTTCGCGGTCCCATAAAACTGTACCGTAGGCAGTGTTGGGACGCTATCGGGGGATTGATAAATGCTCCCGGTTGGGACACGGTGGATGAAATTCAGGCGAACAGGCTAGGTTGGCACACTAAGACCTTCCTCGACCTGAAGGCTATCCACTACCGACCCACGGGCACGGCACAGGGGGTATGGCGAAACAGCGTGAAGCTAGGCAGAGCAGATTTCATTTCGGGCTACCATCCTGTTTTTGAAATTGTGAAATGCTTTGCACGATTGTTCAGGAAACCATACGTCGTCAACGCCATTGCCCAAGCGTACGGATTCTTCAGCGGCTACACGAAACGAATCCCGCGGGTGGAGGACCCGGCGCTGGTCCGTTACATTAGAAACCAACAAATGCGGCGGTTGTTAATGATGAAAAGCATCTGGAAATAGAGGTCTCCACAGTCCCGTCCGGACGAGCAGGCTTAGGCGTTGAGCAGACGGTTCTCTGTCAGTCAGAAATCGGTCAGGCCATCGAGGCCTCCGCAAAGTCCATGCGGCAAATACTCGAAATCTAAATTGCGTTCGATTCACGGAGCAACAGAAGCCATGTGTGGTATTTGCGGAAAGATCGAGTTTGACAAAGAGTCCAGGGTATCGCTTGACCTGGTGAAAGCGATGGCGAACGCCATCCGACATCGTGGGCCGGATGACGAAGGTTACTATATCACTGGGCATGTCGGTCTCGGCTTTCGGCGACTTTCGATCATCGACCTGAGTGGCGGGCATCAACCGCTCTCTAACGAAGATGGCACGGTTTGGATCGTCTTTAACGGCGAGATATATAACTATAAGGAACTGCGAGAGGGACTGCTGGCACGGGGGCATCGCTTCAAGTCGGAGTCGGATACGGAAGTAATCGTCCATCTATACGAAGAGTACGGTACTGATTGCGTGCAAAAGCTTCGGGGTATGTTCGCATTCGCGTTATGGGACGCGGCGAAGAGAACGCTTTTTCTGGCAAGGGATCGAGTTGGAATCAAGCCTCTTTACTATTACCGGGGTAAGAGCTTTTTTTCGTTTAGTTCGGAGATAAAGGCGATCCTTACCGATCCGGCCGTCGATCGCGACGTTGATCCGAAAATAATCGATCGTTTTCTGACCTATTATTATGTGCCGGGTGCGGAGACCTTGCTCCGCAACATTTCTAAGTTGGAGCCAGGCCATCTTCTGACGGTTAAAGACGGCGAAATCAAGACCTGGCCGTATTGGGACCTGGATTTCTCCGATGCTGATGAACGGCAATCCTCGGAGAATCTGGAACAGAAACTCATCGAACAGTTAGACCAATCCGTCCAGCTCCACATGATTAGCGATGTTCCAATAGGATTTTTGTTGAGCGGCGGGCTGGACTCTACCGCCATGCTGAGTTTGGCCGCGAAGAAAACAGACAAACCGATTAGCACCTTCACGGTGGGTTTTTCGGCTGAAGGCATCGTGGATGAGCGCCCATTTGCGCGGCTGGCAGCAAATCGGTTCGGATCCAAACATTACGAGATATCAATATCACCGGACCAGTTTGTGGAATTCCTTCCGGGTTATGTTTGGCATATGGAAGAGCCTGTCTGTGAGCCTCCAGCGATCGCCCTTTACTATGTCTCCAAACTCGCCAGACAATATGTGAAGGTCCTCATTTCGGGAGAAGGAGGCGACGAGGCGTTCGCCGGGTACGAGAACTTCCGCAACATCTTCTGGTTTGAGAGCATAAAAAAGCTATTCGGGCCGCTGCAAAATGTGACCGGGCATGTCATGAGCCAGCTTGGCCGGATGATTCACTCGAGGGTTCTGCAAATGTACGGCCCCCGGATGGGTGTGAGATTTGAGGACTATTATCTCAGCCGAACCTCTACACCTTTTGGCTATTTCACCAAGGATAGCTCAAGCCTTTACACGGATGGGATGGCGCAAACGGTGGACAAGATCTTCTCCGCGAGTGTTACGCAAAAATATCTTGCGCATGCCGCGCGTTATGGCCTGCTTGAAAAGATGCTATACGTGGATACCAAAACCTGGCTACCGGACGATTTGCTGATTAAGGCCGATCGGATGACAATGGCGAATTCCGTGGAACTGCGCGTCCCCTTTCTGGACCACAAAGTACTGGAGTTTGCCGCGAGATTGCCGAGAAACCAGAAAGTACGGGGCTGGAAGATGAAGTATTTGGCAAAAAAAGCGTTAAGCGGATATGTGCCAGGTGAAATCCTTCACCGCAAGAAGGCTGGCTTTCCAATACCCTATGAATCCTGGATGCGCAGTAGCCTTCGGAGTTGGATCTCCGACCTTCTGTTGGACCAAAAGGCGCTTTCCCGGGGATATTTTAAGCGCGCCGCGGTGGAGGAATTGATCAAGCGAAGTATTAGCGGTGCCGGATATCCCAAAGATTTGTTCTCATTAGTCGTCCTCGAAATGTGGCATCGCACTTTCGTCGACCAGCGCAACAGTGAGCTTCAGCCGGTCGAGGGGTTCGCTCTAGCCAATTTTTGAGTTGCAACGAATTCCGGAGCGCGATTCTCATGATTGGTGTCGTTTGCAAAGACGATGAAAGGAAGCTCGTAGAAGAGTTCTTTCAGTTATTCAAAACACCTTGGGAGTTTTACCACGAGCAGCGTAGCTACGATGCTGTAATCCTTGCGGCAGACGAATGCTCGGCGAGTCTAAACGCCGGTCTGCTGCTGATTTACAATTCAAAAAGGACGACGCTGGACGACGGGATGGGAATCTCGATTCGATCGGCGGAACCATCCAGCTGGATCGAGTGGGAGGCCTCAGCGTTTCCGATTTATGGAGATGCGGCCGTTCTACAAGGCGCCGGGCGCCCGTTCATCCAGCGGCGTGGCATTCAAGGGTGCGTGGGCCTTGAGGTCGGTGGGCCTGAGCCACAAACGGCCCGCATCGGATACGATCTGTTCAAAGAAGTTGCGTTTTTGCTCTCGCAGGGACAACCTGCCGCGAATGGCCATATCGCCACGTTGGACATGCACATTTCGCTGCTCCGATCTTTGCTCGTGAATTCCGGGGCACCTTTCATCGAGATTCCTCCGGTGCCAGGCGGTTACGATTTTATGGCCTGCCTGTCGCATGACGTCGATTTCACCGGAATTCGGGAACACAAGTTTGACATGACGATCTGGGGATTTCTGTACCGCGCGACGGTGGGATCTTTTTTCGATGTGTTGCGGCGAAAAAGTACAGTCTCGAAAATGCAACAAAATTGGAAGGCGGCTATCTCTCTCCCTTTCGTCTATCTTGGACTGGCAGAAGACTTTTGGCTCGAGTTCGATCGATATCTGGAAATTGAAAAAGGCCTTAACGCCACGTATTTCTTCATACCGTTCAAGAATACCCCGGGCATGCTGAAAACGGGCCCGGCGCCGTCGCAGCGAGCAGCCAAATATGATGCCCGGGATTGCAAGGACGACTTCCGCAAACTGATTGACCAGGGATGCGAGGTAAGCCTGCACGGGATCGATGCCTGGTGCAATATGCAGAGGGCTCAAATTGAAGCGAACCAGATTCGCCACCTGACGGGGCTATTGACGATCGGAGTGCGCATGCACTGGCTCTATTTCGATGAGAACTCGCCTAAGACTCTTGATTGCGCCGGCTTCGCCTACGACTCTACGTTCGGTTATAACGACGCACTGGGATTTCGCGCGGGTACGACTCAACCGTTCCTGCCCCCAGGTGCCACACAATTGCTCGAGCTCCCGATGAATATTCAAGATACCGCCATGTTTTATCCGAGTCGCATGCACCTGTCGGAAACCCGAGCCCTCGATTCATGCAAGCGATTGCTTGAATTCACAAAAGCATTCGGTGGCGTGGTAACAGTGAACTGGCATACTAGAAGCCTGTCCCCGGAGAGATTGTGGGGGGACTTCTACAAGATGCTGTTGGACGAAATGCGTAACTACCGCGTGTGGTTTGGAACGGCGCAGGAAATCGTCGCGTGGTTCCGAAACAGACGTGCGTTATCCTTTGAACAGGTGCAGTTTACCCAGGAGGGCTTGCGTCTTAAGCTAACCGGCCCATCTCCGGACGAACGGCATCCCTATCTGGTGCGAGTATATCCGGGAGGATCCAGATCGCCGCTGGACTCGCCAAGCGGGGGCAGGAACCCCGGCTATTCGGACACGTTGTGGAAAGGCGAAGCCCGTCTCAATTTAGCTTGAATCTTTGCCGCAACCTTTAATTTTATGAGTTCTGCAACCATTCCCGCAATGACGGGGCCAAAATCGAAGCGAGTCTGTATGATCGCTTTTACGCACTACCCCTTTGATGGCCGGGTAAGGCTCGAAGCGGAATCGCTGGTCGAGTGGGGCTACGAAGTCTGCTTTTTGGTTCCAAAAGAAAAAGCGACGGCGACAACGTACATGCTCGCCGGTGTCATCGTAAAAGAATTGGATGTGGTCGAATACGGCGGCAAGAACAAGCTTCACTACCTTCTGGCCTATATGAGTTTCATGGCGCTTGCATTTTTCGCGTGCACGCGGTTGTTTGTGCAATCGCACGTGCGCATTTTTCACACGCACAACATGCCCAACGTTTTGGTGTTTGCCGCTCTGATACCTCGATTGTTTGGCTGCACCCTCATTTTGGATGTGCATGATACGGTAATCGAAACCTATCAGGCTAAATTCGGGCGTACTTCTGGATTCCTGCTTAGCCTTCTACGATTCGAAGAGCGGGTATGCTGCGCGTTCGCGCAAAAAATTATCTGCGTGAACCACGTTCAGCGCGAGTCGCTTATTGAACGCGGAATTCCAGCGAAAAAGATCTCCACAGTCATCACTATGCCGAGATTTGATTCCTTGGAGCACGGTACGCAGCAAGGCAGCCGCAACGGGAAATTCCGCATGGTGAATCACGGGACAATCTCGAAGCGCCTCGGCAATGACCTAATCGTTCAGGCAGCCGCACGACTCGTGCACGAAATCCCGAATTTTGAATTGCACATTATCGGCGGCGGCGACGATTTAGATGAGTGCAAGGCCTTGAGTGAGTCCTTGGGCCTGGCCGAGCAGGTGCATTTCCACAAGGGCGTTCCTTGGAACGAGCTGGCCAAGAAATTAGAATTGATGGACGTGGGAATTGTCGCCAATCGGGTAAACGAGGCCACGGCGTTGATGTTGCCGTCCAAACTCATCGACTATGTCGTTCTCGGCATTCCTGCCATCGTTCCGCGATTGAAAGCCATCGAATATTATTTTACGCCGGGCATGGTTTCCTACTTCGAACCCGAAAATGTCGATTCGATGGTGGCGACGACGCTGCGCGTCTACAAGGACAAGGAAGGCCGCGAACAACAATCACGGAGCGCGAAGAGCTTCCTTGAGAAATACGGATGGCACAATCGTCAAAACGGCCTGAGGGCCCTGTACAGCGATTTATCGTAAGGGATCCAACAGTCCCCATCCCTCTTACTGGTGTTGCAGCGGGTTCACCCAACCCAAAGAATTAAACTTGCGAAAAGTATCCGTTACGAGTCAACTGGCAACGTTGCACCTGAAACCCGTTTGGTGCCTGAGAGACAAACGGAGCGCAGGGATGCAAGAGCCAAATTCACGAAAGGACGGTACACAAGGCTTTGTCTAATGAAATCGTAATTGTGGCTGGCTTGGGGGAGGTCGGGAACCCCCTGCTCGAGATTTTGAGTCGTTCTTACGAATGTACTGGTGTGGACATTGCGCCAGTGCAGGTCAATCGCCCCTGCTCGGTGCTGCATGTCTGCTATCCTTTCCAACTTCCGGATTTCGTCGGCACCACGGCTTCGTACATCGAAAAGTACAAGCCCGCCCTTACCGTCATTAACAGCACGCTAGCGGTCGGCACCACGCGCAAGGTGCAGGAACGCGTCGGCTCGCCCGTTGTGTACAGCCCGGTCCGTGGCAAACACGCGAAAATGGTGCAGGACATGCTCCACTATCAGAAATTCGTCGGCGGTTTTGACGAACAATCCACTCAACGAGCCGCCGAGCACTTCGCCGGCGCAGGTTTCGCGGTCGCGAAATTCCGCACACCCGAAGCCGGCGAGCTCAGCAAGCTCGTCGAAACGACATGGCTTGGAGTGCTAATCGCCTGGGCTCAAGACATCGAGCGGATGGCCACTGCGTGCGGTGCTTCCTACGAAGAGGTGAACGCCTTCATCAAGGAGATCGGTTTCCTTCCATCGCATGTCTTTCCTGGGCGTATCGGCGGTCACTGCGTGATGTCCAACATCGCCATCTTGCGCTCGAAGACTTCTTCCAAAATTCTTGACGCCATTGTCGAATCGAACGAAGTCAAGGAGAAGGAATTAGAAGCATTGGCTAAGCAAGAAAAGGATGCGAAATAGCTTTTAGCTATCTGGGAATTCGATCTCGAGCTGGGATGGGTCAAAGAGGACGCAATTGGACATCGTATTAACCGAATCTGGTAACACAGCCGTTCGTGCGGTTAAAACACTCCAAGCCAGAGCGCTAATGGACCTCTATCAGATCAATCCCATTGCGGATCCACGATGGTCGGAATTCCTCAAGGAACATCCGAGTGCGTCTGTTTTCCACACTCCTGGTTGGCTGGAGGCGTTGCGCCGTACCTACGATTATGAGCCAATCGTCTACACCAGCTCACCTCCTGGCGGAGAAATCCGCAACGGTCTGGTATTTTGCCGTATCAACAGTTGGCTGACGGGCAGACGCCTGGTGTCTTTGCCGTTTTCCGATCATTGTGAACCGTTGTTCGACTCTCCCGAGGAACTGGATCTTTTCGTTAGACGTCTGCAAGCTGAGGTGAAAACTCAAGCGTTGAAGTACCTTGAGGTTCGCCCGATCAATGGAAGTTTTTATCGAAGCGGAACAACGCCCGGTTTCCGGCCGGCGACGCGATATCGTCTGCACGTGATTGATCTGCGCCCCGATTTACACCAAATTCGCCAGGGCTTTCACAAGGATTCGATCCTGCGGCGAATTCAGCGGGCCGAACGCGCCGGTCTCACCGAAAAATCCGGGCGATCCGACGCTCTGCTGAACGATTTTTACAGCATGCTTCTGCTTACCCGGGCCCGTCACCACCTCCCGCCGCAGCCCTATGAATGGTTTCGCAGCCTAATTGATTGCTTGGGCGACGCATTGGAAATCCGGCTGGCATACAAGGATCAGGCCCCTGTCGCAGCCATCCTGACACTCCGCTTCAAGGATGTCGCCCTGTACAAATATGGATGCTCCGACCTGAACTTTAAGAACCTCGGCGCGATGCCGCTGCTGCTGTGGAGAGCGATTGAACACGCCAAGTCCACTGAGGCGCGAGAATTCAGTCTGGGCCGGTCGGAAGAGAATAACGCTGGATTAATTGCTTTCAAGAATCACTGGACTCAGCATTCTACGCCGATTTTTTATTGGAGATATCCGGGACCAGCTTTGATGAAATTAACAGAAAGTTGGAGAGTCACTGTGGTAAAACGGGTTTTCGCGGGCATGCCAAGCCGTGTATTGGCCGCGA
>Ga0209275_10000070_pt1 | contig 30240 bp, 22 predicted proteins | sample HubBroMetageREF2_FD_188344 | JGI IMG/M metagenome (GOLD analysis project Ga0209275, IMG submission 188344) | Reference soil microbial communities from the Hubbard Brook experimental Forest, New Hampshire, USA - Hubbard Brook CCASE Soil... | ecosystem: Environmental > Terrestrial > Soil >... | reverse complement strand
GATTGCAGTGTGATGTCCTCGCTCGCCTCGAGCTCCGGTTCGCCGATGAAGGTCTCACGGATGGAGTCGTTCAATAGGCGAATAGACAGCGCCGCCACCTCGAGAATGTGCCCCGCGAGGTTGCCCTCTGCGACGTTCGAGACCGTAGCCTCAACCTTCTCGACTCCAAGCTTGCCGACTTTGATGTTAATGATTGCCATGATGTGTCTCCCGTTGGGGCCCTGCCCCTCACTCTTACCGGAAAAAGCGACAGGGCATCCCTGGGAGGCCTAATTCCTTATCCCTCCATATCCACCAGATCGCCAAGCAGGCCGCGGTAATTGGTTGATTTTGGCCATTGGTTGGGATCACGGGCCACGTAGGATCCCTTGAACCGCTGGTCGAACTTCTCCCTAATCTTCTCCATCTCTAGACGCCGGACTTCTTTGTACTTGATGAAGCCTTTCTGGGTCTTCTTTCGAACGTCGCATTCCTTCCACGCCGCGCGGATCTTATCCTCCTTCAGGGCTTGCACGGCTGCGTCCAGGGTGGCGTAGGTCTCCGTTTCCAGCTTGTGATACTTCCAGCCGTTATCGAGGTCGACGAGCACATAGGCGGCGCCCTCTTTGATGTCATCGAACATCTCGTCGGTCATCTCGACGTCAGGTATGCCGTTCGGTCTGTCCTTGAGCATTTCTGCCTCCTCTACAAATCTTTCCTTCCACTTCTGCGCTGTCTTCGGTTTTGCATCCACACCGCAGATATCAAGGGCTTCCTCCGGAGTCCGATTGTGAACAATCATTTCAATCACGACCGGAGAAATATGACGCCGCGCTGGGTCTTTCTTTACTCGATCAGCGTGGCGACGTACATATTGAAGCTCCTCGTGCGTGTATTGGCGCTCCTCGCGCGTCTTGCGTAGGTTATCTTCATAGTCAGGAACCAGGTGGTGGTGACCTTCAGGTGGACCCGCCGCGGCGTCATCATCACTAAAGCGGGGATCGTTGCTGTAGCTTGTGCCTTCGCTGGTTTCTGATTCTGGTTCCGAGAAGATCTCGGAATCCTCGTTGCCCTCATCCAGATCATCGTCTTCGGGCTCGACCTCTTCGACATCCGATACGACTTCGTCCTCGTCAGGAACCGCATCTTCATCCGGCAGCTCCTCCGCTTCGTCATCCGCTTCGTTATCGAGATCGGCTGCGAGTTCGTTCTTGTATCGCGGGATCGCGTGGCTCTTTCGGTACTTAAGGCTCCGGAGTTCTTTGTTCCCTAAATTCTCAAGCCCTGTGTGTTCTAACCCCAACTTTCTGTCTGATGTGAATGCACTTTCAGCTTCTGCCGCTATTTCAGCGAGCCGCGCATTCCACTCGTCCGTTAAGGCTTCCGAAAACTCAATCGGATTCTTCACTTCTGCGTTTACACGTTCGACGTGTTTGCGCCGCTGTACCTCGAGATCTGCGGCGTGGGTTTCAAATTTCGTCTGAAGTTCAACGTCTCGTTCTTCGCTGATACAGAACGTCAAGTCGTACTCGCGGCGTTTCTCCTCTGCCGGAAGCGACTGCGCCTGATTCATCGTCCTATCGTGGAAGTCATCATCGGGTGCGCTGTCATTGCATCCCCAGAGCTGTTTTCGTCGATTGCTCCAATCCGCCCACTTCCACTTCTCAGGTTTGGGTTTACGCTTCCAGGATTCGTACTCGGCGATAGCCGCATCGGCGGGTGGATCTCCTAGCCACCGGGTGCTGTGGGTCACCGCTGAGCTCGTGGATGGAGAGGTAAATATGCCGGTAGAAATTGTCTGCGTCGTTTCGTAGATGCTGGGGTCGATGGGTGCGGCTTGGGGAATCAGAATGGCGAGAGCTTTGTCCAGCCGATCGAGGTCGCGACCCAACTGCTCGCTGGATCTATTCATTATGAAACTCTTCATGGCTCTCTTGCTGACGAAAGCAGATAACCACATGAAAGACATGGCACGTTCGTCGAGAGCGTCTGCGTCTAATCCGGCGTTCGCTCCTTTCGTGACCTCGTTACCTCTAACTCGCAACGAACGCGACATGACGGAGAACGTGACGGGCCGGCCTTTGACGGGTTCACCCAACTGCACGCGAAGCCACTCGGAAAACCTTACCGGTATCCGCAACCACTCCTGCAACCGCCGATCAGCTGCTCGCCCCCGCTCGACAACCGCCTGCCACGGCATCACCCAGTCGGTGATGATCTTCAGACCTTGAGTGGGAAGCGGCGCCAGGAGTGCCAGCAAACCTTTGGGGTCTGTTGCCTGCAACCACTTAAGCGGTGCCCATTTACCGGGGAGCCACTCATAGCGTGGAGCCCAGGTGGCCGGATCCCACCCCCATCGGCCCCCGAACTCCTTCCGCCAGCGGTCCGGCAGCATCAATACAACCGGTACCTTCTCGTTCTCGGTGGCCCAGTCAATACGCGCGTGCGTGGGAACCCAAGGCTCAAACCCATCCTCGGCCGGGTCAAGTTGCATGTACTTTTTGTCTGGCACCTCGTAATCGTTCAGGAGCTCGAGAACCAGAACACCCACAGGGCAAAAGGCCTCGAACCTCTCCCGGTGGCCCACAATGCTGTTCGGGCGCGGCGGTGGACTCTTTACATCACTGTTTCCGAATGGAACGCGCGCGTTGCTGCCAACGATTGGCTTGATCACACCCCACCAGTTGCTTCTCAAGTGATGAACACTGTCGACGGGCTCGATCAAACGCGCACCGCGGAATGAAAACACTGGCTGGGGTTGATTGGGTCGGATGTAATTGGTGGAGCTCATGCGACACCGCCGCAGCCATTTGCCCGCAGAAAGCGTCTGAGGCTTGCGCGCACGTTGTTCTCCGCGAATCTATCGGAAGGGGTTTTCGCAGTGATGAAGTTGCGCCCGCTCTGGTGACGCCATACCAGATGTTTGCGCTGGCGGAGCAGCGTGAAGCCATTAGTGCGGAGGAGTTCTCGGAGAGTGCGGCTCATTGGAGATCCCACCCCGCTCGAATTCCTGGAGTATTGCCTCTAAGAACATATTTTGAGGCCGAAGACGTAATGCGGTGTGCTGTTGGTTTGGAATTTGAAGTCGCGGCAGAAAGCCGCGACGTTTCAATTACGTTTTGTCCGGACATAGCATGCCTCACTTTTTATTTTCAAGTGAGACACACCGTTCGTCGCAGAAAACGCAACTATATTAGGTGGGCCTAGTCAACCCTCACGGGTCGACCCTATCGGTTACGACCGATCGCTCGTTCGTCTCTTGCTCCTAGCGGGTGAGTGCCTTACTTCTTTTCCAGCAACCGACGGTGGCTGTCGGAGTGTTGCTCTGGAGGCTTATCTCCTTCGGTGGCATTCGATCAAACGCCCCGCTGCCTTGCGGGAACGACGTGGCAACGACTTGTGACTCCGCGACCACGCTTCTGGCTCTTTAGGTATTGCCAGCGGTTTAAGTATGCCAGACATCGAGAACAAGAATCCATGGTACGCAGCAGTACTTCAGTTTTAAACTCCCGGCTTCGGTATAGGCCAATTGGGCTGCCCATCGCGTTTCATCCGCGGCCACGTCGCGCGCGCCGCGCTGAGGCCGGACCAAGGCACATTTCCCGTGGCAGTGGAGCGGGGGACAAACTAGCCAAGGAATGAGCACTGTTCATTGCGTCCCGCGGCGGGTGAAAAGTCAACGCAACAAAAAGTGACCAGTTCGGAGCCCCAACTCTTCATCTCACTCCGAGTGTCCTAGTGACACTCTCGATGAGATGAAATTTTAGAGGCCTATCGCGGAATTAATGGTGTGAGATGGGATGAGATGAAACGTGAGATGAAAAATGTCTCTCGCAGTGGCTGCTGCTCTCTGACCAATTATGTTCGGCCAAGCAAGTCTTCGCGTCACGCACGAGGATCCGCGGCCGTGGTCCCTTTCAAAGCTTTTACGCGACCCACGCGGAAGCTTCCCGGGACTCATGGGCCACAACACTCCCCGTCTCTGCACCGAGAAAAAGAGAGCAATTTTCAAAATTCCTCCTTATGCACCTGGGGCATGCGTACATGTGCGTCTGGATGCTTTCAGTTCATCGCGTCCAAAAGTTAGGCGATACCCGCATCGACGCCAGGAACTCGAAGACTCTCCCCCGGTGTAGGCCTAGGGTCCCCTTCTCATTGATAACACAGGCTTTATTTAATTCTAGGATGATAACAGCGAACGATTTTCGCTACGCGCGCGGGAACAGCCAATTCCTGGCTATACTATCCAGGTATACACAAAACCGGCCGCCGTCCCGTTTCCCCGCTTGCCGCTGATCTGCTCTAATTCACGGTAAACAAAAGACTTGCGCTACTTTCCCCCAAAAAGTTACGAACATTAAGCAGAAAATTCCAACCGTCTGCCCAAATATCGTCACGCAATGCCAGCGTCAGACCATATTGTCATGTACTGTCCGGTTATGACCATCGTGCACCTGCGTGTCCGCTAGCGACATAAACCGTCCACAACGACGGAAATTGTTGCCACATTTGTGTCACCACATTCCCGCGTCGTACTTGCCATGACAAATAAGTTCTTCGCAGTCAATTACTGACTTTTGGCCACACCCGTGCTCTTTCACTCGGCGTCTGGCAGTCATGAAAGACCGAGGCAGTAATCGGAAGAGCCCGTCAGACGCAGCGGTGCGAATTGCTCAGCGAAAAAAGCGGCTAAGCGGAGTGCTCTAACACTCCGCCTGGCCTAAGCAGTCCACGGCAAAAAGTGTGCCGTAAACAATGCCTACTCATCAGCAAATCACAGCAGCACGTCAGAAAGCAAAACGAATCCGTGAAGTTGCAGCTGCATTTCGCAACGAACGTCAGCTGCAGCGTATCGCGGAGATTCACGCCATCCATGACACCAAAGACGTTCGTCTCTTCGCTGTCAACCTTCCCAACGCCAAGACTCAGCGGAGGGCAGCATGACGCGCAAAGACTACATCCTGCTCGCAAACGTTCTGCGGATCGAACGCAACGCAGCCTTGACCGTTGATGCTCAGGTGGCCATCGACAACGTAACAGAGGCCCTATGCAGCGAATTGAAACGAGACAACGCCAGATTCAATCGGGAACACTTCGTCGCCGTGGTCCAAGGTTTGAAGGGTTTGCAGTCACGTCCATCCCGCAAGGCTATTCGTGCTGCCTTGGAATCCGTCGCGGACACGTTCGTCGAGTCTAAGGGGGTTCACTCGTGAACACCCCAAAACCAGAGCGCACAGAACGCGTCCAGTACGTTCTTCCCAACTGTTCCCTTCCACCAATCGGAATTCACGTGACGCGCGAAGAATTGCGGGCCAAGTCTCTGCACGAATTAGCAGAAATCTTTTCGGATGCCTTCGAGGTGCGCCAATGAATCGCAACGATAAACTTCAGGTCTCCGTCTACGCTTTGCACGGCGATACCTGCTCATTGGCTCCACATTGCAAGTCTCTCGGATGCGCCAATGGTTTCGATTCGACAGACTACGTTCTGTCTGCGCGGTTCGCCTATCTGCAAGAGGCAATCGACTACGCGATGTCTGTCGTCAACCGCGGAGTACACGTTCGCCTAGTTTCCCGCATTGTCCCTACGGCTCCATTCATCCGCGAGTATTCGCCGACGAAAAAGGAGGCAGCGTGATTTCCCAAGATCAGGCAGCAGACATCCGCCAACGCAATGACGCCTTAATGGCGTGGGTAGATTCCATCCGAGGCAAGAACGGGTGGGCCAATTATCGTCCCGAAGACAAGCCCGTGAACGTGCCCGACGTCACCAACGATGAGCGCAGTGCACTGGAGGTCTTCGAATTCTGCTCGAATCCGCCAGACAAATACTTCCTGTACATCAGCGAAGACAAGAAAACGGCAACGACTTGGACAGGCGATTTGCTTGGGCATGTCACGTTTGGTCGCGAGTATCGCGATAACTTCGGAGGCAAACGCCAACCCGTGTGGATTCGTGCGGTCAACGGCAAGCGGTATCACGGCACCTATTTCAAATCCTCTGGAAACTTCGCCCGAATCCGCCTCAGCAAGCGGGGAGTCCGATGAAGGCACTCCGCACCGTTCGTTTCGAGTTAGCCGTTCTCCCTATGGATTATCACTCGGGCCAGTGGTCCAGAGGATACCGCTTGCTTTGCAGACTTCGCCCGGAAAACTTCTCCGCGTCTTTCTGTGAAGAGGTGAGGGAATCGGAGGTGTACGCGGAATTGGTCGCAAGGTTTGCAGACAAGGTCTAGGTGTCCGTCCAGCGCATTCATACGGAGTGTGCTGGCCGATGCACCTAGCATCAGAAACGAGGAAATCGAATGACAAAGAGCGGAGTGGAACATCTTGCGCAGCATCCTGGCTGGAAGACTGGCAAGCGAAAGTCTAAATCTAACGCCAAGGTTGAGCATCTCGATTCAAGCGATGTGGCGACAATTTTGGCAGCCCTGCGACTGTTCCAGCGGGAATACGAAGATTGCGACTCGGTCCATATCGCGGACGCATGGCCGATGCACTTCGCCGTTAGTGAGGAAGGAGACGAAATGGAAGTGACGCCGCAACCGCTAGGCTCCCTCGATATAGACGATCTATGCGAGCGAATCAACTGCGCCAAGACCTTGGCCATACGGTGATGCCCCATTAGGTGCGGCACACGCAAGCCAGTCTCAAGTTCTGGCCTGCGTCCGAAGTACCTAAACGAAACGGAGGAACAATGAAGAAGAAAACCAATACCAAAGGGCTCAAATCGGATCAAGTCCAGCGAATCTCAAACGCTGTCACAAAGATTTACCTGTCGTTATCAATGTGTGAGCACAGCGATGATTCTCCGGACCACAACACTTGCCGATCAGCTATCAAGACACAGTTGCGACGGATCCACGAAGCCATCGGAACAGCTTCCCCGGAAAAAGCCAAGTAGCGCGCAGCCTGCCCGGGAGACTTGGCAGGCTGCGGGACACTTCCCCACGGGAGAGATTATGAAAGTACTTGAGCTTCGAATTTGCGCGTCAAAGCAAACATCTGACGAGTCGCTTCTCGACGTGGCGCGCGTAATCAAGGAAGAACTTGGGGCCACGGGCATTGATGTCGTCAGTGTAACGTTTCAAGTCACCTCCGGAAACGAATCTCTCGCGACTCTGGTGATGTAGTTCGACCCGTGAGAGTGAGGCACATAAGACTCCAAACGGGCCACCGAGGTCCGCAAGGAGTCTTCCGGGATTCACTCTTCCCAAACTCCCAGTCAGGAGAAATCCTTGATTCGTATCTGCAACATTCTCGGCGACGAGATAGATGGCATCCGTGCTCGCGACCTCTGCTTCCAGGACCTTCGAGGGAAAAACTGGGCGCACGCTGATCTATCGGACATAAGTCTGCAAGGGGCTAACCTCGAAGGGATTTGCCTATTCGGCGCTAGGCTGCGCAACACCAGCTTCCAGAAGTGTAATTTGCGAAATGCTGATTTGGCTTATGCGCTCACGGTGGCGGGCGCCAATTTTCGAGGAGCAGACCTAAGCGGCTGTGATTTGCGGTGTGCCGTTGATATAGAACGAGCCAATTTTGATGAAGTAACACTATCCCGGGAGTCTTGTGTGCCCGGCATGATCGTTGTTTAACAGGAGGAGAGATGACAGCCAGTCCAAGACTCAATCTCGGAGAGCAGGTAGCGCGGCAGGCGCTGGTCGAGAGACCGCCATATATCGCTACCGATGCCGACCTTGATCCAGCATTTTTCCCTGGGGCAGGACCAGGCACGGTTGTCGAAAGCCCACACACCTTCCAATCGCAGTACTTTGCCTGGATCGACGGCCTCCGTAATCGCGCCTATGATCCCATTTCTCCCGCGACCCTGGAGAGCTTCGTAAGTCGAGCAAAGACGATTCTGTCTGTAGTCGGTCCGCAAACCCGGCTTGAAACATTCAAGAATGCAGCCATGCACAAGTTCGTGGAAGATACGAAGGCTTTCGGTTGGAAGCCGGCGACGCTGGCAGCCCACATCCTCGTCATCAAGTTGATTGTAGCTTCGGCCGTGGATGAAGAAGGTGAGCAGCTTTTCCCACGCACCTGGAACCGCCGTGTAATTAACGCTCCCCGGGTGGAGCGAACGAAGCAGAAAACGCCGACCTTGGGTCGCGAACAAGTAGAAACTCTGATTCGCGAAGTAAAGACATCCCAAGAGCGATTGCTCGTTTGCGTGTTAGCTGGTACGGGCCTCAGGATCGGCGAAGCGCGATCGATACGGGTTCAGGGCGACAATTCCCATACCTCGTGGGATCAAAACACGGCCACCGTCGTCGTTCGAAACTCGTTGTTCCGTAATTGCGAGACCGGTCGCGCCAAAACGGAAGCAGGCAGACGCACAGTTTATCTGCATTCGTCTCTTAACAAGATGATCGCTGATTTTGTTCTGAAGGAAGGTAGGCAGGCGGGTTCCTATCTCTTCCAAACCAAACACGGCGAACCAATCAAGCAGTCCACGTTTCGGAATAGGCTGGCCACAATCATTCCCGGTGCAGCACCCCACAACGCCCGGCGTTTCCATATCACCCACCTGCGTAGCCAGAGAGTGTTGGAAGAGATCATCAAGCTCCGCGTCGGGCACAGTGGCCAAGACATGACCGACCGCTACTCGCACCAAAACGAAGAGGTGTGTCGAGCCGCGATTGAAGAGGCGGGTTTAGGTTTCGACATGACCTTCAAAGACATAAATGTCTAGGGTTGACCGGCGCAGGCGAGCACCGTATCGTTCAATAGTAAGGAGAATTTGTGGCCAAAGAGAAGAAACAATCAGCCCCGGAAGAGCGGACTGAAAGACTGTCGGCGATGTACACCAAGAGTGACAGGGAGAGAATTGAGAAGGTTGCGGAAGAGAAGCAATGTGACGTAGCCAGCTTAATCCGGCGCGGCTTGGATATCGTCACGGATCCCGCATGGGCCTCGGTGAAGTTTGAGCCTGAGATTTACAGCGCGCTGTTAGAAGAGGCGAACAAGAAGCTGTGGGATATCAACACCCTCACAAAGGCCGCGTTGATGGCTCAGTACCCTGAAATATTTTCTAAGAAAAAGAAATAGGTTAACTTTAAATTGATGTCGAGCTACTAGATGTCCACACCGCAAATCAATTTCGGAGCATATCTTCGTTCAGTCCGATCAAAGGTATTCGACGGTTTTGGATTGATTCGCGACATGATCTTGGGCGCGTTGCTCGCCGCCGCGACAGTTGTGTTCCAGGCTTACTTAAAACTTATAAGTGTCGACGACTGGAGCAGAAATAAATGGCAATGGCTGCTCAGCGTCGTAGTCCCGTTCGCGGTCGTCATACTTTTCCATATTAGTTATCGGATTGTGACGGCTCCGTGGCACGTTCATCAAGATTTGTCGGCAAGGAATTCAGAATTGGAACAGGCTGTCAATACAGAGTTGGCGAAACGGGCGAGGCCAGAATTGACTGTTTCCTTTATCGGCAGTCCTCCCGGGGTTATGTTGCGTCTTCAAAATAGTTCTCCCACTCCAGCGGTCGGAGTCCATGTAGACGACATAAGAAATGGAACAAAAGTGCTCCGCTTTTTCCCATCGGGATCACTTTCGGGTGGCGCTTCGGAATGTATAGCATGTCAAATCTTAAAGTCTGGATGGAAAGGGAAGAACGACATCATGGAGTTGTTCTACGAAGACACAACGGAGAAGGCACTGCGCAGGAAAATTACTTCGGACCACCTACTAATCAGGGTCGTTTATTCAAACTTGGACTCTGCGGCAGCACAGAGAAGCTGGGCCTTGCGATGTCACTTCTGGTATGACTATACGCAGGAGAGGTTATTCCTGGAACAGCCCATTCTGGATCCAGTATAGATAGATCGGTGTAGTTGCTCTGCTTGGGACCCGAATCTCCGAACCAAAATTGCCTTCGATCACTTTGTGTTTAACGCGGCGTGACGCTGAAATACTTTAATGCCAGATTGTTAAATGCTTCCTCGGACTTGCACATTGTAGGATCCTGACCAGGTAAATAGGTGATGGAACATTCCCCGAGCCGGGGCTAACTGTGAAGCATAAACTTATTCGGGGCTCGCTTGGTGAAGGCATCTTTCTGCGGAGCGAACCTACGAGGCGCGGAGATTTCTTTTGCCGATGCTAGAGGAGCAGATTTCAGGCAGGCAGATCTCGCGGGTGTGTCGATGTATCGCGCGGAAACGACGTCGGCGCATTTCGAAGACTCGTTATTGAATGAGCGGTCGGATATTCCTGGGCGCAAAATGTTCGGAGGCATGCGGGTGATCACGTGAAGCCACTCGGCGAGGAAATATCGACTCTACGCTGGCCTCAATCGGAGATCGAATTATCGCGCAGCACCCGATTTGTCCAGTAAATCTGCAATAACGCACATGTCTAGTGCAGCCCTCTTAGTTCGGTCGAAAACGAACCGCTGCACCGGGATTTCACCGATGTACCTAATAGACCTCGCTGGCATCGACTCCCAAGATTCTTCTCGATCCTCATCGATATCCGGTGGAAGTATATAGACCTTGTACATTGACGAGTATTCGTCTTCGGAATCCAAGAACTCGCAGTCGAGTAATATCTTTCGCCCGTTGTGATTGAGAATCATCATGCGCGGTACATCGTAAAAATCCCTGTAGCTAAACTTTGCCATCTTGTTCATTTTTTGCCCCAATTTATTAAAAGCGCCAGATCCATCCTTACTGAATACGGTCCTTCTTGGGAACTGGGTTCGTCTTGGTCTGTGAGAACGTAGACGGTTTATTCGTACCCTCGCGAACATTCACGTGCTTCTTATTGAGATTTCCGGCCCTAGTTACCTCAGGCTTCGATCGAACACTGCCCCCAGCCTCTCTGATTTGGCCCGCGGTTGACTCCCGAATCTGTCCGTGAGGAACACCTTGGGCCGCGTCTTCGACCGTCGATCCCTGAGCGCCGGAGAATGTGGACCCTTGGGGCGGCATTTCGCCTTGTCCCCCTCTAACAACTACGTTGGAATCTGGAGCACCCCAACTCTCTGGGGTTATTCCTTCAACTTTAGCTGTCGCAGCCACTCCACCCGTTAGAACCGCTTGAGTAACGACTTCCATTCCGCCCTTCTCACCTTGGGCGAGAACCTGGTCTGCCACGCCAGAGGGCCCCATTGTTGCATATTGCTGGACCGCATATGCAGTCGATTGGACGGCCTCCTGTGCGCCGTGGAAGGCCGCACCCTCAGGGCCCGAAACGGCAACATCTTTAAGAGTATGGTACGCGCCAGAAACGGAGCCCACAGCAAAATTCCAAGCTCCTGCTGCAGCACCTTGCAACTCCTCCCAGCAGCAGTGACCGTCGAGGTCGGCGAAGCTCTCCGGGTCATCCGAGACCATCGCATACAGGTTAAGCGTCTGTGGATTTGAGAGATTCGCGTACGGAACCGCGACGGGAACCGCGGACCAGTCCGCGCTGAGCCAGCGGCCGAAGCGGTTGGAGTAGTAGCGGGCGCCGAAGTCGTCGTTGCCGGTTTCGGTGTCGCGTTCTTTGCCTTCGAATTTGTAGTTCGATGGGCAAGAGTCAGTGACGGGACGCTCACCGCCATATGGATAAAAGTCTGCATCGTAGCAGACCACGCCCGAGCTGGTAGCAATAACGCGAGCGCTTCCGAGCGAATCTTCAATGTAGTAGTAGACAGTTGGGGCGTTAACCGTGAAACTGGCACTAGAAATGGCGGTGCCATACGAGGTGAGGACAGAAATAGGACCAGTCGTTGCGTTCGATGGCACCGTAGCAGTGATTTGCGTCGAACTGATAACGTTGCCAGAGGTTATTCCCTGTTTGCCGAAAGCAACCCCGTTTACGCTGTTAAAATTTGTCCCCGTGATGGTGACCAATGTTCCTATGGTTCCACTCACCGGTGTGAACGACGTGACGGTAGGCGGTAGGTCCACAGTGAAACTTGCCGATGAGGTGGCTGTGCCGGATGGTGTTGTGACAGAAATAGGACCATTCGCAGCGTTGGATGGAATCTTAGCCGTAATCTGTGTCGAACCATTGACAGTGAAGGAAGCAGCTGCAACTCCACCGAAATCGACGGCGGTCGCGCCGGTAAAATTCGTCCCGGTAATCGTAACGTCAGTCCCAGGCGGTTCGTTCAGCGGAACAAAATTCGTTATGGTTGGTGGAGTGGTGACAGTGAAACTCGTAGACGAGGTAGCGGTGCCGTAAGGAGTGGTGACGGAGATGTTGCCGCTCGTCGCGCCCGTGGGGACCGTTGCACTAATTTGCGTCGAACTGTTGACGGTGAAAGATGTTGCGGTGGTTCCATTGAACTTGGTGGATGTGGCCCCGGTGAAATTCGTTCCGGTGATCGTGACGGAAGTTCCAATAACTCCGCTCGGCGGACTGAAGCTTGTGATGGTGGGAGGCGCGCCGCCACCTCCGCTGGCGGGCTTGAAGGTAGCAACCTGTGCGGTCCAGTTTCCAGCACTCGAGGTCCAAGTTGCGGCTATCGCGCCTGCACTTGTTTGCACCTGATACTCGGTGGAGAGCCACGTTTGGGCAGTGGTATTAATTAGTGTGAATCCACTTCCGGCAGTCGGTGAGCCGATATTTTCCAGGTCGCCGAGGATGAGTTCACCGACAACTGCCGTGGTGACATTGCCGCTGGAAGCATTGGCCGCTGTGCCGTCCTGCTGAGTCACCTGGTCCAACGGACTGGAGGTTGCCACTCCAGACCATTCCTGGCAATTTATCGCTTGCGGTGCTCCCGCAGTGCCAGCCGTACCTGTGATCGTAATATTCCCCGGCTTGCTGTTCGCGAAGTAGAACTGGCCAGTGGCCTGTGTATTAGCTGAATCGAAGTGAGCAGCATTGGCGACCGACCATGCTCCATTCACGTTATCAGCTACCGACAATGTGATTGCACTCGATGCGCCGAACGACAAACTGCAAGTGAGAAGATCCCCGGCCGTTACTCCATTTAAAGTTAGCGCCACCGTAGAACTCGATCCGCCATTGTCGGTGGTACCGTGCTGAATCAAATTGATGGAACCCGGCACTGGTGCGGGTTTGAAGGTGGCGACCTGAGCGGTCCAGTTTCCTGCACTCGAGGTCCAGGTCGCCGCTAGCGCGCCTGCAGTCGCTTGTACTTGATATTCGGTAGAGATCTCGGTGTACGGGGTTGAGTTAAGCAATGTGAATCCACTTCCGGCAGTCGGTGAGCCGATATTTTCCAGGTCGCCGAGAATGAGTTCACCGACAACTGCCGTGGTGACATTGCCGCTGGAAGCATTGGCCGCCGTGCCATCCTGTTGTGTGGCTTGATCCAGCGGATTGGAAGTGGCTGCTCCCGACCATTCCTGGCAATTGATGGCACCGTCGGCGTTGGCGGTGCCCACCGTTCCAGTGATGGTGGTCGTTCCTGCTTTGCTGTTGGCGAGGTAGAACTGACCGGTGACTTGGGTACTGGCGGAGTCAAAGTGAGCGATGTTGGCGACCGACCAAGCTCCGTTGACGTTGTCTGCTACGGAGAGGGAAACGGCACTCGCGGCACCGAACGATAGACTACAGGTGAGAAGATCTCCGGCAGCTACGCCATTTAACGTCAGTACAACAGTGGTCGTACTCGTCGCTCCGTTGTCGGTCGTGCCGTGCTGGACCAGTTTGATGGTCTGAGCGAATGACTGCGAAGCCAGAGCGAAAAACGAGGACGAAATCAGAAGGAAGCGCAGAAGGGTTCGGATTCTCATTGGTTGCTCCAGGCAATGCGTGCGATGCGACGGCCACCGAAGTACACGTATTCATCGAACACATTGCCGGAGGGATCCGATTCCACTAGAACTTCACCACCGGAGCCATACCAATAGAGCTTGCTGCCGACCTTCTCAACGCGCCGGCCATCACCGTCGTATACGTAACTCGCGCCATTGCCCTGCGTGAGTTGGCTTTCGCCATTCCACACATAGGAATAGGTACCGTCACTAGTGGTATTGCCCGAGGCATCGTAGCCAAACCCAGTCAGCTGATTATTGGTGGTTGCGGTGCGACTGAATCCGCTTTCTATCGAGCAGCCCGTATAGCCCGAAGCACTCGTAGCGGAAATCGATTGTAGGTTGCCCCACGAATCGAGGCCGTAGTTTTCTCCCCAACAGTGTGCTGGGCTTGTCGAGTAGGTAGAAGCGGTCTGAGCGGTGGTGAGGCGGTTGAGCTGATCGTAGCCGAAAGTCTGTGTACGACTGGAATCAAGATTGTTGGTAATGCTGTAGACGTGACCAGCGTTCTTTTGGGAGACGGAATCTATGTAATTGTAAGTAACGTCCATGGCGCTGCCGCCGGTGGAAGAGGCCTTGAACTCCAGCGGTTGCAGACGCGAGTTGTAACTGTTGATCGTGTTGATCCCAGTGAAGGTCGATGTTTGACCGATGGAAAACGCATACAGAGAACCTTGCGGCGTGTAGCAAGCTAGGTTCGCGAGACAGCTTGTCGAGCTAGGAGGGGTTGAAGCACCAGAAGCATAAGTGATTCCGTTGGATCCATCGGTCGCGGTATTGGGACGGTTAGCAGCGTCATAGTGATAGTTAACGACGCGGCCCGTGGGGTACTTCACCTGGGTAACGTTCTTGGCAAAATCCAAATAGTAGGTGCTCGGGTTGCTGATGCCGTTGGTAGTGCGTTGATTCACATGTGTGGTGCCTACGTTTACTATGACTTGATAGCTCCACGCTTCGGAACCCGCAGCATCGGTCATACTGGTCCGTTGACCGATGTTCTGGCACGAAGAAAGACCAAGACAATTAGGCTGATCGTAAGTAATAGCAACACTGGGGTCGCCGTTGGAGTAAGTACGACTGATTTCCCGATTGAGAGGCTCATACCCGTACGTGGTCGTGATGCCCCGCGCATCCTTCTTCGTTAAGACGTTTCCGTTGGCGTCATACGTGTAGCCAATGGTGCCGGCCTCTGGATTTGACGACGTGACTAATCTAGAGAGTGAGTCGTAAACGAACCCGCGGGGATGTGAAGTGTTCTGGAGAACATTGGTGAGATTCCCCAACGGATCGTTGGTGTACGACGTCACCCAGATAGGTTCACCAGTGCCGGGACAACCGTTAGAAGTCACTGTTGCACCTATTGCGTTAGGTTCATCTACTTCGACGATATAACCGAGTCCGTTCACGCGGCTGCGACGCCATCGGGATGCGGGATCAGTGACCAACGTAGAAGGTCCGCAATAAGCGGTTTTGAGTACGGAACCATCAGGATAGGTTTCTGAGATTTTGCGACTTAAGGGATCATAAGCGTAAACCGTCGTTCCCGGGCTGCTGGTGAGATCGGTACCCGAGCGATACGGGTTGGAGACTGTGTACTCTCGCCCAAGAGAATCATACTTCGTATCTTTAAGCACCGTTCCTTGCGGGTCCGAATTGATCTGCGTTTGGGTGACCCGTGCGAGCCCATCAAGGACGCTAGTGTCAATCTCGCTTAGCGATGAGTTGATTTTGCGGGTGGCAACGATTTGAATAGGACCGGAAGACTGCGAGCAATCTGTTCCCCCCAAATCCGTATAACAAAAAGTTCTCGCGCCTCCGTCGGGATACCCAATCTGGTTGACTCGAAGCATGATGTCGTAGCTATGGGTCGTGATTAAACCATTGGGATCTGTGCTCGAAGTGACGAGACCGCTATTTGGTTCGTAAACGTTCGAAGTTATCTGATTAAGGGCATTTGTGATTTTCGTGAGGTAAGCCAGAGAGTCTCGGTTTACCCCATCACTGAAGTTGTCTGCGTAGCCGAACGTCGTAGGGTTGCCTTTGGGATCTTTAACGATGAGCACATTCCCAGTGTCATCGTAGGTCTTCGTGGTCGCGAGATAGGTATTCGTTGTATTAAGCCACCGGGAAATCGTGGTCGTATTTCCACGCGATCCCGTGATCGTTACATGCGAAGGAACTCCGGACGTGGGTGTAACCGCGGTTTCATCATAGCCATACTTTGTGAGTGCAACTTGGTTACCCGAACCATCCTGGACAGTGATACTTGAAGGCCTGTCAAGAATGTGATTTCCAAGCGGAGCGTAAGCCGTCAGAGTTTTGCGTAGCAACGGGCCAACGCCACTGGTTCCCCAATCGTACTCATCGACTTCTGTCGGCAAATTGGCAGTGGTCAGAAGTGTGACTGTCTCTCTCTGCTGGCCGGTAGAGAATTGCGTAAGCACCGTCTGCTTCGTAAACGGGAGCGTCAGAGCTGTGGTCGAGCAGTCTGGGACACCTCCGTTGTAACAAGTATGAACAGTTTCGATCGGAGTGCCTTGGTTTGAGCCCGAAAAGATCTGGCGTTTTGTTTCGTAATATAAGTTGACTGAAGCGCTGCCAAATTCGCTCCAGGGGATTTCCTGAAAAAAGACATTGGTCTGGTTGATCTGTCCAGTGATCGTATCGGGTGGATAGGTGATTACAGTTTCCCATTCAGACCCGGAAATGTTTGTCCGAGAGTAGGAGGTTGTGCCATCCGGACTTTGGCGCGTCAGTCCGCTGTTGGTGCCATCGGCACAATTTATTCCGTTGTTAGGTCCCGGGTAGGTATAAGAAATCGTGGCGCCTGTGGGAAGAGTTACTGATTGTAGACGGCCGGTCACGCTTGCTGGGAAGCCCGGTGTCGGCTCATAAGTAAACGAATATGATCGACCGTCAGGGTACGCAATGGAGTTCGGAAGAGGGTGCGTTGGCGCAGGCCCATAATCTGCAATTCCGGAGCACTGAAAATTGGTCTGAATGGTATAGCTGCCATAGTTCACCGTAATATTTTGAGGCTTACCGTTCGTGTCTGTGTAGGTATAGATATCGGAAGGAAAAGGCGGCCCCGCTGGAGGTGGAAACTCTCCGAATTGTATTGAGAGCGGAGTCATTCCAAGTGTGTCGGTAAAACTTTTCACGTTGATGCTGATAGAGTTTCCGTTATTGTCCGTTATGAGCGTTCCGCCGCCGCCTACTAACTCACCAGAGGGCGTCAGTATTGCGTTCGCAAATGCGCTCCCGCCAAGAAAAGAGGACTTGGCAAGGTTCAGCAGGAAGCCCGAACCATCGGATGCCGGAATGGGCCCTGAGCCGGTGGTCTGCGTGATGCAGCACGTGCCATTCGAAAGGACGCAGTGATTGATCTGATAGTTGGCTCCCGGAAAAGGGTGCCGAACGCTGTTTTTATCGATGTAGACAAAATTCTGCCAAGTATCTATAGGTTGATGATACTGACAACTTATTGAACTGTAGCTCTCCGCCAGAGCAATGCCGGTAGAGCCAGTTGTGTCAGAACTCCATCCAAAACCGAATGCCGATCTTGGACTAAGCGGAGCAGTTGATTGTAGGATTGGTGACCAATAACTTATACCGGTGTTTGGACCCCGATAGACCGCGGTGTTGTAGGTCAAGCTAAAACCAAACGGGAGCCCCCGCCCGGATTTTTTGACGATAGGGAAGTCCCAGCTGACGTTAAGATTGCCGAGGTTTATGTTGTCCGGGCTACCGGTCACAGTGCTGAAGGGAGGAACACCGAGCACCACACCATTATTCGGGTCTTGGCCGAGCGTGGCTATGGGAGAGAACGCTATCAACGCAAGGAACAACAGCTTTAGAAATTTAGTTAGGCGCACTGAATGGCTCCGGATTCAAGGTGTTTGTTTTGGATGTTGATAGGGTTAAGGTCGTCATCGTGGTAGGAACGGTACGGTCTAAAACCTTGATCAAGGTTCGAATCAGTTTGAGCGAGACAAAAATTCCAAAGAATCAAGTGGAAGAGAAAAGCAAAGGTTAGTCTCACGTATTCGGCAAGCAACGCTTAGTGCCTCCAATTTCGACGGACGTGAGACAAGGCCCAAGGCAGGTTAGCCAAGATGTTCAGACAGTCGAAAAAATCCGTTACTCAATCAACGGTTGCGTATGTTCATACTGAAGATACTTGAATACAATGGTACCTGCGGACAACTGTACTGATGGCCATCACTGAAGGCGTTCGGTGAATGGACGGATGGCGCCTCAGTAACGAGTCCACAGACTCTTCGAGGCCCAATGCGATTCTGGCTGGCCAGGACGATCAGAGTGCGGAAGATTTTCCGTTAAAGGGAAACGGTTGGGCGGATTTTTACACGATAAGTGGCTTGGATGTCAATAGACCTACATTCCGGGAGTCTTCGTCTGCGCGAGGCGGGAATGGTAAGCTTTGAGATACTTATAAAGAATTTAATATTATACTTCCACGGTTCGGCTCTAGAATGTAGCCTTCGAGGCACAGGAGCTATCTATGACCGGACTCGATTTCCCTTATTTCCCTTTGTGGGAGGGTGGTTTGGTCCCACCAGTGGACCCGTCTGATCTCAAAGACGTATGGAAAAGGGGACAAGAATTGCGGGCGCTACACGGATCGGAGCCCGCCGTAACAAGCTATGATTTACGAGGTGATTGTAGTAATTGTAGCCCAGGGGCGGATGTCACTGCCGTGTGGTATCGCGCGTCGATGTTGAGTTTGTTAGCTGAGAGCGTGGGCCTGTTACCCCCGGAAATGCCCAGCGAGGTGCGAGATGTCGTGTTCAACGTTGCGGCGAAATTTCCGATGAAGCGCATGGAGCTTGGCGTTCAGTACCAAGGATTGCCGATGGACGTTGACGGATTTGTGAAACAGATTGAACACGATTTGGGAGTCGGCTAAGAAGCAAGTGTCGCGTATGTTTCCCTGGGTGGTAAGCAAGGGCAGAACTTATCGCGTTTTCAGCGACTCGGTGACGATTACCGTTCCACCTTCGCTGACTTGAACGCCGCGCCGCGCTAGCTGAAAACCGTTCAACTTCATCATGATGGTGTGGCCGCCGGTGGGCATCTGTACGCGCGCGGGAGAAAACTGGCCGGTGGATTTTCCATCGATAAAAATTTCCGCGCCCGAAGGAGTGGTTGTCACCTGGGCCCAGGCAACATGATCGAGAGACTTTTCCTTCAGCTCCGCCGCCACAGAAGTCTGCACGTTGTCTTTCACTTGAACATGTCCCGCGTAGGCTTCATATCCGGGCAGTCGCAATACGAGATCATATTGTCCCGGGGCCAGCGGCAAGATCACGGGCGTTTGTCCGGATTGCTTGGCGCCATTGATGAAGACGTCGGCTCCAGGCGGAGCGCTTGTTACAAGTAACCCTCCATCCAATCGTTCCAGGTGAAGCTTCTGCTCTTGGGTTTCCCCAGGCTTCAATTCCAGGCCAGTCTGAACCGATTGGTAGCCGTCTTTTTGCACCTGCAGGCTGTAGCGTTTGGGATCGAGATCGTTGAAGCTGCATGGTGTGGTGCAGTTAGCCAAGTTGCGTCCTGCCGGACCGTACAACGTGGCCGTTGCGCCAATCACGTCGGTGACCACGTGGATTGAGCCTTTGCCTACCGAAGGAGCTGTTTCGGCAGGAGGAGCAGGTATCGGCTTGTGATCGGACACAGTTGTCGCGGGCCTAGTCGCCAGAGGAATGATAATTCCTCCGGGTGCCCGGAGCATGCGCGATATATCCCTGGCTCCGATTGAGAAATAGATCCCTGGAGAATCGGTGAGCCCTGATGTGGTCACACCGATAACGCGTCCAAAATTATCAAAGAGTGGTCCACCGCTGGATCCGGGTGCGATCGCCGCCGTGGTTTGAAGCAAGAACCGCTCGTCTACGTCCCGAAATCCACTGACAATTCCGTTTGTGATGCTCAGTTCTAATCCTCGAGGCGCGCCAATCGCAAAAACAGAATCACCTTGTTTGACGCTGAGTTCGTCACCCAGTTTTAAGGCAGCTCGCGGGCCCGTCTTGACAACCAGGATAGCCAGATCACGGGCAGGGCTATCCGCGGCGACGCCCTCGGCCAGTGCTGAGGTTCCGTCGGCAAACACGACCAAGGCGTTCTCAGCGTCTTCGATGACATGATGGTTTGTGACGACTCTGTTGCGACCAACTATGAAACCAGAGCCTTGCGCGATTGGTTTCGAATTTTTGTCTGCCGTGATTATCACGACGATGGACGGACGTGATCGCTCATAGATGGTAGATGGAGAAACCGGACCCGAAGATTGAGCCCCCGCGACGGCAGGAAAGAGAAGAAGTAGGAGAGCGACATAAGATACGAAAGAATTGCGGGAACCCATACTGATAAACTACCAACATTTCGCAGCCCGGTTAACAAAGAAGCTACTTGATGCACGCTAATAAGACACGGTGAAACCGAGCGAGGATGCCTTGATGCATCAAACCGAAACGAATTAAGTCCTGCAGGCGGAGGCAACGAGTTATAGATTGAACAATTAACAGAAGGAAAAAGAGATCCTTGGAGTCGAACCTGGAATAGACTTGGATCCGAGCGGAATTGGGCCTTTCCAGAAACCTTCCGGATAAGAACCACAAGCACTACTCAATTCAAAAGGAGTCTTCTCACAATGAAGAAGGCAATCTTGAGTCTTGCGCTATTGGTGTGCGCAGGCTGCGGGGGAACGAATAGCAATTCTGGCGGCGGCAACGGCGGAGGAAATGGCGGTGGAAACCCAGCACCGACTCCAGCGGCAATTGCCGGGAAATGGGAGTTCATTTCCACTTCCACGACGAATGCTGGCGTAGGCTACCCCAACGCAGGTATTGAAGCAATTCTGAGCCAAACCGGGACTTCGGTATCCTCGGGCACCCAGGCGACAATCGTAATTCCCTTTTTCGTTCAGGGAACGAATTACGGGATCGCCTCCGGTACTTCATGTGGAGGATACCAGGCCACGGTTTCGGGCACGGTCTCTGGACAGACATTTTCATTTACCCTGACAGAGACAAACACCACCGGCTCGTATGCGGTTACCGGGACCGCAACTATCAATTCCAGTAACAACTCGATGACCGGAACCTATACGACCACGGGAGGCTGCGGATCCCCAGCGGATGCCGGAACCTTCAGCGGGACTTTGGTTCCTTCAATCAGCGGAACGTATGCGACAACGTTCGGCACTGGCGCAACCTCTAGCCTGACGGTCACAGAAGACGCTTCCCATAACGTGACTGCGACAGGCACATCTCAGGGATCAAGTTACACCCTTACGGGCAATACTATTGGCGGAGGCCTAGAACTGACTGGGACCATACCTGGGATCGGTCAGGTGCAGTATCTGGGTTTCTATATGAATTCTCCGCTGATCTCCCTGGTTCCCACCATCAACGGGATCTCGGTCAGTAATGGCGACTTTCTGATCTTCGGAGTAACCGACAATTCGGTAGGAATAGGAAAGAAGCAGTAACGTCAGGCCCGGCCGCCTAAAAACCGGCCGGCCGAATTTTGACTTATCGTCACCGTTGAGACAAGTCCGTACCTATCACACTGTTGCTCCAGTGACAATTTGAAATAATTCAAATAGGCCATTACAGAGACGAATGCGTCGTAAATGGAGAGACTATGAAAACGGGAATTGCCCTTCGCCGTACCCTGAGTTGCTTATTGCTCATCTTTCAAACAGCTACGATTTCAGTCGCCGAGGGGCAGCAACCTGTCGCAAGTGAAAGCAGACCTTTCATGCTCGAAGATGGAACACCGATTAAGCTGCGACTTGCACAGACAGTGTCGTCGGCAGACGCACACGTAAATGACCGGGTTGAGTTCGAGGTGTTAGAGGATGTCATGGTCGGGGACGTGTTGATCATCCCGAAAGGCTCGGCTGCTTTGGGCACCGTAACTGAAGCGGTGCCAAAGAGACGCATGGCCCGCGGTGGGAAACTAGAGATCGTGATGGATTCAGTGCGACTTGTTGACGGTCAAAAAGCCGCCCTCCGTGCGGTGAAAGAAGCCAAGGGAGGAGGCCATACCGGAGGAATGACCATCGGAATCGTCGCGGCTGCCGTCGTATTCTGGCCCGCAGCGCCGCTTTTTCTGCTCATGCACGGTAAGGACATTACATTTCCGAAAGGGACTGATGTCCCAACTTTTATAAACGGAGATATGAAGCTGGACCCGGCGAAATTTCAACAGGCTCAAGGGGGCTCGACGCAATCTTTTGCTGTCGGAGCTGCTAGTAACCTTGCAATAAGCTCGACGCCTGTTGGGGCTGATATTTATCTTGACCAAAATTTTGTGGGAAATACGCCTTCCACGGTGAGCGCGCCGCCAGGTAAGCACTCAATATCCGTCCGCAAGGCTGGATTTCAGGACTGGGTACGCGAGATGAATTTGTCTGGCGGCGCAATCACGCTTAGTGCGGAGCTAGTTCCCGGTTCGACTTCTCCCGCGTCTGTAGCGTCTGTAGCTTCCGCGCCTCCGCCACAACCGCAGGTTGTGGATGCAACACAGTCCGACGGCAGCGTTGCTGAAGCCGCTCGTCAAAACAAGGCCGCTAAGGCAAAACAAAATCCAGTTCCGCAGCCGTAGCCGCGTCTATGATTCTTGGACTCTGGGCCGCCGCCGTTAGCCGGAGAGACGTTGCAAGTCGGACAAGAAGGCATCCGCCGAGTCGTGCCGACAAGAGACCTCGCGCGCGAAGCAACGCTCGAATAGCTCCTGCCATGCTCTACGTGGTTCCGGCATGTGCTTCGCTACGGGGGTGAATGGAACTACATCTCCGGCTCCGGACCAATCGTCGCGATAGTTATCTTCAAATGGATAGGCACCGGTCAGCATTTCGTAGCTCACCACCGCAAGCGCCCATAAGTCCCACGAGTGATGGGCCTCTTTTCCGCGCCGCTGTTCAGGCGACATGTACCGCAGTGTGCCCAGCACAGCGCCAGGCGCAGTGTCTACAGTTCGTTCTTCTGTACAGTTCGACACAAACTTGGCCAGACCGAAATCCAGGACCTTGGCAACTGCGCCGGATTCAACGGTCACCAGAAAAATGTTCTCGGGTTTGATATCGCGATGAACTAGGTGACGGCGGTGCGCCGCTCCCAAGGCCGCACCAACTTCGTCCAGGATATTCAGCATCTCTACCGGCGTGAAACGCTTCTGAATGTGTAACTTCTCGCGCAGTGTCAGGCCTTGCAAGATTTCCATCACGAGGAAAGCACGGGTTCCCGCAGCGACACCGAAATCGTAAACAGTGACGACGTTTGGATGTGCAAAGCTGGCTGCCGCTCGCGCTTCCTGCCGAAAGCGCTCCGCCGCTTCGCCACTGCCAACTAGGTCTTCACGAATGACTTTTACCGCAACTTTACGCTCGAGAGAAATGTCTGACGCCGCGTAGACAGTGCCCATGCCGCCGCGTCCCAAGCGACGCTCGAGGTGGTAACGTTGCTGAAGGAGTCGGGGAAGTATCACGGGGACAAGCCGCGCGCCTTCCTTTTCGCAGCGCGTCGAATTACTGTCGTAGCAGGTTCCACACTGGGGGCATTCCTCAAAGACATCAGTACGCGGCGCGGCAAATGCGGGCGGTTTCTCGAGCAGGGTGGCTAAGCTGGCGGCAATCGTGACGAGCAGGTCGTGGTCCTCGCTGGAGTAAGGTTCTTCGGAACGCTTTGAGCCAAGCACTAGAATCGCCTCGGTACTCTGCGCAATGGTTGGAACTGGTACAAGCAAATCAATCCGTGCTTGGCGAAGAAATTCTGTCTCCTCGTGCGGGAGTTGCTGCTGCAACCATCCGGATTCTGTCTGAGGGACTTCTAGCGGTTTACCGAGCAGACGCATGAGGGCCAGCAATTTGCTGTTCTTGTGTAAGGGCGGAGGGTTTTTTCCTGCGGGGGAAGCGGCAAGCGTGCGGTACGAGACCTCGTCCGGCTCACGCACTAATAGCGCGGCAAATTCGGGATGCAGCGCGGCTTCAATCCGAGCAACTGCAAGTGGTGCCTCTTGGTCGAAGGTTTTTGCGAGGTGTACTTCTTCCACGACCTCACGCAAAAGCCTGCGGGCATCGTATTGCTCACGAAAGAAACGACGGTCAAGCGCATCAAGCCAATGCTGTCGCCGCGTGTAGGCTATGACAGCAAGAACCGCGAGAACTGCGTATACCCATCCCCGTGCTCGGAGGACACCGAGCATAGGCTGATTACCGTGGAGCAATAAATCCGCGAGAAATAATGCGCACAAGACCGGCACAGCAGACAACAACAGACGGCGCGCCAGCGCGTATTGCAAGCCTTGGCGAAGGATCACGCCCACGTCGAAAACCCGGTGGCGAAGAACTGCGTAGGCAAGTGCCACTGGGCCTGAAAAGTAGAGGATATAGAGACATCCGTAGACGGCGTCGCTCACGCTTACAGAAAGAATTTGTTGGAGAAAGACCATTGTGAAGAATCCGAGGCCACACAATAGTAGACCCGCGAATAAGATGCGCAGGCGACGGCGCTCGTTCACATCTTCGACCCGACGATACTGGTATCCCAATAAGAATAGGGCCGCGGGCACATAGCAAAGAGAGAGAAAATTCCAGATCGAGGCGAAGTCGACCAAATCCAGCGCCGTGGGCGTTCGATGGGGCTGATAAGTCATTCTCCAGACTTGAACAGCTGGAATGATTGCCGAACACGCTATCGGCATCCAAATTAATACCCAAATCAGCTTATTTTTAAATAGCCTACGTGGGAAAGCAGCAGCGAATGTAATCGCAAATCCTAGTGTTATGGAAGAGGTAATCCATGCGGGCCACAGCAAGAGGCCCGGTATGCCGGGCAGATTCCTCCAGAAAGAAGCCCAACCAGCAGTGTAGAGAAACGTATTTATAGCAATGCCAGCCATGAACAACGCGCTCATTAGCGCGGACAGATCGTGAGATCGACGGAGGCCAATCAATAGGGCTACGACAAAGGTGAAGGCAGCTCCCCCCATCACCTCCCAGTCGAGCCATTCCAGATCGCCGAGGATTCCTTTTCGGAGGTTTGCTGTCAGCTCGACGGGAACTCCTTGACGCTCAACGTCGAATTCGATCGGATGGCCGGAATCAAAATTGGCCGCTGCACGAAAGTTGAAGTCGAAAATCTTTTTTCCTCTGCGGATTGGGATTCCATCCACGGCGACAACTCGGTCGCCAATACGCAGCCCAGCGTGCGCTGCAGCTCCGTTTGGCTCGACTCGGCTGATTATCATGAGGCCAGTGCTCTGATCGGAATCGAATCCAAGGGGCTCAAGACCCCAGATGTAGTAGTAATTCCCTAACGTGAAGAAGCCAAGGAGAGAAGCAGCGATTAGATACAACCACCAGGGAGCCCTTGAAGGTCGCATGACACCTCCGCATCCCAGGGGAAAGAAAGCGCGATTATAGCAGGGGAAACTATCTATCGGATTGATAGTTCGAACGAAGATTGTTGCTGGCTCTAAAGGTGCTTCACCATCTACTTCCCGAGCTTGTTCCGCCGATGGATCGACAATATACGATTCGGTTTTTCTTTCACCACAAGAATATGAATCGAGGAGATTAAGGTCGCTTTCGAGGAGATGTATCCCCGTTTCTACGAAATAGCGACTCGGTTCCGAGGTAAGATCGAAGCCAGGGTTGGACGGGGGATGAATACAAGCACATCAAAGGTCATCGACAACGCCACCGTCGGCTATGTGTTGACGCGGCTTGAAATGCCAGCGGAGACCGATCCGTAAGACTACTTTGAAGTCCCGATCACGCCGAGCCCGATTCGCTTGCGTTTACGCTCGGGATATTTCTCTCGCTCTCTTTCCGCCAGTTTCCTTGACCCAAACGGCTTCGAGAGCGGCGTCAACTGACCTTCGACGTATTCGAAAAGGATCCATTGCTGGACGACTTTTGGCATGTGAAATTCGCTTCAGGCGGGTTCGGCCCAGCCGTCTAGCACCGTCAATATTGACAGTATCTAAGGCGGAAACGTTCCGTCAGGGTTTATCCAACGTAGGACACTCCAGACCTTGAATCGGGACGCCCTTCATCCCCGTTGGGCGTCCCATGCTTTTGTGTACCCGAGGCCGCTCCGCTGTTATCTCACCGGCAGCCCATGTCAACAGTATTAGTAGCCTATTACGTAATGTGATGTTATCGAGCGATAAGGACCACGTCCCAGACTGTCATCCGTTGCGGCACCCTGACTGCGACTGGGGTTTCAGGCTCTCTGACGCATCCGAAATGGGAAAATGCTACGAAGCCTTCCGGCTGCACTGCGTAGCTCTGCACGGTGTGGCCGCTTACGACACCGAGGCAGCCGTGTTCTGTGATAGGTCATTTCAGCTTCGCGTACTCAGATTAGGCGTGCGATGAAAAAAGAAGTAACTGCCTGTTGCAAGGGCCACTACGGCCCCAGCAACAGGGACAACTATTCTCCACGGTATTCCTCGCCGTACTCCTCCACCAATGTTCTCCTTACCGGGGAGCCTTTGCTCCGGAGCTCACCAGCACGGGGATCGACTTCGAAGACTCCGAAGCGGATAAGAGAGTTTGGCTCGGTCCTGGGCACGTGAGAATCTCCCGAGCTCTAAAGTAACCACATCATGTAACCTTTTTGCCGTCCTTACAAGCTGCCTTCTTCAGGCTACTTTTCCTCCAAATCCACTGAGCCCTCTCGGTTTGCTGCGTTACTTCCATTGGGGAGCCGTTTCATCTCCCCGGCCTTGAAATACCTGACGCCAGCCGCAATCTCGGCGGCACCAAGAGGTGCTGCCATGAAACTCTCAACAATCACAACAACATTGGGCCTCGGCTTGGTTCTGTTCGGGTCTTTGCTCGCGCCAGCCGCAAGAGGGCGAGGTGATCTGGTCTATCTTCGCGTATCGGTGTTTAATTCTTCGCCGATTTCGCCCTATACCATCGAACGGGCCGAAAGCGAGGCGGGCCGCATCTTCCGGGATTTCGGCGTTGAAGTGATTTGGCTGAATTGTCCCCAAGACACTCTGCGAGAGGCTTCCTTAGGCCGATGTGCGGAAGCATCCTTCCCCTTGCATCTTCATTTGCGGATTCTCCGAGTGTCCCGAGGCCTGAAGGCGTCCACGGTCGGAATATCGTTTTCAGCGGAAGATGGCCAAGGGTGTTACGCCGACTTGTTCTACGAGCCAATCCTACAATTGCAGGAAGAAACCCATGCCTCTGCTTCCGTGATTCTTGCTCATGCCATGGCACATGAACTTGGGCATCTCCTGCTCGGCACCAATTCACATTCCCCGAGCGGACTCATGCGGGCCCACTGGACGCGTGAGGATCTCTCTAAGGCCTCAAAAGGGAATCTTCAGTTCTCACGAGAACAGTCCCTGGGGATTATGAACCGCATCGCAAGCCAGCCCTAAGTTCGCACTAGTGAGATGGAATTGTGGCAAAAGCACATGTCCAATTACTTATCACTTAAGGCTGGGTTGTAGTGCCAAGCGTTCACTTGATGTTTTGAATCAAGGCGACGTCGATGATTGATTGATTCACCTGGGTGTACAGAATGGATTTGCCATCGGGTGAAACCGTCACTGCGGGTGCCGATTCGACCGGGCGATTCTCAAGATAGAACGCTAGATTCGTTTTGTGGGTCGAAAGATTGAGGAAGTTAATCGCAGGTTTCCCCGACGAATCTAGGTAATAGATTCCGTCTCTCACTGGAGCCCAATAACCCCAAAATCCTACTGCAGGCATCCCGAGGATCTCCGATTCCTTTCCACCGTCGAGCGGCACCTCCCAAAGCCCCGGTGCGTTTAAGCCTTTCGCGTAATATAGAAATTTGCCGTCTGCTGATTCAAAAGCCCCGAAGCCCCCTCGATGAGTGAGTTGGACAGCCTTGCCGCCAGTGGGCGGCACTTTCCAAACCTCCCATCGGCCTGAACGGTCCGATGCGAAATAAATCCAGCGGCCATCCTTTGACCAACTAGGAACGACTTCATTTGAAGGGTCAGTGGTTATTCTTTGGGGTGGGCCACCTTGCGCGTCGATAACGTAGAGATCGGCGTCCGCGCTAACACGAGAATCAAAAACAATGAATCGTCCATCGGGTGACCAGCGTGGAGTTCCGGTCCAGGGAACGCCGAAGTGTGTGAGTTGCTTGGGGTCAGTCCCGTCCTTGTTACACCGCCAAATTTCAAAGACGCCGCTACGGTCCGATTGAAAAGCGATGGATTCGCCGTTGGGCGAAAATTGCGGGCCTGCATCGGCGCGCGTGGATGAAATTAATTTTTGGGCAGGTTCGTGTGTATCCTTCGAATCTATGCTTCTGCGCCAGACGCTGTCACTCCAGGACGCTTGGATATAGACCATGCGATTGTCGCGAATGGAAGGTTGGTAGCCATCCTGTCCTACGGGAAGCCGCTCGGCCTGTCCGCCAGCAACTGAAATCTTCCAAAGCCAACGTCCACCAAAAACCAGGTTGTGGCCGTCGGCCGTCCACGCCAACCCAGCTTTCAGGCCAATTTCGGATGTGACCACGCGCTCGTGACCTCCAGAAACAGGAATGACGCAAATCGACTGGCCTCCGGTCGTATCCCTGACGAAGGCGACCATTTGGCCGTCGGGAGAGAATTTAGGGTTGATATCTCCGGTTTGATAAACAGGAGATGTAAGCTGGCTAATGTGCATGGAATCCAAGGACAAAAGCATGAGAGCCTGTGCCTTTCCGTTTTCAGGACTGTCGGAATAGATGATGGACTTACCGTCCGATGACCAGTCCAGTGGCGTTACCGAAAAGACATCAAGACTTTTCGGGCTGACCCACACCAACTGCACCAGCTTGCGTTCAGGTCCCCCCAGAGCTGGGACGGAGTAAATTCCCGTGCCTCCGTTCAGGATGCGGGCGAAAGCGATTTCGTGGCCGTCAGGTGACCAGACGGCGCCAAAATCGACTGCTTCGGGCACATTCGTAAGGCGGAGAGACTTTTCTGAATCCACGACTTTTTCATACAAACTGAAAGCCGTGCCCGAGCCTCCGTTCCAGGAGAAAGCGATTCGTTGCCCATCAGGTGAAAGCGAAGGAAGATACTTTTCTCCCGGGTAGGTTACGAGAGGAAACACAACCATTTGGGCACCTGGCCGTTTTGTAAAAAGCCCCCAAAAGACGATCACGAGCAAGAGACAACCTACTGCGCCGACTGCCAGTCGAAACCTAATGCGCGTATTCCATTTTGTCACTTCTGTACGCACGGGTGACTTAGTCGGAGAATCAATTCTGCCGATAAAGCGGTAGCCTTGTCTGGGAAAAGTCTCAATGAAAACGGGAGATTCGGCTGTCTCGCCAAGAGCATCGCGGAGTCTCTTGATCGCAGCATTTAGGCCATGCTCGAAATCGACAAAGGTGTCTTGTGGCCAAAGCTGCTTTCGCAATTCTTCTCGCGTTACTATGTCGCCCGCATTTTGGAGAAGCACGACCAGGACTTGGAAGGGTTGCGCGGTGAGCTTAACCTTCATGCCACTGCGACGCAGCTCTTTCGATTTAAGGTCCACCTCATAGAGACCGAAGCGGACGATTCGCAGGGGTTCACTCTCGTGCGGGCTCATGTGGTCTTCCTGAAGAGAACGGCCAACATACCTGTCCCAGAGCTTACTCAATTTTGCTTTAGGCGTGCCAGTGCCTGATAAACGTCCTAACGCGGACCGGACTACCCGGCGTTGGTTCAGGCAGATGGTTTCTCCGCCTAGTTCCTACTGGCCCGTAAAAACCGCATCGTGGTTATTTCATACTCCCACTGCAGATAGCACTCGATACATTGCACACATCTATCGCGTTTTAGGTGCTCAAAGAAATCGAAGATGTTATTCGGCGAGGCTCGTAAGACCGCTAGCACTTCGGGCGGAAGTTTGGATTTGCGTTTCTTGCGGCCCATGGTGTCGCAGAAAGGGTATCATGGGCGGTACTTGACGGAGAATAAATAGTGGCGGGTGCGGAAACCCCTGAGCCGTTGTGATAAGCTCCAGCCAATGCCCACCAAAAAGACACCGAAACCTGACCCAAATGTTAACGACTATGCCGTCGGCGACCACATCAAGGTCAACATGCACCGAGGCAGAATAGTGGAAGCGGTCATCAAAGCCTGTCGTTGATTACAACGACGGTAAGAGGTTGCAGGTGGATTTCGGGAAGGATGAGACTGCGCTGATTCATTTGTGGCAAGTCATCGAGAAAGTTCGTTGACGTGGGGCAACGCTCCTGGGCGGTTTGCTTGAATCGAGCCACCCGTGTCTGTGAAAGGCCGACCCTCCCACCTGGTTCGCCCCAATTGTTGAAGAACAGCGCGTTCGACGGCAGGCGGGAGATTTAACCAGATCACAGCGCAATAGGGAACGGGGGTGGAGAGCTGCTCCCAAAGCGGGGCGACGCTTTTTCGGAGGGGCACGAAAAATGCCGGTGAATCTTCAGAGATTTTTCGGGAGGAGCCGAACAAAGCAGAGTCGGCGAAGCTGCCGGGGGCAGGAATTACCCCGA